>Ga0182004_10000184_pt1 | contig 30956 bp, 32 predicted proteins | sample Sormic07211540_1_FD_120479 | JGI IMG/M metagenome (GOLD analysis project Ga0182004, IMG submission 120479) | Endophyte microbial communities from Sorghum bicolor roots, Mead, Nebraska, USA - 072115-40_1 MetaG | ecosystem: Host-associated > Plants > Roots > Unclassified | place: USA: Nebraska...
TACAAATATTTCTTTTCTTCAAAAACAAAACCCACAACATCTCTCTCTCTCTTTCTATATAGAAAAAAAAAATATATTCTATATATATATATATATATATATATATATATATATACCCACCACGAGTTACGAAGGTATCCATTCGTTTTTCTCTCTTTTCTTTATATCATTTGTGTGAACTGTGTTAAGAAGCATTGCAAGACGTAAAGAGAATGTTGGTGCTAGGGTTCCTCTGGCCACCGCGCTCCCCACCGGCTAGGCGATCCGTTGTAGGGCCGGTCCACCGTGGCCATGGCGCTCCACAGTCAGGCGCTCGGCCGCTCCAGGCCACTGGCCATAGTTTGGCACGCCCAGGCTGGTAGCCCTATAATCTGCCCCAGGTGGAAGAGGCCCTGCGCCTCTCTCCCTCGCCGTCGCGCTCTGCAAGACACACAATGCCTCCTCCGTGAAAACTGGCACACAATACCGTTTGGATAAATATGAGACACAAACAAGGTTTAAGAAAAATTGAATTGACATGCTTTCTGAGTTCGAAGACCAAGATAACAGACCCCCACAAATTTGAGGACCGGATATGACGAATGTTACTCTATATTTATTGGCCTATGGAGAGTAGCAGTGACCGTGACACATCATAATATACACAATTAAGCCCCTAACATTGTATCAAGCACTAAAATTCTCTCTTTTGACATTCAGTTGCAACATTTTCTCTTTTTCGTGCCCATCCATTAAGCTTCCCACGCTACTTACTGTGACTTCGTCAATCTCAAGATCAGTCGGCTTCGTTTCTTAGAAATAGTTATAAAGTAAGTTTTGTGTTCATGTAGATGAGCGTATGTGCACATGTGAGCGTATGTGCTGTTTCAAAAAAAAAACTCACATGATCGAGACATACACGGATATGCACTAGTGTGTGGAACAAACTTCTTTTTGTACAAATGTGTGAGACACACTTGTATAGTGTGTGTGTGTGCGCGTGCGCCCTTTTCTCTTCTCCGTGGCTTGGCCTTTTTTTCGATTACAAGGATACGCACACGTTTGAACACCATCACGAACACACAACACACTCCCAACCGCAGATGTCTACTACTTATCGCGCGCTTGCAAATAATATGTAGTTTACGCATCGTGTTCATGAAAATAGGCTTCCGCTCTGGACCGTTGCGCGCCTCTCCCTTTTACGTGGCTTGGTCTGTTTTCGATTACAAGGATGACGTGCACATTTGCACATGATGCCATAAGCCAACTACTTATCACGTGCCCACAAATATATGCATCACTTGAGTTTATATCAGTTACGGGGGTGAAGATTTAAATCAGTGTCTTCTCAAGCACACCAAGATCGTCGGGACAAGCACACAAGGAGGGGGTCCATTGCGTCGGGTTGAAACGCTGCCGACTTTGCATCGCTAACCTTTGAAGCTGAAAGATTAAGTCAGACGAAACAAACTGTTTTCAGAGAGACGTCAGCCTGACTTGAGCATGCTAACCATGGTTGTGGTTGGGACACTTAACAAAATGCTGAATTCTCAATGTTCAATCCAGGCATGATCGGCACTGCTTTCCTTTGCATCCTAAAACTAGTTATTATGCACATATTTATATACAGGTAATGTTACGGTTATAATGTAGAACTGTGGTTACTATAGTTATACCTTGCTCCTTCACAATGGGCGAAGCTTTCTGTCTATAAATACAGAAACTATAATGTCACAACTAAAATCACCCTCCTATCCTGCTGTAGGTCAATTACAACGGGGAACTCCGAGCAGCAGCAGAGACTGCTCCTACAGCCCAAGCACATCAAACTCATGGGGCATGTAATCTTCGCTCGGACGATAGTACTTGTTGGGGGAATACAAACCGAAGTTTGTAACCTGGCTGCTGTACAAGCATGCAAATCTCTCAACCTGCGGAAACAAGTGAAAACAAAATCTTGTGTCAGTCACACATTGCAACCCGTAACATTCTAAGCACTAAGTGTGGTTGAACATTCTGCACCTGATGAGCAAATCTGGAATTTTGGTACCCAGTCTTCATGAGCTGTCCCCACACCTTATGAAACTGAACTCGAACAGAAACCAAACAATTAGAAAAATAAAAAAAGCAAATTCTGCAGTCGTGTAACTAAGAACATTACCTTCTGATGATGTTGCCTCTGAGCCTCTTGATGAAGGCGGCGAACATGCTCTCTCTGTTTCTGCAATGAAAATAAAGTGTCCCCATCAAAGAAAAACAAACTTTTACCAACATGTACCAATTGTTTCAAGGACCATGAATCATTTTTTTAATCTAGTGTATATGTGAATGCTTTAACATTATGGAGCACACCTTTGTGTTTGTTACTTCCACTTGTTGAAACATCCAATGTTATTTGTTCAATTCGACCCTAACTTTCCCATAATGACTCCCACCAGCCCATTTGAATACAATTGCTTCTTGCATTTATCTCTTTTGGTAATCTTTGCTTTCACCTATGATTCCTTCTACACATACCCTTCACTTTCATATTGTGTTGCAGACATCTATGCCGACAATATACATAGACATTTACAAACACACACGCACACGCATAACCAATCCATGACCATCATACCTTTGAAACACATAGAGCACGTTTACTATGTTATTCGTGCACAAAGGCTTATTTTATCCTGATTGCTATGTTATTTTTCTATCTTCCGAATTCTTTGCTATTTAGCTCAAGTGAAAAAATAGCCTCCATGTTATATTCTTGACTATCCCCCGTTTGTGACATTTTTGTTGTTCTGCTAGTATAGCTTAATTGTTCCCGTCTTTGTTTGTACTAAAAAGCAGAAGCTAGATCAAAACAACTTATCATAATCGTACTTTTCCTCTGCTTGTGATTGCCCTACCAAACAGGGCCATGGTGAACCAATTATAAGCGAAAACAAACAGGCCTATAAATATTAAATTAATAGAAGATAAAAGAAATTAGACACTCTAACCGGACCTAAATCCTATTAAGATTCAAGTCAACCGCACTCTCTCAGTTTGGGCCTGAAAGCTGAGAACTCTCCTCTCTCCCTGACACACCCTCCTCCCAACTCTCTGTGGGTGGCTGGGATGTTGCCCATCAGGTAATCAAAGCCTAGAGCAGCTGGGTTATAACTTGTAATTCGACACTTTGGAATGGAGGGAATTGACAACAAAATGGATCGAAATAAGGACTAACCAGCAGATTGTCATGTTCAGAGAACAACTTCTCCTTCTGATTTTCTGTGACATCATCAAGTCTGAACAAAGAGGAGAGGACAAATAAATTAGAAAACTACAGCCATCAAGGAAAACAACACTTGTTTTATATACCACATGGCGAATAGTAGTGGATGGAACACAAAACCAAAGCATAAGAATGTGTTTGATCAGCAGCATTTTGCAGGACCATTGGAATCACAGCAAATGTGGCTGAGCAAATTTATTAGTATAAAATCTTCCTGGAAACTCTCTTTAGAAAGATCCAAGGCTACTTTGATACAAAAGTACAATTATGTTAGGAGATTCAAGTTAGTTCTTGGAAGCTAAAGAAATAGAATGTGGAGTAACTGCATAACAGTAAAAATAGAATTTAACTTAAATAAACTTTCTCAACTTACTTAAGAGACCATTCAAGATGATGGATTCTGTCTTCAATTGAATCACGCTTCATTCTAAGATGTCTAAGCTCCTGAAATAGATAGCACATAAAAAAAAGTCCACGAGCATGTTAGTGACTATTCACTATAGACTGCACATGAAGTTGGCTACATCGGGATGTCCAAGTCTGAGAACAATAGCACAAAATGAAAGGGATATGAACAAGCCGCTGATACTTTTTTGGTCAGGATAGTTTCTACTTGCATGGCCTCAAGTTGAGTAGAGGTGTGTGTGTGTCTTCTGCTACAACATTGCTATGAAATGAAAATGTAAGAGGGGTTTACCTTCAGTATAACTAATCCTAGAGAACAAATCTCAATAGAAAACAACCATGAAAATTATTGGTTCTAGGGAAGTGCAGATCATGCACAGGGCTATGTGGTAACATAGGATGCGAACCTCAAAGCCTGAGCCCAGTTGATAAATAATATCGAACTGTTAGGAATCAATTTGTTACAAGCAACTGAGCGTCATTCATACCTTCCTTGTAGACTTTGATTCTGAGAGAAGCTTCACCTCTTGTTCTAGTTCTGGAATTACTAGCATAGTCCGCCAACCTTTAAGAAATGGATGAAATATAGTGGACAAATGCAATAAGGGAAGTGCCCCACAGGAAATATAGATAATTTGTAAAACTATAACAAAAACATAACTAGTAAAAAGTGTGTGTGTGTGTTACGTTTTGATGTTTTTTTGTCTGTCTGTTACATTACATGCTTTACATGTCACGCAGTGCATGGCGTCAATGCATGCATTTGGATGGATCGGCACCGCACTAGTTGGAGGTGGTTTGGACGCGCAAAAGGAGAGGGACGCCAGCAGCAGCAGCAGCACATCAAATCCCGTGCCCGTAAAAACGAGCTTTACTATTTGTCTGTATCATATACTAGTACTGTATTGTATAAGGTGTCTTGTTGTTTATGAACTCAATTGCAATATCTGAGGATGAAGTTTGGACATGTGTTATGCAATGTATGATGGATCAAATCCTATTAAGATTCGAGCCTAACACTCACTCTCTTGGTTTGGGCCTGAAAGCTGAGAACGCTACTCTCGGAAACGTCTCTCTGGGGCTGTCCATCAGAGCCAGCTGGGGCTGCGCCGCTGTGGGGTTACACTTGTAACGGCCGCCGAACAATTCCCCATTCCCAAACCGACATTCCTTCACTAGCTCAGTCTCTCTATCCCTCACATCACAGATGGAGCAGCCCACCAGTCTGGGGCAGTCACCAGTGCCCTGGTTGTATAGCGAGACGGCCGGTGCGCTCCGTAAGGGAAAGGGAGCTGAGAAGCAAGAGGAGCTTCGGAGCAGCAGCGATCGATCCAGGTAAGCCAGCATGGTGATTGTCATCATCTAGATGGCTTGGTAGATTGCGGCACTAGGAAATCTTTGTGATTTGGGGATTTCTTATTACTCTTGGTGATTGCCATCATCTAGATGGCTTGGTGGATTGTGGTCAACTCCGCACAGTGATTGTGCGTGGCTTCGGAGAAGGATTTGTGAGGGGTGTTGTGCTCGCACTGCGGGAGACGCGAAGAACAACTCTAGTTGAGCAAGGCGTGAAGAGCGTCAAGTGGTCCGGCCAGATCGAGTGCTAGAGCTCATGGTGAGCACTCCAGGTGGGAGAGTATGACCAGTGGGTCACCACTAGCAAGAGGATCGGTGACAACCTTGACTTGCCTCAACGGGGATTACGTGGTTGGCAAACCACCAAACCTTGGGAAAAAAAATTGACCGTATCAACTTGTCTCCATCTTCCCGTTGGTTTGCAATCTCCATACACAAGAAAATGAGTGGGGTGCTGCCTATAGGATCCATATCTACCACTTGCCTCCACCCATTCACTGAAGTAGGCAGCAACTACTGCCCCACCTATGGTGGGTCGCCGCGATCACATGCTCTGCTACACCCAGCAAGAGGGACCCTACTCATTCGTTGACAAAGACTTGATCATCCTTGCCCTAGACACCAAATCAGCACATGCTACTATCATAGAACAACCACAAGAGTTGTTGGGGAGCCTTAAATCAAGGTCATCAAACCTTGCAGAGACCCTCATCGTGGCTACCACTGCTACCACAATGCAAGGGAAAAGGTGGCTAAGCTTATGGTTGCGGAGGCACTTATGATATCGATGTGGATGCTTGTGCCGACAGTTGGTGTCAACAGGAGGTGAGCCGAAGGAGGGACATTGACAGGCAGTCAATCCAGTTATGTTTATTTGGGGAGAGTGGAACTTCTGGATGGAGAGGATTGGGCTCGTCCAACTCAACCTTGGGACTGAGAAGGCCTTGGTGCTCTTAAGGAACAATGGACAACAACGTACATCACAAGCACTATTGTATGAGATTAATTTGATATATGTTCCTAGATACATATTTCAAAAAAGGGTAGTGGGAGTGTGATTGTGTGTGTGTGACACACGTTCACCTTTTGTGTTTGTGTTATTTTACATCTGACACAGTGCAATGGCATCCATGTGTGTGGATGGATCGACGCCAATCTAAGGTTTCTTTAATGATTATTTCACAAGCATCGTGATTAGACACGCCAATGCAGACACGACGGAAGCGAAAACTGTGGACAAGAAGCAAACACTCAAGGATAGGGCAGCTAGCAAGAACGCTATTCAGAAGCATTGTGGAGTGTCTAGACGGTGCTATTCGGAAGGCTGCAGTCGGTGAGAGGCGACGCCGAGGCTGGGCACGAAGCAAAAAATGGGCCTTGGCAACGTTCGAGCTAACAGGAACCATGGTCCATCCATTAGGTAGGCTGAGATGCCTCCTTGAGATTATCGAGGGAAAGCGACTGGAGCCAAGCCAGGCTAGAGAGGATCTAGGCAATGGCGGAGGCGAGAGTGTTGTTGTCTGTGAGGAAGCTAGGGAGGTCATGGAAGTCGAGGTTGAGTGAGGCAGAGCACCGATGGTGCTTCCATCATTTGGCTAGGGTCGGGACGTGACTGGCGTCCTTGGTGTGCAGGAAGGAGGTGATGTAACCGACATCGCTTAGCTAGGGTTGGGACTGCTATTACAACGCAAGGGGAAAGAAGGGTAAGCTTAGTTGTTGCAGAGGCACTTGTGATATCGACGTGGATGCTTGTGGTGATAGTTGGTGTGGAGGGACATTGACAGGCGACTTGCCAGTTTTCTCGACACATACCAGCCAATTCGGTTCTGTTTGTTTGGAGAGAGGATTAGAACTTCTGGATGGAGAGGATCGGGCTCGTCTAGCTCAACATTGGGACTAAGGACTTGGTGCTCTTGAGAAACAGTGAGCACAACAACATACATCATGGGCACTCTCCTATGAGATTAACCTGATATCTGTTCTTAGATGTATCCGATCTTCCTAAATTTGCTTGTTCCTTTTCTCATGATATCTCACTTGAGGTTTTTTTTTTGCTTGTGCTTACCTGGTTAGTTGCTATGACGATGAACCTGTTAAAGAACTTGTTGGCACATGCACCGCGTTGTGCCAGTCTTTGCAGACGCCCACAACGCTTGTGAGGTCAACGAAGCACTACAAGTACATGAAGATGAGGACGAGGATCTCTATAGGGACGCTGGACAAGGAGGCCATGGCAGAGCAAGCGCGCGGGCAATTGAGCGTGAGGTGGGTAGGGATCAGTTTCCATTTCTCCCATCCTCAGTGTGGGCAGTGGGGCTATAGATAGAGACTTGAAAAAGGGTAGTGTGAGTGTGAGTGTGATTGTGTGTGACACACATTCACCTTTTGTGTTATATCATAGATACAGACATGAACAAGGGTAGTGTGAGTGTCATTATGTGTGTGTGTGACACACTTTCACCTTTTGTGTTTGTGTTATTAGCTCAGGATCGCTCAAGGAGACCATGTTCAGGGTCATGCATGTTCCTGTTATGGATGTCATGCCACATCGTCACAACGTCCAAGCAGCCGAGCTCAACAAATTCAGGCTGCAATTCAGTGGGAATCGTGACTTGATCACATCGTTTGAGGCGCCCATGGTCGATTCGCTCAAGTTCTCGTATTTCTCCACATTGTCTCGTTTCATTGGATCTGGCTTCGATTTGCACCTTCTAAGTTTGTCCACCTCCATAGAGCAGCAAATACACATAGCTCAATAATCCTGTCGGCTTACGCATCCGTGCGCTATGCATGGTGATACTTGGCAACGGCTGTGCTGATCTACTACACAATTTAATTTCCCAACCTTAAATAATTTTGTCATGAACTTGTTAAAGTACTTGTTGGCACATGCACGCGTTGCACCAGTCTTTGTAGACGCCTGCAACGCTCGTGAGGTCAGCGAAGCACTAGAGGTAGATAAAGATGAGGACGAGGATCTCTATCGAAACGCTGGCCAACGAGGCTATGGTGGAGGGAGCGCGCAGGCAATGGAGCGTGAGGTGGGTGAGGATGAGTTTCTGGTTCTCCCTTCCTCGGTGTGGGCGGGTGCGAGTATAAATAAACTTGAAAATGGGTAGTGTGAGTGTGATTGTGTGTGTGTGTGACATGTTCACCTTTTGTGTTTTGTTATGTTACATGCTTTACATATGACACAGTGAAATGACGTCCAAGTGTCCATTTAGATGGATCGGCGCCAGAAACAGGCAGCGGCTATTGATCCAGCGCCTGAAAGAGGCAGCGACTACTGCCCAGCTATGGTGGGCCGCTACGATCACTGGCTCTGCTACACCTAGCACGAGGGGCCCTACACATTCATCGACAAAGACCAGATCATCCTTGCTCTAGACACCGAATCAGCACATGCTATTGTCATAGAACTGCCACAAGAGTTGTTGGGGAGACTTAGATCAAAGTCATCAAACTCTGCAGAGAGCCTCATCGTGGCAACCACTGCCACCACAACGCAAAGGGAAAGGCGACTAAGCTTATTGTTGCGGAGGCACTTGTGATATCGACGTGGACGCTTGTGTCGATACTTGGTGTCAAGAGGTGATCCAAAGGAGGGACGTTGACAAGTCGCTTGACAGTGTTCTCGACACATACTAGTCAATCCGATGGGGAGACAAATGGAACTTCTAGATGGAGAGGATTGCGCTCATCCAACTCAACCTTGGGACTAAGAAGGCCTTGGTGCTCTTGAGGAACAGTGAACAACAACATACATCACAGGCACTCTTGTATGAGATGAACCTAATATATGTTCTTAGATATAGACATCCAAAAGGGTAGTGTGAGTGTGATTATGTGTGTGTGACACACGTTCACCTTTTGTGTTTGTGTTATTAGCTCGGGGTCACTCAAGGAGATAATGTTGAGGGTCGTGGTTGTTCCTGTTGTGGATGTCACACCATAGTGTCTCAACGTCCTAGCAGCTGAGCTCAACAAATTTAGGCCGCAATCCAGTGGGAACCGTGATTTGATCACGTCATTTTTATTTGCACAACATATGCTAATCACATGTTTTAAGGTAAGTCTGTAGAAGCAAGATGGAGCTTTCCAAAAGAAATAATACGCCTTCTAGAAAACAATTTTTCTTTTTTTCTTCTTCATCTCCGAGTGGAGGACCGGTGTGCTTTAGCTTTTGGAACACTTTTGTTGGAGCTGCTCAAGACTGTGAATGACATATAAAAGCTCCGGCTCTTCCTTGCTCAAGTCAGTGTATATAACTTCACTTCATACACCTTAGCTAAGTTCTCTAGCTAGCTATTATTAAGTATCAGGAGCTAATGCGTTGTACTTTATTGACTCTTTTGTTGGAGCGTGGCATTGCTTGTTCCTTTTCTTTTTTTTTTTTGCGAATGCTTGTTCCTTTTCTCATGATATGTCACTTGAGTTTTTTTGCTTGTGCTTAACTGGTTAGTTGCTATGATCATGAACTTGTTAAAGTACTTGTTGGCACATGCACGACGTTGCACCAGTCTTTGCAGACGCCTCCAACGCTCGTGAGGTCAGCGAAGCACTACAAGTAGATGAAGATGAGGACGAGGATCTCTATAGGGATGCTGACCAAGGAGGCCATGGTGGAGGGAGCACGCGAGCAATGGAGCGTGAGCAGTGGCGGAACCAATGATTTTAATTAAGGGGGGGCCAAACAAATATGATTGTATTTTTAGTGTGATAAAATATACGTAATTATATGTTTGAAGAACTTTTTCAAAAAATATTACACTATTTCTTACCAAAATCATCATATTTTAACAAAAAAAGGTGAAATTCGTATTTTTTGTGCTATAAATTGGTACTTTAAGTAAATCACTGTGCTTGGGGGGGGCACTGCCCCTGCTAGCCCCCTCCCACCCCGGTTCCGGCAGTGAGCATGAGCTGGGTGGGTATTAGTTTCTAGTTTTCCCTTCCTCGGAGTGGGTGGTGCGGGTATAGATAGACTTGAAAATGGGTAGTGTGAGTGTGATTGTGTGTGTGACATGTTCACCTTTCGTGTTTGTGTTATGTTACATGCTTTACGTATGACACGGTGCAATGGCGTCCATGTGTGCATTTGGATGGATCGGTGCCTAAAACAAGCAAGTACTACTGATCTAGCGCCTGAAAGAGGTAGAGACTACTGCGCAGCTATGGTTGGCCGCCGCGATCATTGGCTCTGCTACACCCAACATGAGGGACCCTAATCATTCAACGACAGACCAGATCATCCTTGCTCTTAACACCGAATCAGTACATGCTACTATCATAGAACTGTCACAAGAATTGTTGTGAAGCCTTAGATCGAGGTCATCAAACTCTGTGGAGAGCCTCATCGTGGCTGCCACTGCTGCGGAGGCACTTGTGATATCGACGTGGACGCTTGTGCCGACAGTTGGTGTTGACAGGGGGTGTTCCGAAAGAGGGATATTGACAGGCCGTTGGCCAGTGTTCTCGACGCATATCAGCCAATCTGATTCAGTTTGTTTTGGAAGAGGAGTGGAACTTCTGGATGGAAAGGATTGGGCTCGTCCAGCTCAACCTTGGGACTAAGGAAGCCTTGCTGCTCTTGAGGAACAGTGGACAACAACATATGTCATAGTCACTCTTGTATGAGATTAACCTGATACATATGTTCTTAGATACCGACTTCAAAAAGGGTAGTGCAAGTGTGATTATGTGTGTGTGTGACACACATTCACCTTTTGTGTTTGTGTTATGTTACATGCTTTACATCTGACACAGTGCAATGGCGTCCATGTGTGTGTTTGGATGGATCAGCGCCAATCTAGGGTTTCCTTAATGATTACTCCTTCCATCCCAAATTATAAGACATTTCAAGAATCTTGGAGTCAAAGCATCTCAAATTTGACCAAAATTATATAATAAGATAATAATATTTATTATACCAACTAAGTATCATTAGATTCTTCATTGATATATTTTCATAGTGTATTTAATTAATGTCATAAATCTTTGTGATTCTCTCTATAATTTTGGTCAAACTTGAGATGCTTTGACTCTCCAAGGTTCTTGAAATGTCTTATAATTTGGAATGGAAGGAGTATTTCATAAGCATCGTGATTAGACACGCCAATGCTTCTGAGTCTAGAAGATTTGATGCAGACACGACAAAAGCCGAAATTGTGGACAAGCAGCAAGCACTCGACGATAGGGTAGCTAGCAACCACCCTGTGCAACTAGCCCTTCAAAATGCTGACAAGTTCAAGTGTGAGCTTCTTTAGCTTGGGGGAGTGGAGTGTCTGGACAGCTGTTGTCGATGAGAGAGGCGATGCCGAGGCTAGGCGCGACGCAAAAAATTGGCGCCGGCAGCGTTGTAAGTGGAAGGAACCATGGTCCATCCATTAGGTAGGCTAAGATGCCTCCTCGAGATTGTCGAGGGCAGGTGACTGGAGCCAAGCTTCCCCGGTGCCGGTGCCGGTGTCAGGATGAGAATTTAGGAGACTCGTGCTGACGAAGAAGCAACGGACGAACTAGAGAGGATTTGGGAGATGGCGGAGGCGAGAGCGTCGTCGTCTGCGAGGAGTCTGCAAGGAAGCCAGAGAGGTCATGGCAATCGAGTTGAGCGAGGCAGAGCACCATCAGTGCTTCTATCATTTGGCTAGGATTAGGACACGACTAGCGTCCTTGGTTGACAGGAGGGAGATGACGTCACCGAGAACACAGTCGGGGAGTAATCAGCGCCCTTTCCTTGTTATCGTCTCCTAGCTCCTTTACCTCCATATGGTGGTGCTTCTTGGCGACTCCAGGATTTGTGCCCTCTAAGGCCCCGAAAGGTTTGGGATCAAGCACATCTGTCGTCGCCAAGAGTGGCAAGATGCTTCCAAATCTCCTCCGATTGCTAGCCATCGGTGTCGGGTGCCTCTGACCTCCTCTTTCTGCTGGCACGAGGAGCTGCCTCCACCTCAAGCTTCATGGCCGGCAGCGAGCAGCATTAGTGGAGCTAGAGCTGCTGAACGGGCTCAGCGTCCCCGCTGCAATCGCTCGAATAGGTCAACTGCGAAGGCTGCTGCGCCGCTCTGTCTGCTCAGACAGTAGTGCCCTAACTGAGGCCAGAGGATTATTTTTTCCGGCCCTAAAGCCTCCATACAATCATCCGGCGTCCATATATGTCATATTATATGTATCTACTATTAGGTGCGGGCTCGTATGAACTTAATGAAATGGGGACACATTAAAAGTTGTCTGCACAATTAAAACTGTCATTCTTAATCACAGATTTATATCAGATCACAATACAACTAATGAGTTGAAGATAAATAAAACATACCCAGAACTTTCTTGCTCCGCAGAATATCTCCATATATGTGATCACCAACATAGAGAATCTACAAAATTGTAAGGTACGGAAATATTATGTGTGATTCATACGCTCAGATACATTCAGTGTAGAGTATTGGATTGGGTTTAGTCCAATATCCGATGGGATTTCGGCACTTCTATATGGATCCAATAGCTTTGGATTCTGTAGGATAAAAAAATGGACAATTCAAATTCTATTGGACTCATAATTGGTAGCAGGAAACTGGTCACAGTGGAGGTGGCAGCAACGGCGGTGGTGCAGCCGTGCAGGTCTTGCGGCCGGCTCTGCTAGTCCTGCGCTGTATTGGACTAAAGCCATTGTATCCAATAGCCTCTAACTGGATTTGGATGTCCGTCCATTCACATGTGCAATTTAGTGCTAGTGAATCTCTGCTAAGTGTATGTAGCCCATTACCTGTGAACTAGAAGCAACAGAAAGTAATCTGTGGAGATGACCAACATTGCCTCCCTGGAAAAGATATAGCAATAAATGGGATATAGCAATGGTAGAAAGTTGCATTTACATTATATATCAGGAAAACAAGTACCTGGTAAACTTTCTGAACTGGTGTTGAGTGTTGATGACTTGATCTTGGGCTTCCAATCTTCACGAAGGATTGCATATATTAGGGAAAAACATATGCCATTAAGATAGATTAGAATTGACAAATTTACTAGCCTGAATATCAGCATTCAGAAGCTTTCCAGAATCAGGCTCAACTTCAAAGAGGCCTGCACGGTTATCATCATGGAAGAAACTTGGCTTCGAACTGAAAGAAAGTTCATTAAGGACTGGCTACTAAGTTGAGGGAGCTGATACTTTCACTAATAATAAATAGCAACAAAAGAATCAGGAACCAGGGAACATAAGACACTAACCTGCCTGTTATTACAATATCAAAATATTGAAGCCATTTGTGGTTGAGACCAGAGCCTACATCCGAAGTGTATGGCCCACAAAGGTAGTTCATGACAACATCAGTGTAGTCCCACAAACTGCATGAAGAGTACTTGTCCAAATAGTAAATAGATTGTAACAAGAAGCTCAAAAATGCAGAATGCATCAAGATGAAAAACCTTAGTTTTAACATTGGGTTCATTTTAGGAGAAACTACAAAGGACACATTACAGAAATTGAGAAATATGTCCTCACACAAGTCTCAAGAAGCCTAAAATTATAAAGGCACCACCAACCACATACCTATTCGTCACTAAGAATGTTGAGCGTCCAGATTTCCTGATCATTTCAAGCATTGGTACAATTGCCAAGTCCTCATTGATGTACCTGCAATTTCAAATTACACAAATTAGCAGGATTTTCTATAACATAATTATAAGCACAAGTATATAGCACTGTAAAAGTGGAAATGGTAGCAGGATCCTCTAGAACGTAGAAGTGGAAATAACACAAGGCTGCCAATTTGCATGTAGACCCCAAAGTAAAAACCAAGGTCTCTATAGCAAAAGTAAGTATGTCTTTATGAATAGTACCTAGCACTGAATCGTGTCAGGTGACTGGTATTAAATAGTTAACCATGAAATAGGAAGTATGTCTTTATGAATAGTATCTAGCACTGAATCATGTCAGGTGACTGGTATTAAATAGTTAACCATGAAATATGAAACTGAGTTACCTGGCAGGATCCTTCGCCACCATGCGCTTTAAAGTTCCATCACGATGACACAAATCAACCGCAGACCTCACATCTCTGTACATAAGTGGATAGCTGTACCAACATAGTAAAGCAAGCTCAAAAAAACTCCAGTAAACTCCAGAAGTCCAGGTGGAACAATGAAAGAAAAAACTAGAGAGCAACAAGTAAACAACAAATTTGTTTTCTCTTTGTAATAGTAAGGCTCTACTGTCATGCTGCTAAAAAAAGATAGTGCTCATTTACATGCTTATGCTTTTATTGTGTAATGACACACGGTCATGTGCAGACAGGTGTGATTTTGTTGGCCATATGAGAGCAAAAATGGAAAAGTTAACCTGGCCATCCATAATAGTGTCAGCGTGCATCAAAAGATCGCAGGCAACTTAATATGAAATAATTACAACTGGAACTTACAAAAAGTCCTGGCATTTTATTGAACAATTCATTAATTGACACAAGTAAAGTTTGGTGGGACTATATGCACGAGGCGTGTGGATTTATGAAAACAGCCAGCACAACAACCTCAAATTGTCCAAATTGTATGCAAGTCCTAGTGCAAAAAAAGAGAAAAATTTAACGAGTGCCCAGAAAAACGTAAACTAAATTATCATGATTGGTGTCAAAAGACAAGGGATATATGCCATGGTACAGCGCAGAAAGGATACCAACAAGGCATGGCATAATAATAATATAGTATGACTCATTCAATCATCCCAACATATAGGTAACTTTGAACCTCACTTTTGGCAGGAACACAGGAACTGTAACCAACATGGGCGTGGGTGTCAGAATATAGCTCAGGTTTGGATGCCTGATTTAACCCAAAAAAAAATGCCTACCACTAGAACTTACAAAAAGTCCTGGCATTTTTATTGAACAATTCACTCATTGACGCAATTAAATTTGATGGGGCCTATATGCATGAGACCTGTTGATTTATGAGAACAAACACAATAACCTCAAAATTTCCAAATTGTGTGCAAGTCCTAGTTCAAAATAAGGGAAAAACATAAAACTTAACGAGTTCCCACAAAAACCTAGAATTTAAATTACCATAATTGGTGTCAAAAGTCAAGAGATAGTATATCATGGTACAGTACAGAGGGTATCAATAAGGCATGTCATGATAATTAATAACATCCAATCATCCCAACATCTGCGTGCCCTTGAACCTTATTTTTGGCAGGAACATAGGAACTGTGACTCGAACATGAACATGGTGTCAGAATCTAGACCAAGTTTGAATGTCTGATTTGACAAAGAATCGACATGGGTGTCCAAACTACAGTGAGTTAATGAATATACAAGCATGGTCCAGCGATAAAAGGTCGAAGAGGTATTGACATGGATCAAATTGCATGTAGACTAAATGTAATACTGATGAAAAACAGGCCGACATGAAATGAACAAAGGAAAAGGTGATTGCTTAGGTGATTCAAGATAGTAAATTTAAATTTATGAAGGAATAAAGAAACGAAAGAAATTTGGATTATTGTGGACTTGTGGTGATAGACAGTTGTGTAGTGTTGGCTACATATTGGTTAATTATCAAAAATAAGAATCAAGAATCATTCAGAATGGATATGCTCTTCAAAACGTAAAATAATTTCTAATAATTTGTCTCAATCAACTTATATTTAAATGATGTCCAAAAAATTTCAAGCCCCATCTGTATGGTACACATGTAAGATGGGAATAATCATACTCTGTGCCTGCAGGTACTTTTCCAGGATTCTTGTCCATGAAATCAACAAGCTGAGCAAATAGATAAGCTTCACCCAGTGAGAAAAGCGTATCTATAAGGGCATAATCAGGTTCATCAAATGAATCTCTTATCAATGTACTCCCATAAGCAGCAACTTTTTCTTCTTTCGACAGTTCCTTAAAACCATGGTATGCAACTTTTACATACTTGTGTCGATCCATCTGATAATTCAAAACCAAAATAGTTAAAAGGAGTTAATTTAGTTCAAAATTACTCCCTCCATCCACAAAAAAGGTTGCAACTATGGGGTTTGTGCAAGTCAAACTAGCTTAACTTTGACCAAGTTTATAGTGAACAATATTAACATTTATGTCTACAACTAGGTTTACTACAAAAATATATTTCTTCATTAATTTAATGTTACTTATTTTGTATCATAGATGTTTTTATATAACTTTGGTCAAACTTCAATTGTTTGACTCCTCAAAAAATGAGAATTGCATCCTTTTGTGGACAGAAGGAGTACAAGTATTGAAAATCCAGCACAAAAGTGCAATGAAACAATGAGCTATAAAACAAATTGAGAACAGGACCAAATATTTCATTTAAATTTTACAATACAGATCACATCAAAATTTATGATGAGGCCTAGACCTGTTTTTGCCATTCCCACTAACCAGTAAAACTTTTCACGTTGAAAACAAACACTTGATACTTCCAAAATGATGAAGATGCTCAGCGAGCAATTAATATTAATATTGAGGAAGTACAAATGCTAGCTCAAAAAGAGTGATTATGGTTCAAACTATAATATATAATAAATAAGAATAGGTAGAGTAATTAACAAAAAAAATGCATCAATTAGTTTGACAAGACACCTCCTACTGATTCACAATCATGTAACCACCAACATCACGTTTCAAATATGAATATGAAAAAATGTGGAGATCTGATTATTGTAAAAATATTGTGGCTAGGCACTTTGCTGATAATACTCCTACAAAAGAGCCTTTTGTTTCCAAGCAGGTTGGGCCCTTCATTGATAACAAGATAAATTCTTTTATGTTTTGGACAATTACAACAGAAAACTTCCAGCAACTTGGTCTTGTTTACTAAGTGACAGTGTAATAGTAATATATTATTTTTATTTCCAAAAAAACGAGGGGCAAATTTAAGAAATAATAACTTACCTTCAAGATATTTCCTCTCTTCTTATCAAGAACTAGTCCTCTGACCATATATTTCCAATCAAACTCCCAAGTCAGCAACTGCATGAGCAAAGAATAGTAAAATCGAAATCTGAACCTAAACAAGCCAACATGGAATATGTTTTGTTGCTTTCATAAAGGTTCAGTACATAAAGGTGAATTCTGAAATCAAGGCAAATGCACTCCAACAGAAAATATTTCTGCTCAATAAGTGGATAGCAAATTTCATTCTCCAATGTGTTTGACTTTATGAGTGCAACACTCAGTGAGGCCCCACTAAGATAAATAGCAATAACTCCAACAAGGAATTTAGTCAAGAACAGCACCAACATTATGCAGCCAAACTCCATAAAAGTAAAAACAAGTATAGAGTGTACTAATTCATCTATGCTGTCATAACCAGAAGCCAATGTGCTTCCTTGCCATCGGTATAGAAATGTTGCCACACACTATCAAATCGCATGCTAAACTCAATAAGTAGAAGCCCAGCCTCTAAAAGCATAGTATATGATAGACTAAAAGTATAAAAATGAAGCATAAGGGCTACCCTAACTTCTGGGACATCCAAACGGTACAATCATAGACACATTGGAAAACAGTTAAAGCAACTATATGGAATTTATGTCCATTAACTCTCTTTCCTGCATGCATTGAAAGGTCAATGTACAAGTAGATTCAAAACCAACACATCTAGTATGAAAGTAATCAACATGGATATTTTATCTTGGTGTATTAAGCAAATTTGCATTCCTTAGCACTAACCTCTTCAGGGTAGCGCAGATCCTTCACAAGCTTCTCTATTGTACCATAGTAAGCAAGGGCCTCGAAGGTCTCAGGCTTGTACTGTGCCAGAGTGTAGTCCATATCAAATCCCACTGCTGTAATGTTCCTCATGTTGAGTGACCTATTGCAGAATACCTCCTTCCCGACAGAAATGCTTCTCGGTTCTGCCGAAGGTGTTGACCATACTGCCCCAGTGGACGCTGTCTCCACCGCGCCACTGTCCATCCTTACAGCAGTGCAACCTGATAGGAGACCAACACATCTGTATTGTAAGAGCATACAAGCTAATAAACTTAAAAATGCTAACCGTACTTCACGATAGGTGGAGAAGCACGTCGTTTCAATCAGGAATTATGTCAGAGTTGGTTAAAACGTTAGATGATCAACGTATTACAAGGACATATGAGCAAAGTTCCAGAAGTAGAACAAGTAAAACCGAAATTCCTGCATCTCATGAGAATAAATAAAACACACTTAAGGCTGAATCACAGAACGATGATACAAAATGCAGAATCCATCAAATTCCAACAAAAATCCACAATCTCTGCATGCCATCACGACTCGCCAAAGTGATCCGAGCAACCTGATGAAATCCACAAACTCTGCTCGGGAAAGGAGTGGAGCCACGAAATCCCTTGGAAACAACCATCGAAGTCTGAGTGAAATCGGAGATATACAAGACAGTTAGATAGAACATCTCGCGACAGTCAAACCGGTCAAATAGCACAGGAACCGCACGGCGCACAAAACAGCACTAGAAGAACGGGCAAAATTCTCATCCCACCGAGAAAATCTTCACGAATGCACGGAAGAAGCGCGTACGTACCTCTGGAGCCGGAGGCCGAAGCGGCGGCGGCGGGCGAGCAGGAGGAGGACGCGGACGCGAAGAGGAGCAGCAGCGGAGGCGAGAGGGGCGCGAGGTGGAGAGCGGCGGCGAGAGGCCTCCTGGAGAAGAGCATTATCGCTGGCTCCCAGCCGGGCGCGCTTTAAATAGGCGGCGAGGAGGAGCGCCGGATGCGACGAGGGAGAGAAGACCGCGCGACGGAAGCGTGACCGCTGTCGTGCGGGGGAGGGAATAAATGCGGCGCTAGGTGGGAGGATGGGAGGAGGAATCCCGATGGGGCCGGGTGGTGGTGGTGGTGGTGGTGCGCGTGAGGGACGGGAGGCCGGGCACCGCCGCGCGGCGGCGTCATCTCATCTCATCGCGCTGGCCTGCGCCGAGCAGCGGGCATTGGCCGACGAGCGGGCGGAGGCGCGGGCCGCGATGGGGTGACGAGGCAAGTGGCGCGGGGATCGTGTGCGGATTCGGATGCGGATGCTGCGGAGCGGAACGGAGCTCGCGTGCGTTGGAAGCAGCAGCGGGCGCGGGCGCGGGCGCGGGCGGCCGGACAGGGGAGGGCTGGGCTGGTGGTGGAGGAACTCCTGCTCGCTCTGGCTGGATGCGTTTGAGTTGGCGCTTGTGGTGATGTTGCCCCGCTGGCCGCTGGTAACGGATGACGCGGCGCCGCTTTCCCTCCCGCGGCTTGGCTCCGGCCACACGCGCCCGTACCCAAAACGAAAAGTAGGGCAGGAGAGGGCATGCTACCATGGTTTGACGCAAATCGGAAAGAAAATGGAGGATGGATTTTTGCTAAGTGAATCTTTGAGCTAGTTATATATGAAAATCTTGATAAAATAGGAAATTGTGTAGTGGTATAACACATAGGGTTAGTGTGGAGAGTTTATCTCTACAAGCGATAAAGAAGACAATCATGACCATACAATATACGGAGTAGTAGCTAAAGCTTGAATAGGATAAAGACAGAAGGGGTGCCGGCGATGAAGAAGAATGAGGGAGCGCCATGCATGGTAAATTTGGAGGTGGAAGAAAGTGTCTTACATAAACCCTATGAGCTAGTTTATCAGCTAAATGATGTTGTTTTCTGACCTGCAATGCGTGAAAGATGCCAAACTACGGATATGTATTAATAGCAAAAAGATCGGTACAAACCAATGGGCAGATGGAAGAAGATGCCAAGAAATAATTAAGATGGGCATTGTCGTTGTTATCTTCAGTTTTTAGCGTGCTTTTGTACGTCTACCGCTAAAATCAATTGGTTGACAATAAATACAAAAAGGCGACAAGAGTGCATAGTCGATACAAAGGGCACTTGTTTAATTAAGCTCCGATGATAAGATGAAAAAATTGCAAGTTGAAGCCTAGACAGTGACGAAGCCAGGATTTGAATATAGAGGGATTGTTCACACCGATAACAATCACACATGACAAATACATATACAGTCAATGTATACATAACAACCAAGTACATGTTTTGTGTTATAAACTTATTATAATACAAAATAAAACAAAAAACTCAAAATATTTTAGAGAAAAAAAGAATAAAGTTAATCAGCCCAAGGTCTCTAACGCTCATATGACGAATAATCTAATTATTGGGCTAGAAAAAAGAATCAGAATAATAACAGAAAGACCAATCCCAAATAATATAGGTATTAATGGAGATCAATTGAAAAGGAGAGTAAACAATAAAGCACCAATTAAATTTAACTAGCTAATTAGATGGTTATTGTGGGAACAAAAGAGATGGACATGAATATTAGAAAAAGACTACTTGTCAATTATAGAAGCTACTATAAGAGATTAATATAGTAGAGGACAAGAAATCATAGTACAACTAACATTATTAACTAATTGATTAAAGTATCATATAGCCAAGAAATATATATGGTAAGAATTTTTATTATATATTTATTAGTATAAATATTGAGTAAAAAAATATGTTGTGCTGTTAGGAGGGCCATGGGCCGTGCTAGTGCCCCCTTGGCTCTGCCCGTAAGCCCAAACCCTATTGTTGGGCACCAAAAATTGTTGATGCTTCAAACTAACAGATGACAAATATACTCACTAATTGTCAGGTTTTTGTCTCACCAGTTGAAGCTTATCATATCGTTACAGTCACAGCCCGGGTCGTTGGTCTCTTAGATCAACCACTGCTGACATTGAAGCAATTATTAGACACGGGCAGTTTACTGTTATGAGTCTTAGCACATCGTCCACAAATGTAATTGGGGGATACTCCATCCAATCTCTATACTTTGCTTATAACGAATAAAATCCCTCCCATTTGTCAGAAAAAAATACCTGGCTACTATTGTAGTTGATTTGAAAACAATGTTTTGTCATAACACGTGGTAGTAGAAAAAAAAGTTAGGTTGCTCATATTTCAAAATGTTGTGTACCTTTTAGGTGGGCGAGTAGCAAAAATTAGTTGTTCTCAAGGCGGATAACGGGCGATAGCATGGCACGCATCTTGGCCGTGGATCTAATCCTCCCATTGCCATCCTGGGCCCCGCAGGATTCCACGTTGGCAACCGATTCGATCGATTAGGATGACGAAGAACTCATGGAGCGGAGGGCGGAGCGCTCTTAGACCTTTGGCATCCTATTGCTTTTCTCTCCTGCTCTCCCTGTCTTCCTCCTTTTGGGCCCATCAACAAGCGTGCAGTCCACAGCAGGTAGGCACAGTAGCACGACGCAGAGATCCCAGATCCCACGTTTCCATTCCGATCTGAACAGCTAGCCAAAAGACCCAAGAGTGGCAAGTGATATAACGCAGCGATCAGTTTCGTTACGCCAAACTACACCAAATGATGTGTAAAGCCGTTGCTTTCCTATACGACGACGATAGCTTTGCTTACTTAGGCCTTGTTTAGTTGGCAAAATTATGGTTTTTTGGCTACTGTAGCACTTTCGTTTTTAGTTGACAAACATTGTCCAATCACGGAGTAACTAGGCTCAAAAGATTCATCTCACAAATTTCAGATAAACTGTGTAATTGGTTTTTATTTTTATCTTTATTTAATGCTCCAAGCATATGACCAAAAGATTCGATGTGACGGAAAATCTTGAAAATTTTTGCGAACTAAACAAGGCCTTACACGTATACGTTTTCGCGTGGCCTTTGTAGTTTTGTCAATGTTCCACACGTTCGATCTTGCCCCTCGGCACAGGGTACGATGCATGCTTCTTCTTTTTTTAGTTTGATGGAAACCTGATTTTACTTGTATTGCTTGCTAGATCGAGTGACAGTAGCAACAAGAGGCAAAAGTTAACAAGCTGGGGATCGGAAGCCAAGCAAGCCTACATGCTAATGGTAGCTAGTGCTCCAGAGATCTGATCTAGAACTAGCTGTTTTGTTGCGCTTTTGTTTATGTATGCCGGGATCGATCATGACACAGCATGATTATACTAATCTATTAAGCTATTATATTAGTCAGTAATCTGATTATTGAAAGTTAGCTCGAATCTGATTCATGGCGATAACACCAGAATACGTGGAGGGAACCCAGTGTATTCGGCTTCGTGGCACACGCTCATCTCTACCGGTTAGTTCGAATTGAAAGATCGATGTTGCCATTTGGAAAAACAAGTCTTCCAACATCATCGTCACATCAGTGCAAAAGGGGAATGAATGCGATTCTATAGCTTTTTCAGTCCTAACGAGCAAGTTGGGGGTGTTATGTTTGCGAATGTGCGATATTTAAAATGCCGCTGCAAGTGTAGCTAAAGGAAGCTAAAAAGAACACCGTGCCAGTGCCATGCGGTGAGCGGTGCGATCCACGCATCGTCTGGGCTGGTTGTTGCTGCTTGTTGGCCGGTATCGTGGATTCCTATGCACAAGGCACAAGGTGCACGTAGCCACGTACCTATCGTTCTTACTTTGCATGCTTCTACCAACTCGACTAGTGGAGCGTCCTAGTGCCGGATGTCCGGCTTTCATCTTTGCATGGATTCCGCGGCGTGCTCCGATTCGGTGTCGCCGGCGACGGCTTTGTGAAGGCGCGGAACCATCACGGCACCCGTTCATCCTACTGGAAGACGTAGCACTCAAAATACGTAATCTTCTCGGTAACACGGGATGCTTCGTGTCATTGTGTGGATTTGGATTTTGGACAGCTGGACGCCCCCGTAAAGTTTGGAGGCCCACGCGCAGAGGAAGCGCAATCCCCTCGCTGTCCCCACGCGCGCCTAGCAATGAGGACCACCCACTCGCCCGCCGCGCCGCCGGCGAGGCCGCCTCTCCGGCGCAGCACGATGGCAGCAGCGTCTCCCCTCCGGAGACCCTCACAGCCGCAGCCGACGCCACCGGCGCCTCCGAGCATCGCCTCCCGTCGCGCCGCGCTCGTCGCACTCGTCCTGGCCGCAGCAGCGCCGGCACGCTCCGGCGCCGCCGCCGCCTTCTCCCTCGGCATCCGTACGTCCGCATCCCTCGCCTCGCCTACCAGCTTTCTCGGCTCCGCAGTGACTGACCGGGCCTCTCACTTGTCTTCTGTAATGTTCCTCTTCGTGTTGGCGCGCGCAGCTGGGCCCAAGGAGCTGCTGCGGGAGCAGAAGAAGAAGTCGGCGTCGTACCTCCTCGCGCCCATCGCCGCCTCCCGGGACACCCTCGTCAAATCCCAGGCTCTTCTCGGTAATTCCGTGTCCTCGGCAGCCCTCAACCTTCCCTAATCTGGTCGGATATGTATGTCCAGGAAATTCTTAGCAAACCGTGGCTGTGCAATGCAATGTAGCTTCGCCGAGTGCGTCTGCTGAGGACGCCGAGGAGGTTAGGGGGCGGATCGGTGCGGCAGGGAGGGACTGCGTGCCACGGCAGAGGAACTCGATTGTCGCGTTCCAGTCGCGGACTGGCGTTGAGGTTGGGGCTTTTCACTTTCACCTTTTTTTTTTGTGGAAAGATGCTTTTCACTTTCACTTGCATGGCTACTTTGTTTTTGATGCTCCAGGTGTTTGATGGAATTACCCTGTAGGTGTGCACATTCAGCTTGATACTGAAGAACGCCGCGTCGCTGCTCGCCAATAAGGACCCCCTCAAGGTTGAAGCTGACGCTAGGCTTGGAGAACTCATACAGTATGTTTAGAGCTAGCTAGCATCACGTGAGACTCACAGAATTATTGTTTATTGTATCGAGTAAACTTGGCTCATGGACCGTGTCTTGTGCAGGTCATTCTCTGACCTGGGAACTCTGGCGGACAACAGTAATTTTGAGCTCGCAGATGATAGGTGAGTAATGTCAATGCACGTATTTTTTTTCTTTCGTTAAACCCTGGATCTGAGAAACATGTGTGACCTATTAATATTCTGGACTCTTAATAGTAGCAACTTGATGTTTCCTGTGGCAACATTATATATGTTCATCTTTTTATTTTTGTAATGTTGTTTTGTACCTTCTGTTCTTTTGTTAGGATACCTAAAATTTCTTGAACGTACAGCCAATTCTTCTTCTGTTGTTGATTTGGTAAATAAAGAAGATATATATCTTATATCATCATCTCACCATAGGATTTTTGTTTATAACTATCATAGGAGAGTGCTACTGTACTAGCAACAAAATGCTGCAATATTGTCAGACCTCCCAGTCTGGAATGTCTTCTAAAATGAATGGATTTGTACAACTTTTATTTTGAATACTTTGTACGAAGAAACCATGATTTCTATGATATTGTTTCAAAGCATTTGAGTTTAGTAAATGCTGGCATTGATCAATTTCATTGTCCTGCAGAGAGAAGATGAATGATGGCTTGCTCAGCACTATCTCTGCCCTCGACAAATTTGAACAGAGTGTTAAAGATTGTTTAGGTGTTTAGACCTTTTTTTTGCCAGGTCGGACCACTTTTATTCAAGGTTTTCGAACTGACTTATTGTTTTTATTTTCCTTATATCTTTGAGTTAAGGTTTCATTTGCCTTTGCTCATTAGGGACTTCTGTTTTCCAAATACTTTGTTCATTTGATCTGATGTATGATATTTATGGTACAAGAGTGCTTGCCTGTAAACCAAAACTAGAGTTAAGTTACCAGAACTTATAACTTATAAGGATAGCTGTTCAAAGCGTGGTAGCTGTCCTAGCAGTCTCTATACCAAATTTTGTTTTTAGCTACTACTTTCAAGGCTCTTCTGTTGTTCTCCACAACTTATCATCTTGTTTATGAACATTATAAATTTGTTCTATTTATGTATCAATACCTTAGGCTTCTAGTTCTCTAAATCCTGCCATCCATTAGATTACACGGGACTCAAATATAATGGAGTAATTGCTTTCATTTTGGTCTTTATGTGCCATAATTTAATTATATATCAATAAGTATGCATTGATGGTTTGGGATAAAATGTAATTTCTTGAAGTTGAAATAAATGTGTGTAGAGTAGGCAAAATCTTAATAATATATTTTTCATGACAAGATTTGATGTATTATCTCAGATAAAAAATATTGTACAAAAATCATATCAGGGTTTGAATGCTAATGAATTCTGCACAGCACACGGTATCAGATGAAAAGAAAGAGGTAATTCAACTATTCCAAGTAATGATCCAGTGGACACATGATCTGGTCATCTGGTGAGGCAGAGGCTTCCACAAAATAGAGTCTGCAGCATGGCGTCCCGTCCTCTGGATTCTTTTCCATTGATCTGGGCAGTTTCCTCAGTTTATCAAATAGGTTCTCTGGGTGACTTAGCAACCCAAAATGTGCTTCCGGGTCTCCAATTTGTGTCAGTGTTACCTGGGAGAATCCAATAGAAGGCAGCAAAAGGTCAGGGCTGTCATGGTAGAAATGGTACATCGTCGGAGAGAGCAACGTTGCGTTCTTGTTCATGAAATCAGCCAGGAGCACTGTGCTGGCTGAGGAACGGCTAGATGCAATGTTTTCGAGGACTTGCATTGCATCTGCATGGTGAAGGTAATAGATGATGCCTTCAAGCACCCATATGGTGTTCCTTTCAGGAACATACCCACAGCTCTGCAGCTTTGTTATCCAGTCTCCATCTTGTATGTTGGCAGGAACCCTAATCAATGATTTTGCCATCACGGTGAGTTTCTGGTGATTTGCAGAACTCATTGCTTCGTGCAGAAGATCAGATTTCATTTCTAGGAGCTCCGGGAAATCAAGTTCAAATACCGTGCATTCCTTTAGGCAGCTCAGCCGATAGGCTCTTGCATCCATCCCTGAAAAAGAGAGAGATAGAGAGTACCTGTTTCATTCAATTGCAGAGAAGACACCACAGGTTATAGGATCTGATACTATTTATCTCACAGCATTATCAAGTCCATATGAAGCTGAAATTAGTCTGTTGTATGTACTAGTGTTGGCACCCTTAGCTGCAAGCCAAAAGTTTTTCTTGTAGTTGTAGGGTACAGGCCAAAAGTTTCCTGGTCCGCATCTTGCTAACTGCCAACCGGATTAGACCGGCTGAAGGGATCTAACATAAGACACCAGTATCATCAAGGACACAAATATCAGTGCGTTGATGTTGATGTGCTCTTTTTTTTCTGAAAGAATGTTGATGTGCAGCTGTACCATTACTAGACATGCTTCCGTCAAAATGGGCAGCGCTAGGATAGCTTTCTTCTTCTTGCTGTAATGTGGCCAGGTGTCTTCATTCCGAGCCACAATTGCTTCCTTTTCCATCTCACACACGGGACGATCGCCTCGTCTGTACACATAATCTTTTTTTCTTGTCCAACAATGGCCGCTTAGGTTTGTCGCCACAGATAAAATGGACAGCGTGGATGATGACCAGCCAAGTTATTTACAGATATATTTTTTGTGGCTAACTAGCAAACTAGGTGTAGGCGTGTAGTTCTCTCATTTATGGCTAATATATATTTATATTTATTCATTCAGTGTGATGTTAAATGTGATCCTCAACAGTAAGGTGGCTGCGGTGACGTCATCAATGTCAATGGCTGCCGCCGGCCAACTGGCCAAGCGTGTCTCAAAAGCATCGATCTACGTATAAGGATGGTGCGCGCCTACATCTATAGTATGTTTCGAAGAAAAAACTCCCCATTGTGATTTTAGTCAAGCTGTGTCAAACAAAATCTCACACACTCGTGATTCGCGAAACACAGTGGATCTTTTGTCATTTTGATACTTAAGTGTTCTTCATTCATTCATCATCCATGTGCATCGATAATACTAAGCTAAAAAGAAAAAAGAATGCGTCGAGTATCATGCGTGATGCGTCGATCATGCACGTACGGCATGCATGCAAAGATCGGCGCTGCGCATGCGCAGCATGACCTGCACCGTACCACACGGCATCATGCAGGACAGAGAGGGTAGTGTATACTAACCTGCACCGAGGATCACGACCTGCGGGTCGCCGCCGAGCGCGGCGACGGCGGCCTCGACGCGGGCGTCGAACCAGAGCGTCCTGACGGCGATCATGACGCCGTGCACCTCCCTGGCTCCGGCGCGCTCGTCGCGCCGCATCTTGTCGTGCAGGCCCCTGAGGTAGCGCTCCCCGGCCAGCACCCCGGCCGCCGGGTCGCGCACCGCGCGGCCCCACAGCGCCCGCGCCGCCGCCGTCTGGCACGCGCTCTGCAGCACGGGCCCCCACTCCGCCTCCACCCGCGCGTGCAGCGCCCGCACGCCCTCCGGCGCCAGCTGCGCCATCGCCGCCGCAAACTCGCCCTCTCCTTCTCCGACTCCGCCGTCGTTGTCGACGTCGTCCCTCCCCACGTCGCCATTCATGCACGGCACCTCCACCTCTTCGTCCTCTTTCCCCTGCTTCGACGACGACGACATGGCCAGCAGCACTAGCTACTAGCTAGGGGGCTCTCCACACCGGCAGGCACCGAGAGCGCGCTCGCGCGGCCACACAATGTGTAGCAGCTCGCTAGCTATATATGCTTGCTATGCTAGCTAGCCAACTGATGTGCTCGGGCCGGCAAGCAAATAAAGCTACTAGCAAGTTCACCATATTCTACCGTACCACCAGCGGCAGTGTCGTGAGTGTGTGATCTCCAAAAGACATGGCTAGCTGTTGCTGTACGTGATGGTTGGTTTTGTATGGTGAGTGGGAAAGGCGGGAGCCCCGGGGGAAGAGATAAGAAAAGAGGACCACACGTACGCAACCCTGGCCAGCCAGCTCCAGTTCGCGCGCTCGCGTGTGTACGATGCGCAGCGCCCGGGGGCACGGGTGGCGCGCGTTTTTCCGGCGCTTCGCTTCGTCTAGCTCCGTCCGTCTCCGTGGGCGCGCACGGGCCGAGCGGAGGACTGTAGCGCGACGGGGACGGGCGGGCGATGTGGTAAGTGGTTTGTGGCGGAGTACTACGTATTAATTAGTTGGCGCAGGGGAGGACCAGCAGACTGGAGCTGTCGTCGCGGACGGGGAGAGGAGCGCGCGGACAAGCACGTGCGGCGGTGCGCGCGCCGGGCCGCCCGTGACGACAAGGTGCCTGGCTGCCTGCGCCGGACCTTCCGACCCGACCGCAGCTCGAGCTCTGGGCTCTACGACCCCTGTTCGTCTTCAGAGGATAGGGTGGATCGAACAGAAGCGTCCCAGAGATCACCCATCCACGCTGTTGTTGGTGGCCAGTCGTGCTCGCTCACTGACTCGCCGTCGCCGGCCGTGTCCCTGACGAAACAAATGGCATGCACATCCGTTCCCCTCCTCTCTGATTACTCAACCAAACAGAAACACAGAGCAAAATTAACGACATTGCAACAAGTAGATTCCATCCTGGTTCCTGGCGGAGTGGCGGCTGTGCTTAATTCCTGCGGGCACCAAGCTCAAGTGATTTTGCCAGCAAGAAATTGATTTAATCACACAGATGAAATATTTCGCCTTTATTAAATTGAGCTATCATATGATGCAATGATTCAATTTTGTTTAGTTTATCTAAAAAATTGATGTAATTTACAATCTGTTTGGTTAGGACAGAACTGATGCCTTGATACAATTTGGATTAGGGTAAAATACATTTTTCACCCTCAAACTTATGCAGTAGCCAAATTTTCAGCCTTTTAAATTGTGAAATGAAATGTGTAACAGACACCCTCTAATTATCAATATCGGACAAATTTGGTCCCATGTTGGGTTTTCAAAGTTCTTTTCTGTTTTGTAAAAAAATAGTAAAAAAACTGATTTACCATTTAAAAATTCATAATAATTTATTAAATCAAGAAAATATGATAGTAGTACCAACTTTTTTTCTAAAAATGTTCTCTAGTTGTTGCTTTACTTATTTTTTAAAAAATTAGAAAATATATAGGTATTTAGAATTAGTTTGTTTTGAAACTAGTGCCAATTCATAATTAATTATTTTTAAATAAAAATTATATAGGTATTTAAAATTGGTTTATTTATGTACTTATTGCTTTATTGCTTGTAGTTGTACTTATTATCTATTTAAGTAAGATATAAATAACTCCATATAGAGCACGGACAGGTAGATGATATTTTTAGATGAAAAATGAAACTAGTTTCATATTTCTATGATTTAAAATAAATTAATTATAAATTTCTAGAAATCAAATCAGGTCTTTGTTATTTATTATAAAATAATAACCACTTTTGAAGCCAACCGGATGACTAAATTTGTCAACTTCAATAATTGGAGAATGTGTGTTGCCTGGTTTCATTGTTCGATCAAGATTGGAAATCGGCCTATGCTGTAAATTGGAGGTTGAAAAATATACTTTATCCTTTGGATTATGCCTAGTAAACTTTGTGAAAAGAATAGGACATATTCACTAATTTTGTAGATGTTCAAATTATTGCACAACCATTTAAAAAGAGAGACATGTTTAGAGAAGTTACTGGAGTAGAGAGCAGATCTCAAAACAGACCCTTGTTTGGAGGATCTCTCGTGAACCCACATCACCATAGTACTTAGCTGCCTAGCTGGTTTAGGCCCTATTTTGTAGGGTCGTTAGAGACTTTATTTTTAACATCTCTACTCTTCTAGATGAATAGATGAAGCTGAGTGTCGATTCTCACTGCCAAACAAGGGCATACGTTCATTGGGGACATGTCGTGGGTGTGGGGCATTACTCGGTGAAAACTAAAAGTCTAGGCATGGTCTCATGCAATGAAGATCTTATTTGGTGAGCACAAGTAGCGATTAGTAAAGTTGTTTTAAATGTGATTTTCTCTAGCTCCTATGGTGGCCAGGTGTCGATTGTCCCTGCTAAACAAGGCATTAATTCATCAAGGACATATTGCGGGGGTATTATTCAGTGAGAAACTGGGACTGGGCAAGGTTTCACACAATGAGGGCACTCCCAATGCTAAAAACTACATATAGTTTCTATACCCATTAATTTCTATAGACACTATATATAAAAACTATGGTCCCAACGGATAGTTTCTATAGAATATTTTTATATCCAATCACATTCATTCTCTCTCCATTCTTAATCAATCATATCACTTCATGTCTATTTTGTGTAGACATGGTTTCTAATTTAGACCTAGTTTCTATGATTTTTACTCTCTTTTCAATAACTACATTGCCACATCAGCAAAATGCTTAGGGCACTCCCAATGCATAAACCACCATAGTTTCTATAGACATTAATTATGGTGCCACCTAAGCATTTTGCTGATGTGGCAAGGTAGTTATTGAAGAGAGAGAGCAAAAATCATAGAAACTGGGTCTAACTTAGAAATCATGTCTACGCGAAATCCAAGACATAAAGTGATATAATTGGTTGAGAATGGAGAGAGAATAAATATGATTGGATAACAAATTAATGTATAGAAACTATCCATTGGAAGCATAGTTTCTATACATAGTGTCTATAGAAATTAATATGTATAGAAACTACATGTAGTTTCTAGCATTGGGAGTATCCTTAGGTGGCACTGCAATTAATGTCTATAGAAACCACAATAGTTTCTGCATTGAGAGTGCTCTGAAGAGCTTAGCATTGGGAGTACCCTTAGGTGACACTGTAATTAATGTCTATAGAAACCACAATAGTTTCTGCATTGGGAGTGCTCTGAAGAGCTTATTGGCGAGCACAAAGTTTTTTTTAAAGAGCATTCAACTAGAAGACCGGATGGCCTAAATATGTCCCGATTACATAAATATAGAAAATATACTACTACAAACATAGTAGGGGTGTTTAGTTCCCATAAAATGCAAAATACGAAAGCCAACTACTTCGTAATGATGGAATGCAACAATAAAATCAAGGTTGTGTTAGTTTCATCTAAAATACATAATTTATTGCCCTCACGGGGGCCTCTTGAGGCTCTTTCGGCCTAAATTCAAAACGTAGAATAGACACCTTTTTGCCAAAAAATTTATATAGTACTTCTGTAAGTGCATTCGCCCCGGTGTGGGTTTTGATAATTAATGACAATCAAATTAGGGACTAACATGTTTATCGAGCATAATCTACAGGTGTTAGTCCATTGATGGAATTGAACGAAAACATTCGGTGAATTATAGCACCCCTAA
>Ga0182004_10000185_pt1 | contig 30954 bp, 29 predicted proteins | sample Sormic07211540_1_FD_120479 | JGI IMG/M metagenome (GOLD analysis project Ga0182004, IMG submission 120479) | Endophyte microbial communities from Sorghum bicolor roots, Mead, Nebraska, USA - 072115-40_1 MetaG | ecosystem: Host-associated > Plants > Roots > Unclassified | place: USA: Nebraska...
CAGATTTGGGCTTAACACGTCTAAAACCCGGATGGTAAACATAAGAGTCGACACACGGGAAATATGGGCGTTCTTGCAATTGAACTGACGAGCTAGAATTGTGAGCAATGTTCAAGCTGCCTCTGAGGCCGCGATGCATCCACGTGACAAGCACTTCATACCTTCTGCTAACTTTTATTAAAAAAACACACACCTTAAGCTAACAAAAAAGATATGAGATATATGACGAAAGACAGCATAAAAACTGCTCAATGCGCCTACACTGGATGATGTAAACACATAATAGAGAGAACAGAACCAACAGTTCATATTTTGTGTTTAGTGCTGGAAAATTTGCATTGCCTTGCATTGATCAAAGACAAGTTTTCTACTCAAATATGTCACTGCGCCTACAAAAACTTTCAAAGTTCGGTCATGACATGCTTAACAATCAAAAAGTACTCGCTGTTGTCACACTTGGTTCTGAATGACACCCATCACACCTAAACCAAATGAGGGGAAAGATCTTCTTGACTTTTGAGCTGAACTGATGCTATGGCTACTAGTCAGTCTCGCCAAAGCAGGTGCCAATAACAACCACCCCGCCATCTGCCACTCAGATTTTTGACAATAATGTACTTGTCTGAGGTAATAGCTCTAACCATTTCACTAGCGAAGATGCCTCAGGACCTGTTCTTTGGGGGTTTCACCTTGTATATGCGCACTATCCAGTTTGAAGTTGTAAATGCCTCCTCCAAGTATTCAAGTTTTATGTCTTTGTTGCCAATCTCCACTCCTCTTACACGATCATACCTGCATTGAAAAGAAAAAAAGAAAGAAAAAGGAATACTTCCATCAATATGCAGCCTATAACATACAAGCATACTTTCCAGCTTATATGACCAAAAAAACTTAAAATAATGTTGAATTGTATACAACTGTTTCTGAAATACATAAAAAGCATTGGCATCTTCATTTTAAACCAAAAATATAAGACAGCCTTGAACTTGTCAAGAAACACAAACGGTTAGAAACATGTGCCATACCCTGGAGGCTTTCCATATTCCGTGGTAAGTTCTCCAAATCGGTAGTAACAAAGCTTGTACCTGCCAAACATAGTATGAGATAAGGCACAGGAAAGGTTAGAGAAAGTAGCACAGATTCAGAAAGATGTCTTATCTCACAACATAAATGTTTGTTTTTTCCAAATCTGAGCTAAAAATGAATATTTTCAGAAGAATCCTCTCGGTAAATAGATAAAAAGGCAGCTTTCACTTGGGCAGTTCTAATAATCATGCATATCTTTTTTTTTAGAAAATAATCATGCATATCTGGGTAGTAATAATAAAACTAAACAGTCCATTTGAACAACTAAAGGTGGAGTACCATGCATCTGCTACAAACATCAGATCAGACAAAATTTCCTTATATTCAAAGGTTCAAAGATCTGCGCACTAACAAACTTTGGCAACTCTGTTGATACTACAGCTGTACCTTAATACCAGGTAGTGAGTGAAGCACAAATAAAGCACCTCGGTTAAGAGATATATTCATTAAACCGCAGGCAAGCAGTGCATGTAGTAAAATAGATGAAACAAATTGTTTCAAACGATAAACTTTTATCCATTATTCATCAGGAAGGAATTTGTCCCATAGAAAATGTTACACATGGCAGTTCCAGAGGGTGGGGAGGGAGTGTGAGAGGCTTCACAACGTAAACATTTTTTAAGTTTCACATATAGGTTTTGGGGAAAAATGGAGCAACAAATGAAAACAGTAACACACAAAGAAAGGTTTGTCAATGTATTGGAAACTTACATTAGGCAGTTCAGCATTTTTGGTGCTGCCCCCTTGTCAATACGATACTCCCCATTAACAAGGTAATCTGGCTCTTTGATTACAGGGAAAACTCCTCCACCAATGCGTACCATCCATAAGAACCTGGAAAAGAACAGCTAAGTAAGACCAACTGTCCTTCATAAAACAAATAGCAAGATAAAATGTTTTTGGTTCATTTCACACATTAAATAGAAGGTATTGAAAACTGCGTCATGATTAAGTAGATGATCTTACTTGTTGATATCATCTGAAGAATATCCGGTAACACCTCCAAATACAACAAGCACGTAGTTCACATCAAGTGATTGCATGATCTCATATGCTTCATCTTCATAAGATGACATAGCACGTCCAACTGTAGCTATGTGTGTGTTATTCCATGTATTATTATCAACAATGACAGTTCTGTTACCCATAGCTGTAATTTGGTATCCATAGTCCCACCAAGACATAATCTTAGCATCAGGAGGAGTGTTCTGACGAAGCCAATAGTATGCCTCACGATAATCATCAAAGATGACTCTTCCACCATTATGACCCCTTGCGGCCAAAACTATAGATGGAGAAGAATAAGCCTCAGATGTCACCCAAGTGCAGTGTATGGCATACCTACTTAGCAAGTAAAAGGCACCCAGAAGAAGAGCAATAGCTGCATTGTGTTGGAATGGTAAACTTTGATCAACTGCACCCTGTTTACATAAGAGCCCATATCAGTTACAGAGTGAAGTTAAAGCTAATAAATTTCTAACCTAAATACAATTCTTCAGTAAATTACATCGGGGAAAAAAAGAAATGTATGTTGTGTCAACGGTAATAGTCAAATAGAAGTAAACTAAAACAATTTTTATCCTCGGAAAATATTTGCTTTGCAAATCCTAAATAAAGTACATCGATCCCTTAAATCAACAGTCACATTTCTAACAAGGGCTCTGGAGAAAACCTGGGAAAACAGTGATCCTTTTAGATCCATAAATTTCATCAGTATATGAAATTATATATTAGAGCTTTCCATCTTTTTCTAGGAGGTAAAATGCCTAAAGTAAATTGTAAAAGCAATCAAGTGCACCTTGACTAAGACTTGCAAGGCTTTGCTGCTCACTATATCGTAAAAAATAGCACTGAGAGAAAGAAAATAGGAAAAAAATAGAAACTAAATACCTTTGCAGCTGCCTTTGAGCCAGTTGTTTTTCCAGAAGTAGTCTGTGGACTTCTGCTCTTTGCCCGGATCAAAGTGGTCAGATTCTTTATTGTAGCAGATGCAGCAATAGCACTAATAAGACAAACGGCTGGTGCTGCCACAAGAATTAACCGGACCATCACACCAGCAAAGTACATACTCGTGAGGCCATACATAACAATGAATATAGTGGCATCTGACAGGCGTTTGAAACAGAAATAAAGGCCAGCTGGGAACAGGAAAAGGAGGATGTGGAAGTCAAACATGAAAGATGACCATGCTGTTGGCTGATGCTCAGAAACAGACGCAATGATTGGTATATGGTCCTTTGCATAGGTAGGATCAAGCAGGGAGTAAAACCGTCCTGTCCAAGGGGAGATGTAACCTGATGCAGTACCAATTCCAAGAGCCAGGGTGCCAACAGTAATCACACATGTAAGAGTAGTTCGAAGGAATGACTTGAATAGTCTGGCATCATTTAGCAGGTATTTCACCCAGTCCAAGAAGAAGAAAACCTGATAAAAGAAAGGATTGTTTTAGCCCTCATTTATCCATGCTTGTCCAAAACTACAGGAAGACTTTCAACTAGAACAGAAGATAGGCAGCAAACCTAGTATCAAAAATTCAGGATGGCACTACACTTTCACTAGTGTTGTTGAATAAAGATAGGCAATAAGCATCACAACACTAGTGGGATGATGGCATCTTCAATAGTCACGTATTACCCATTTCACCTTTACTAACCAGATACAGAATCAACAGTTGTATACGGTAAATGAAAGAAGGATAATCAACAACAATATCTAAAGGCTGCGTGCAATGCAACAGGATCTGATAATGTTGTCAGGCATTTGGGTATCTGATAATGTTGTCAGGTATTTTGGTATCAATATGCATTTTCCCAAATCAATGATTTCTGATGCATGCTACAGCCAGCTCAGACTTAAGCAACTAATGTAGCATTTAATTGGACCTCACCCATTTAAGTTGAGTTGATTATTCTAATCTCAGTGTTACATGGACACTAGCATGGTGCAAGTGTATGACTAGATCAAGAGTATCCACTTCGGCAGATTTATTGGGCACACGCCAAACACCACTCGGCACTCGCCAGCACGGGTAACGGAAGATAGGACACAGGTTCTAATATGCCAGACATCAAACCACTCCAGCATTCTTATAGCAATCTATCTACTAAATCAGTTATATATAGTCTTCAAAGGATGCTCATTTGGTCTCAGTTTCCAAATTGCATCAGCCCATGCCAAAAGCTAAGAGTGCAAATGAAAATTACCTGCAAGAGGAAGAAGACTCCCATAGCAGCCATGTGCTCCCCGGACTGCACATGCTGGAATCCAACAAAACGGATCTGCATCGCAAGCAACATCCCAAGCACATACATGCAATTGTAGGCCACGTAGAGCCTCTGCGAATACCTCCCAGTGACAAGCAGCACAAGCACGTAGAGTGGGATTAGATTGATGATGAACACGTAGCCTCCCCACGCCGACACCATGTAGAAGTAGCCGAACGCCGAGGCAAGCGCCCAGGCGAGCGACCCCGTGTTGACGGCGCGCACGAAGAGGTAGAAGGTGAGCAGCAGGGCGAAGATGGCGACGCCCTCGTTATCGTAGGACCCCGCAACGGAGCGGGAGATGTAGCCAGGAACGATGGCGATGAGCGCGGCGGCGACGAGCCCCGCCCCGGAGTCCCAGATCTCGCGGCCGAAGGCGTAGGCGACGAGCGTGGTGTTGGCGGCGAAGAAGGGCGCCGTGAGTACGCAGACCTCGCGGATGTGGACGGCGAGGGAGAGCGCGCGGAGGAGGCGGTGGAGCAGTGCGGCGGTCACCATGAGACCCGGGAAGAGCGTGCCCCCGACGACGCGGCCGAGCGGGTACCAGCTCTCGGAGTCGAACCAGTTCCAGAACTCGCTGAAGCCGTTCTCGGTGAGGAAGAGCGTGGTGCGGTAGTTGAAGTAGGGGTCGAACTCGTGGATCATGGACTCGTAGCGGAGGACGGAGAAGAGGCGGACGGCGAAGGCGAGCACGTAGATGAGCGCCAGCGCCGAGACGCGGAGCAGGAGCTCCTGCTGCTTCGTCTTGAGCCGCAGCGACCGGAGCGGCGCCGGGAGGGAGTCCAGCGCAGAGGTCGCCATGGTGGCGCCGCGCAGTGATCCGGACGCGGAGATCTGTATGGGGTCACTAGGGTTTCATGCGTGCGCCGCCTGGGGCAAGGGGGGGTTTAGTGCGGAGTTCGTTTGGTCTGGATCTGAGATCAGGGGACGGGACGGGACGGGCGGGGAAGACGAATGCGGCGAGAGCGAGACCAAGCGGAGGCGACGGCGAGCAGGTTCGGGTCGGGGATTCTCGTGGATATCCATCCATTTGGGTTTTTGGAAGATATAAATTTTCTGACTGGTGGGACCAGACCGGCCGGCCAAGGCACTTGTCTGACGTGGAGGATCGCATGTAGGCGCATCTGTGACACTGGATGGTGGGTCTCCACTAGAATCAGAGCGGGCGATTGGCTGGAAAGGCAGTAGACACGTGGGTTTTCCTTTCCGGGAGAGGCAGTTGCTATAGGGTTGTCCCTACATGTCAGGTAAAATAGAAATGTTTTTGTAGAGTACTATTTGTGTCCTAGAAACTTTTTATGTTTCAAACTATCTCCATGGTAGGTGTGGAGTAATTTTGCTATAGTTGATCTAGATTTCAACATATAGATCCTACATACATTCGATCAGATTAGGGCACTCACAATGCAAGACTCTATCATAGAGTCCAAGACAATTAATTACATATTATTTATGGTATTTTGCTGATGTGGCAGCATATTTATTGAAGAAAAAGATAGAAAAAATAAGACTCCAAGTCTTATTTAGACTCTAAGTCCACGTTATTCGAGGTAATAAATAACTTTAGACTCTATGATAGAGTCTGCATCGTGAGTGCCCTTAGAACCTCTTTAGATGAGCTAGGGCTAAGTATTAGTTAGGCTTAAATTAGTCAAGGTTAGTTAGCTAGTTATCTAACAACTAGTTAAAGATTTGACTAAAAATATTGTCCACTTATTAGAGCAACTCTAAGATAAAAATGTATTCTAAATTACAAGATTTAACAATTATATAAAATGAAAAACCATAAAAAAGTAGAGTTCTATAATAGATTAGGTAAAAATTTTCTTATATCTGTCATGTTATGTGATTTTTTTATCTTATTAGCATCCGCCCACCATAGGTGTCGCATAGCGTCGCGATAGCGAGCAAGAGCCGCTTGGAAAATATGGACAACGAATTTGCTGAGATACCGAGCTGGGAAAAGAAAAGAAAAACAAGATAGAAAGGTTATTGGACTCTGTTTTTTTTTCTTTTGTCACAATGGCTAAATTTAGCTTAACAAATGAGTTTAGAAAGACTGTTGGAGTTACTCTTAGTCCTCTTTAATTTTAGCTAATTTTTACCTAGCTGGCAATTTGCTCTTATATACAAACATATCTTAATTATTATATGTGCTCAACCGAGATGTAAATAGGTAAATGATTCAGAGTTGCCAAATGCGGAATGGAGTTAATTAAGGAATATAGATGAACTTCAGCTTTTGAAAACACGTACCAAGCACTCGCATTTTCTATAAAAGTTGTGTTAAAACAAATTACAGGAACAAGTGGCCAATATTCCATCCCCAAAACCTTGCCACTCTCTATGTTCATATCCAAAATCGGTTTGGCCCATGTTCATTCCCAAAAAGTATATTGACTCTCCAGTTAGAGACGAAGATCGAGATATATGTATAACAATCGATGGTCATGTCTCCATTTGACACCATATAAGTAAGATACAATTTTTCTAAGACGATAAGCACATATATACCATTAATATACTGCTGAAACTTTATTTAATTTGTTTTGAACATCTTAACAACCTTAAATTTTAAAACTCAAAACTAGAAAACTGTAGATCTCATTGAGAGCTATAATGTTTATATAAAAATTATCTTCATGTAAGATCATATGAAAAGATACAGTTTGTCTAAGGTTGGACCTTCCGCACCTTTGGCGTGGTGCTACAGTGCTGCCATGCCAACTGGAGTGGCGCGGCAAGGATTTCCATGTGGAAATCGCGGCATGGCAGATCATGTCGGGCCGATGTACGCGACGCAACAGCGTGTTTTGGCCACACCATCGACTTAGACACGGCCAAACAAGTTAGATTAGAAAATATAAAAAGCAACCGTGTTAGATTTGGAATTTTGTTAAAAAAGGTTAAAAATAAAAAAAATTCCCCCCAACACAGTGGTACACAGATGCTTCTATTCTACTTGATGAACCAGTTATTCGCATACAGGCTGCAGCTCAAGATACTAAGTTTCTTCTTTTGGAAGCACAAGCTCTTTGCGTGGCAACAAAAGTATTAGGCCAGTCTCAAAGCATAGTTTCATGGCACAGTTACGAAGACTATAAACTAGGTAACCGTTTCATGAGGATGAAACTCCTCTCTAATATGATGAAACTTCTTAATTTAATGACCGTGCTAAGTCAGTAATTTTGCTTATGTGACACCTTAATTAATGTGCATGACACTCTCATGAAACATGCATTGAGACTAGCCTTACCATGCTCGCACTTGCAGAGCACCGGTGACCGATCTTCTCACAGACAACCAGATTCTGGTTGAATACATCATCAGCACTAAAAATAGTCAACAAGACTCTTGGTTGTTTCATGTTTTGCTGCAATAATCTGTCACCCGCAAGCCACAACTTAAGTGACCATGAGTCCAGCATAGGGTACCAACGCAGGTCATCTTTACCATAGACACTACTTTGGTTGAATGAACTACCTGAACAGACTTCTGTACATAAACCTCTATCTTTCCTTAATTCAGAGGCAGAGCTCCTGCTAAGGTAAAAAAAAACGCTGAACAGACAGGTTATGAGCAGAATAGTTCCAAAACTGAAGGATAGAACATCACATGTAAGTACATAACACCAGAGCCGAATATGATTAATTCTCAGATCACAGATTGTATTTTACAAGTGTATGCACGACAAAGAGTTACATGAAGAAATCAAAGGCACATCTAACCTTCAGCAGCTATTAGCTGCTGGTACAACCATGCAAGTTAAATAATGAGACCTGTACCATGCAAGGTAGCGAAAAAGAATCAGCAGAGCTCCAGACATTTCAAAGTTACAGACCCATACCACAGAATGATTACCCACTTCCAAGCATCCTATCCAATACAAAGCACAATTGCGACATATCTGAGCATTCTGTTGGACCCTTTCTGCAGAATGCCTTGATCACATTAGCAAAAATCCTACAATCTAAAACCAGTCCTTTTATTTGGATATCATCAAACAGCCTCAATGCCTCACGTATATATCCACTCCTAACCAACCAATATGTCAAATGGGCAACGGGCTCCGTAGGGTAGCCACCATCGATATGCCTAACAAAATTGACAGCCTGTGACCTCCTCCCAGACCTAAAGAGACAATCAACCAGTGTATTGTATGTGATGGTATCTGGGGCAATCTTCCCAGCATTCACATCAGCGAACAAAAAACCAAGCTCACCTTCCTTTCCGGCCTCATAGAACTCATGGATCAGAATGTTACAAGTAACAGTGTCTGCCACGAACCCCTTGCTGCTGAACACATACTTGGCAAACTCAAACTTGCCAGCTCGGCATAGGCATGAAATCAAAATGTTGTATGTCTGCACATTGGGTGTTATTGGTTTCTTGAGCAGATCCGTGAACAACTTTAGGACACGCAGCCACTTCCCTTTCTTGCACAAATGATCCATGACTGTGTTGTATGTCACCACATCGACCACAAAGCCCAGTTCTTGGCACCTCTCCAGGACCTCCTTGCCTACCCACATATCAAGATTCTGGGCAACGTGGTCCAACAGTATGTTCAAACCAACTACTGTGAGCTGTAGTCCCTTTGCTACCATAGTTTCCAGCTGCTGAAATGCTTCCTCAATGTATCCAGAGCGGCAAAGCCCAACAATGTAGGTGCTGTATGTCACTGCATCTGGTTCCCACCCATTCCGGGCACTATCATAAATAACCCTCTCGACAGCATCAAAATCCCCGATCTTACACAACCCCTGGATGTATATATTGTAGATGACGACATCAGGGAGGCAACCAGAGGAGCGCATGGAGCTTATGAGCGCGTCAGCTGCCTGGATGTCCGCATTATCGCAGATTGCCTTGAGGATCGGCGCGAATGTATGTGGTGTCAGCGGGTAATTGAGGGCGCGCATTTCGTCGAGCAGCTGGAGGGCGTTGTCGAGGCAGCCGGCGCGGCAGAAGGAAAAGATGAGATCGGTGTAGTCGATGGGGGTCGGCGGGAGGCCGAGTCCGGTCATCCAGAGGAGCACGGAGTGCGCGGCGGCGGGAAGGTGGAGGTGGGAGGAGTAAACGTGCAGGAGGAGGGAGAAGGCGGCGCGGTCGGGAGCGACGCCGTTGGCGAGCATGTCATCGAAGAGGGACGCGGCATCGGCGGGGCGGCCGGCCTTGGCGAGCGCCGACATGGCGGAGGTGTAGGAGGCGGCGGTGGGCGCGCACGGGGGCGACGAGAGGCGCATGCGACGGAGCACGCGGAGCGCAGCGTCGCCGTCGCCGTCCCGCGCGAGCGCCGCCAGGAGGCGGTTGTAGTCGTGGAGGGTGTGCGACGACGTCGGCGCGACGGCCGCGGCGTCCGGGGCCGCCGTGGTGGAGTGTGGGCGGTGCGCGCGGAGGAGGAGACCGCCGAGCTTGCGCATGGCCGCGCGCACCGCGGCGGACACCGGGGCGGAGGTGGCTGCGGCTGCTGCCGGCCATGCGCCGGCGGGCATAGAGGATGGCGGAGGCAGAGAAGAAACGAATTTGCGGCGCGGATGCGTAGGCGTAACGAGGGACAACGACGCGAGGCCGAGGCTGCACACGGCAGTGGCCTACGAGGTGGACTGGAAGACGGTGAGATCTGAGCATCAACTGTCGTCGCTCGTAGGACAGATTCGTAACAAAGCTACGCTTGTGGTGTAGGGCCTTGTTTAGTTCACCCCGAAATCTATTTTTTTTTCAAAATTTTCCGTCACATCGAATCTTTCGGCACATGCATAAAGCATTAAATATAGACGAAAATAAAAACTAATTACACAGTTTATCTGTAAATCGCGAGATTAATCTTTTGATCCTAGTTATTTCATAATTGAACAATATTTGTCACAAACAAACGAAAGTGAAAAGTTTTCGGAACTAAACAAGGCGCCAATAATTGAACAATAATTGGACAATAGTAAAAATCATCGGCAGATCACGAGACCTTACGCCAAAATTCCGAATCACGGCTATCTACTCAACGAGGTTAATAGCAACATTGTTACAAATGCTGATGCTGATTTGCCATGAGGAAAAAAAAACTATTTTATAACTAAAAAATAGTGCTAATAAGTTCAAAGCGAACGTAGCTGCTGATGCTGATTTTATTGGAGGCTTTTACTTACATGCTATTATAAAAGTTGATAATTTATAAGCCATTAAAAAAGTTAAGTTCTCATAGATACCATCGCTCTAAAATCTTTTGCCTTTCATACCACTTCCGTCAAATTTAGCTTTAACGGTATCAAACCGCGAGTGTAAAAAGTCAAAAATATCCTTAAGCCTAAATATGTAATTATTTTTTTGAGCATCTTAATGACCTCAAATAAAAAAACTCAGAACTACAAAACAGTAACAGATAGGTACTGTGAAACACAAAACATCAATTCAGCGAATTGCATTGTTCTTTGAACAATGGCGGTCACGAGTTCAATTACACGTCCTTATAAAAAAAATCAATTACACGTGGGTAAAACTCAAAAACTAAAAAAACATAATTAATACCATATCGGGAAAGGATGAATGTGGTATCAGCAGTGCTTAGCATCTGTACTGCCAGCAACTATTGTGTCAAATCCTGAAGCGAGAAGTCTCCCGAGCTGGCCATGAAAGCAGCTCAAGACCTCGAGCATCCAAATGGAACTCGGCTAACTATTGCAAAGAACTCAAATTGATTTGCAGGTAACCTAATAGTACCACTACATATTTCTAATGGGTTAAGATTGCCACGTTGGAACTTCACAAGATCTGCCTGTGACCTATCCGCCGAAGGCCGCTCTGTTCGCTTGGCTGATAAGACATGGCTGTAGTCCGTTCGCCCAGTTGGCAGAAATCACGTCAGGTCCCGAACAGCAGCCTCAGAGATTTTCCAAGATCCATCATTCTGCCTCCTCAATACGTACTGAACTTCGTATGTGCTGCAATTAAAACCATACAGATACAATTACCATGTTTACATCGTAGAGCAGGACATGAAAGAATAATCAACAGCAATGATATCTACTGAATACCTGTAATAACTGGGTTTCTTGGGCTGGGAATCATCAACAAGCTCAGCCGCTTCCTCAAGCACAGCATCAATTTCTGCTGCTTCACCAGCACCAACTTCATCCAAGGTTATTTCAGCTCGAACAACATTAAGATTCAGCAGCACAAATCTCCAATAGCAGGACTGGTCCTTTGCTAACAATGCCAAGTCTTGCCACTGTTCCAAAAGATTGCATTTGATTACACATAAAATAAATAAAGGTAAAGCAATACCACATGCAAATAGATAACCGACACATAAACACACCTTAGAAAGCATTGAACCATCAAGAATCTCTGGTAGCATGTCAGTTTGATAGTCAGGGCCAAGAGCTTCAGATTTTATGTCTTGCCACTGTTTTACAAGTGCTTCTGCTTCTTGAATATCCATCTTTTGCTTACAAACTGCAGCAGTGATATCATTAGCTGCTGGGTGCTTATCACTTTCTCCGCTATTTGAATTAAGCCTACTCAGCCAAAGCAATTTTGACAAATTTTCAAAATGCTTCCTGACACCACTGGTGATAAAAGAACCTTCTGATGCAGACGCTTCATTCAAGGATGACACGGATGCAGACTCTCTACTTGGGTTCGTGTATCTCACATGCCCAAACTGAAACTTGACCAATTTTAATGTGCTAAATACAACAAAACCTAGGAGTGCACTATAGGCAAGCTTTCCTATAACATCTCCACTTAGTCCCCATAATTCCAATGTTCTGAGATGGGATCCAGGATTGCGCTTCAGGGGAACAGATGCTGTCCCTGAACCATTTACTTGCCTATCCATTGATGATTGGAGCCCCAAGTTGGCAGGTGCAAGTTGCTTAACAGCCTCCCCCAGATGGCTGTTTGGACTCAATCTTGGGGTCTGCTCTGCTGAAGTTCTGTTGCATGCTGAGGCACTAGAAGATGGCTGAGAGCTCAAAAGGACTGATCTTGGGGATCCCAGTTTCTGCTTGGATGTGTTAAGGACGCGCTTAGGAGCTCCAAAAAAGTTGGTCTGCCATAAGAGAATAAGAGAACTAAATTACCTCACAGATGATGTTGTGGGGGATGTGATTACTAAAAGTAGCATTGTACAAACCAAAGATGGAGGACAATCTTTCGTATCTGCGAAACGAGAAAGGGCCACATCCTTTAGCCACAGTTCCTGGTAAAAGAAAAAGCTGTCTGCCATGAGATATATGAGCCAGTAATGTAGAATATAGCTTATTTGCTATAGTTGAACAGATGCAACATACCAGTGACTGGTTGACAGTAACCCTGTCACTGCTGCCCTTCTTTTTATCTAACCCATAATTCTTCGAATTTGAACTTCCAGTACTTTGAAGCTGCTGAAGCTTTTCAAACACTGTGGTGCCAGTTTCCTGAGAGATAATCATTAGTCCTAGTAATGCAAGGAACTTAAACTAATAAATCATTCAAGTTGAGATAATAAGTTTATAACCTCTCCAAGAAGATATGAGCAAAAAGATTCCTCAAATTTTAGGTCTGTGCTCTCAGATGCAACTAAACATTCACATATGGTTTTAGCTTTCTTGATCTGCACAGAGGTAAAACAAATTTAAAACTATGCAAAAAAAAAAAACAGCAACTTCTACAGGCTGCCAAGTGGGTGATAAAAAGAGGGTACCAACTCAGTCTGGCGGGTTGTAAATCCAAATGCAAGGTGAGCAAGCATCGCCATGTAGAAGCAGTTGAAGTCAACTACAACCCTCTGGCTCTGGGACTCCAATGATCTTTTATTTTTACGAGTTGTAGCCAAAGTGTCCCAAGAAAGAAGATCCACAATTTCAGTGGCTAATAGTTTGTCCATTGCTTGACCCAAGAAACAAGGCCAATCATGGACTCTACAAGATGATTCAACATCAAGGCCCTGTCTAAGCAGTTCACAGAGAGCTGCAATAGCACCTTGCCTGCGTTCAGAATTTTCAGGTGTCTGAGGCAAGCTTAGAAGCTCCAAAGTGCAAGCAGGTGCAAGCTCTTCAAGTGATTCTTCAATCTGGATCACCCATGAAATAAGTTATGGCATGATTTGTATTTACTATTTAGAAGTTGTTCATGTAGAAGTAATAACATCATACCTGTTGAAGAAGGGGCATCTTCTCCAAAGATGGTTTTCTCCTCAAAAGATATTGAGCGCGTGCCAGAGCCTCAAATCCAAGGGACACTTTACTCTTTTCAAAGCTGGCTTTTGCTATAGAGCACTACAACGAAATGCATGAAACCATCTAAATGTGAGAGGGGTTCCCAAACATTTCATCGAGCAACTCTTAAAGAAAATATGGAAAAGGATTCTTATGCTTATGCTATTCTTACTTCTGCCAATGCCATTGCAAGAAGCACATCGTGAACATAAGGTTTAGAATCAGGGCGTCGTAGAGCCGCCTGACCAATTTCCAAAACAAGCTTCTCTTCTCCAACCTGAAACAATACTGCAACATCATACATGGATGAAGAGCAAATAGACCATTATTGACTTTGCAGTACATAATGGGAAGCCAAATATGCATGTTTAACTTTGATAATTGGGATACTAAGACATCCTTCATGCTTGGGTTTTCAAAGCTCACAGTGCATTCAGCATGGAAAATTTTCAATAGCGACAATTTCGGCATTTTACACTGCCTTGCCTGATGTCCTGATCTGAAGAAAGGACATACAATATTTTATAAACGCAGCACAAATGATCCTAAAGATACCTGGGTATGCCCTTTCGTGACTATTTCAGAGTCTATGGCTATTAAGTTACAGATTCTGCTCTATTCCTAAGTTATATTACATAATTTGGCGTCTTAAATCCAAGACCTAACATGTGAATTGTATATTACCAAGAAAAAAAAAGGACAGATGTAAAATAAAGAACAAACAGAGACGGTACTTCACAAAATATATATCACTTTGGTGGTCACTGTAAGTACGAACTCACTGAACATATAGCCAATTAAAGTGAAAAGTCTCAACCAAACAAAACTAGCATTTACTTGATAGTGGTGTGAATGGTTCCAACAGACATTTTGATGAGAAATGTCCGTATTATGAATTACCTCCTGCAAGATGCACAGAGCAGCAGGCAACCAGCTCCAAGGTATATGAAGAGAGGACCTAGGTGGCACCTTCTCCTTTATGTTTCCTGCGTAATCTTGTTCGAACAGAAGTTTATCTCTGACATCTACTAGCAGAGCCTGACAAAAGGCAGCAAGCAAATGATAAACATCAGCGTTACTGCATCCCCTCACAAAATAAAACATACATAAATAGATTGTCTGAAAGTAATCAGGAACCTGTCTGAAAGTAGACACCTCAGCTGTGTATCCATCTTCTATCCCAGCAATTTTCAACTCCATTGCAGCCTTCACGATCTCATCTTTCTCAGCCTTCTCTGTAACGCCTAGCATCTACACAGTAATTGATAAACTTAAACATGTCAAACAACAAGTTAAAAAAAGACAAATGGTCCAATCGATGTGAACTGATCAGGACGAAATTTCAGAAGGCATTCACACAATTTTTTTTATTAATAAATGAGTGAAGCGCATAAAATTACAGATGCGCACAATGAATTCGTCTTGTTATAGGAAATGCTGATTCAATCTGGAACCGCCTAGACAATTAATTGACAGGGGGCCGCGGAAAAACGAACCGAATCAGATCAGGCGGCGATCAGAGCAACAGAAGGTGAGCGTCATTTTCGAAATTGCAGTTGACTCGAACCATTCACCTGATAGCACGTGACGGGGATCTCCACCATGGATACAGCGGGATGAGCCTCCTGTCTGCCGCCCTCGGCCGCCACCGGCGCGGCCTCGGCCACCCTAGCACGCAGGGCCGGCCCTCGCCCACCGCCAGCAAGTCGTCCACCCGCCGCCAAGGAGGACGCATTGCCGTTCCCGACCCCCGCACGCCGCGTCGAGACCGCCGGGTGAAGCGCCGCCGCGGCCGCGGAGGCCATCGTCGGCATCACCATGGCCGGGGTCTAGAGAACCAACCCTAGCCGGAGGCTTCCATGTGCGGAGGGAGCTTTGCGGGGCGTCGGGGGGGTTTTGCGTGGGTGGGAATAAAGCAGGGGACGGAAGGGAGAAAGCGCCAGTGAAGAGGGGGAGGGAGGAGGAGGTGGAGGCGTCGTGAAGGCGAAGCCGGATGCCGGAGGGAGGAGGGGGGTTGGGGGCCGATGGATCGTGCTCTCTCCGTGGACTTGGTCCTTGCGCGCTTTGTACACGTGGCAGAGACATGCAGCCAGTATTTCTTTTTCTTCATTTTCTTTTTGTGAATCTTTCTTCATTTTTCTCTCTCTCACACAAACATTGGTTTTCTTAGCCTAGCTCAGCAATTTCAAATTAAAAAAAATGTTTTATATATAGTTTTGATACAGGCATTTTGGAAGGTAGTGTCTGGTTCATACTTCATGGCCCAGTAAATTTAGCACAGCTCTAACATAGCAAGTACTGAACTGTCCTTGATCCACAGAAAGAAACAAGTTAAGAAGTTGCATACCAAAAATGTCCTTTTCTCTGTGTCGAGAATCACTTAGATTTTGTGATTGTTTTCCCATAAAATTCTCGTACGAAGAAGATTCTTCGTTGGGCGAAAGGTCCACCTCACTCCCAAAGCCAGAATTTCGGAAAGAGCGTTATTACTTCCAAACGAAGAGGCCGAAAGGACCGCTCGCGATCCGCTTCCCCGGCAGTTTCATTTCCTGGGCCGGGCCGAATTCCGCTCCTCAGAAGACGAGTTTTGGAAAAAGAAAAAAAAAATCCGCCCACTCGCCAACAAATCTCGCCCGCGGTACAGAACTGGTGGCGCACTGTCCGTTGGCATCTTCCAGAAGATTCCTCTCCTCCCCACGCGCTGCCTCTGCTCCGCTCATGGCGTCCGCGCCGAGCACCACGGCGCACACCCTCGCGCCCTCTCACCGCACGCCGGTTTCCTCGGCCCCCCGCGGGGCCCGCCTTCCGGCCGCGTTCCGCCTCTCGTGCGCTCAGCCCGGGCCGGCCGGATGCCGCGCGGCGTCAGGTCGGCTCGCTCGCCCTCGCGCGCGCGTCCGGTGCGGCGCGGCGGCAAGGTTCATTGGGCAGGGAGAGTTCCCCGCGGAGGTGCTGGAGTCGGAGCTGCCTGTGCTCGTGGACTTCGTCGCCGACTGGTGCGGGCCGTGCCGCCTCATCGCGCCCGTCGTCGATTGGGCCTCGGAGGTATTAGGTTACTCTGCTGCTTGTTGGAGGATGCTTATCCATGTGTTTTGTTCGTCTGTGCTGGTGTCATGTCGTACTCTGATAATGACGGATTAAGGTTATTTGGTAACATCGACGACGCTAATAGAAGCCAAAGTATCTGTATCTCCTCGGTCTTGGCTCTTTTTCCTGTACTGTTTTAACTGCTTTAATTAAGTTTCAGTAGGGGTCCTGACCCCTCCTGTTCCTTCAACAAAAAAAAAAGGAAAAGAAGAAGAAGCCAAGTATCAGATAAAGTAAGGAACAGCCTTTTAAGTGGGGCTTGAGACAACAACTGAGAAAAGTGAAAATACTGCACTTGTCCATAGTCCCGAGTTTGTGATTTGAGTTGACATCAGTATACAAGCCAAGTTCAGTTTTTGTTGTGCTGCAATTCGGTGGCCAAAAGGCTTTAGAAAGGGAGCACAGTGTTCTTTGAGGAAGGTAAACCCAGCTTTTATAAAGCATATAGAGTATTACAGGGGAAAACACAAGAAGAAAGAAAAACAGACATGTCGCCGGGGAATACTGGAACAGCATGTTTAATTCAAGGCGAGTGATACAAACCTGAAGGACCTGATCCATTTTTTTCGATCAATTCACGGGGGAGTGCTGCCCACCAACTATGTTGAACGAAGGAGCTGAAAGCTCACACACTTACAGCATACTCCCGGCATACCGGAAGGTGTACAGTTTTGCAAGAGGGGGGAGAAAAGCAGAAAAGGTCACAGATTGTTACAGCAGGATCAAAGTAATCTCCCAGGCAATTACCAAAGCCTTGTCCCCGTTGTAGCGACTAGCCCATTTTCCAGCCTCAGCTTCGAAGATCAGGACCTTTCGGGCTTTCCAAATGTGCCAGAGGATGATGAGCATCATGTCCATGCGGACCTTTGCAGGGAGGTTGATGGTATGCCCAATTGTCCATGGCAGCTTTTGATCACCGTCAAACAAATTGATATTGAGTCGATCCCACACTCTCACTGCCCTCCGGCAAGCAACAAAGATGTGGTCTCCTGTTTCCAAGATGCCGTGGCAGCTGGGGCAGAAGGAGTCTTCCAGCACCCTGATGTTTTTCCAGAACAATTTGGCCCGGGAATTGATTATGTCAAAGTGCACAAGCCAACCGAAGAATTTTAGTTTCCTTGGAAGTCTGCACCCCCAGATGAGCTACGGCCCAGGAAGGATGGCATCATTGGCATGAAGAGCTCTGTAGGCATCCCGGGAGGAGAGTGGCTGCAAGGGAAGTGTCAGAGTTGTTGTTAAGAGTGAACTGTGGACAAGGCAGAGCGGAGGATCAGCAGTTCTATACCAGCTTGATTGGTGAGGCGGGGGCGGAGAATGGTCTCAAGGCCCAGGGTAATGGCGTCCCTGATGCTGCAGGAGGACCTGCGACAGTGAGAGAAGACAGCTGGGAAGGTGGACGCCGTGATTGAGTCTTTTCCTAAATTCAAGAATTGTATTTAATAGTCTTTTGTAGAAGCCATTGGTTAAATAATTAATGTGCATAGAAGTCATTGGTTAACTGAACTCTAATCATTGGCAGCTCTTAGCACTTTAGCAGAATGTGATGCTTTAAACATGTGCGTAAGGGAACACTATTGCTTGCTTCTAATCAGAATTATTAGCTTTGATAAAGTCTAATCTGGTGACACAGGAATACAATGAGCGGTTAAAAATTGTCAAGATTGATCATGATGCCAATCCACAGCTGATTGAAGAATACAAGGTTTTTGGTCTCCCGACTTTGATTCTCTTCAAGAATGGCCAAGAGGTGCCAGGTAGCCGATATGAAGGGGCAATGACAAAAGATAAGTTCAAGCAATACCTGGAGCCTCTCTTGACTACAACAGTCGCTTAAGGTCATTGCCTGCAGCTTGAGCACTGTGGATGCCAGTGGCATTGGCTTACCCTACGTATTGGGAATGTTGAAGAATTTTTCCTTACATGAGCGTCATTTTTAGTTTGTAATTAACTACGCTGCGTTATCATGTTTGACTGTATGATTGTCCTTTTTGCTTATATTCGGTACAGTATACATGAAGGGTTGTGATGAGATAAGCCAACACTAATTTTAATACAAGCAAGTTTGTTTTCGATATCTTTGTGGCACACACTGGTTTGTTTGTTGTTTCCAAAATTAGATGAATGATACAAATGAGCAATCTGCAGTGTAAGTTTTGATATACCCATGCTGTATTCTTGGTTATATCCCTTCGCTTCTGAGGTTTTGCAGAAGTTTGTCTAGCCAAAATATCAAACGCATATGAACTGAAATACAGAACTACGGAGTAGCTTCTTTCCATAGCTCGATGCATTCAGCCAGAATACAGAACTAGCTTCCATTCCATCACACCGAAGTTCACCTGATACAAGCTCGCTTTCTGTCAGACATGGACTGAAACCATGAAGACCCGGGCAGCTTCAGGATTTCTGCTCCCATGAGCCCTCTCGCCCTTCTTGCGCCATCCCAATCGTGCTGACCAGCAAGCGTGTTGCACAGCAACATGTATGTCGACGGGTCATCGTTCTCGAGCGCAAGCGCATGCTCTGCAGCCCTCCTGCCAACAGCCTCGTTGCCGTGACGATGACAGGCACCAAGCAAGGCCTGCCAGACCAGAACGCCAGGCCGGAATGGCATCCTTGATATCAGCTCTTCAGCCTCCTCGATGTGGCCTGCTTTGCCAAGGAGATCGACCATGCATGCGTAGTGGTCCTCGCCAGGCTGAATGCCAAACTTGTCCTCCATGGCGTTGAAGTAAATCCAACCTTCGTCTACAAACCCACCTTGGCTGCAAGCATAGAGAATGCAGATCATAGTGACGCGGTTGGGAGCTACGCCTTTCAGCAGCATGTCGTCAAACACCTCCACAGCTTCCTGAGCTCGCCCGTTGTGCGCGAAACCCATGATCATCGCTGTCCAAGAGATAACAGGCCGCTGCTGCATCGACTGGAACACCTTGTGAGCACAGGCCACTGACCCGCATTTCGCATACATGTCGATGAGCGCATTGTTGACGCCAATGTCAGAGTCGTCTCCCAACTTGATCACATACCCGTGAACTTTCCTTCCTTCGTCAAGATCGGTGAGGCTTGCGCAGGCATTAGCTGACGTTGCAAATGTGTAGCTGTTAGGCATGACTCCGTCCAGCATCATCTGACTGAGAATGCCAATTGCCTTGGAAGGCTCGCCGCAGTGTAGGCAGCCAGCGGCCATCCCAGTCCACGACACGACATCTTTGCAGCGGATCTCGGCGAATGCCATGGTGCCATCTGCTAGACATTTGCTCTTCATATACATCTCCACCAAGGAGTTCCCCACATAGACATCATCGCCAAAGCCACTCTTGACGAGCTGGGCGTGAACTTGCAGACCGCTCGCCAAGCTCGTGCTCGCCGCCAGTCCAGACAGGACTGTGCTGAACGAGAACCCGTCGGCGCGAACAGCTTCCCTGACCATCCTTCGCCACAGGATCCAACCCTGCACGCTCCAGTGGCGCGCGAACCCCGCGAGCAGCGTGTTCCACGAGACGATGTCCCGGACGGAAGAGCCGTTGAACAGCCGCACCGCGTCCTCGAGCTGCCCGTGACGAGCCATCGCAGCGAGGAACGCGTTCGTCAGGAAGACGCTGGAGTCGAAGCCAAGCCGCACCGAGAGCGCGTAGAGCTGCCGCGCACACCCGGTGCCCGCGGGTGCGAACGAGCTCGCGTTGAGCGCGCTCGCCAGCGCGAACTCGTTGGGCGGGCACCCGGCGAGGCGCATCCGGATGAACAGCGCGAGCGCGTCGCGGGGCCGGCCCCCCTGCGCGAGCCCGGCGATGGCGGCGGACCACGAGACGGCGTTGCGGTGGGGCATTTCGTCGAGCACGCGGAGGCCCCGGCGGTGGAGGCGGCATTTGAAGTAGGCGATGAGGAGGTGGTTGTGGAGGAAGACGTGGCACGCGAGGACGCCCGGCTTGAGCAGAGCCGCGTGGAGGGCCGCGGCCAGGCGCGGGTCGGCGGTGGCGCCGCTGCGCTGGAGGAGCGCGGCATAGTGGTAGGAAGGGAGGGGCTGTTGCTGCTGGTGGTGGGAGGAGGCTGCGGCAGCGAAGGTACGGGGTTTCACGGTCGCGGCAAGGCGAGGACGCCGCCCGGCAGCTGGTGGGCGCGGGCGGAGCGGCATTGCGGCCACACCATCGGCTCCGTTGTGCGGCGGGGCAGACGGCCAACACTGGGCATGGTCTGTTAAGACAGGGGGGCACAAGCCCGGCCCAGCCGGGCTTTGGCTTGTTTAGTTCTATTTTTTTTTTTACAAAATATAAATAGTAGCACTTTCGTTTGTATTTGACAAATATTATCCAATCATGAACTAACTAGGCTCAAAAGATTCGTCTCGTCAATTCTGACCAAACTGTGCAATTAGTTTTTATTTTCATCTATATTTAATACTTCATACATGCGTCTAAAGATTTGATGTGACGAGAAATCTAAAAAATTTGCAAAACTTTTTAGGAACTAAACAAGGCCTAGCTTAGATTTCGTGTCCCAAATAAGTAATAAGTGGGATTCAGAAGGCAGTATATCAATAACCCTCGGTAATTTCACATAAAAGATTTCATCTTGGTGGATGAAGGGGCATTATTACCTATAGACTCAGAATCAAACAAAGCTTGCATTAGAATGAAAACTAGATTCCCACCATCAACACAGTTCTTCTGTATTAGTACATTATGGTGAAAGGTTCCATAAAGAAAAGAAAATGGACATATTGCAGGGAGGTTCAGTCATCATCATCGACAAAAAGGATAGAACCATTGAGTCGATCCGAAAGTGGATATCTGTTCATTGGCAACAGCCATCAAAACATCTATGGCATGAAGGAACCAAGAATCATCTTACAACATGCAACTAGGCAGCAACAGCTACGTCTACTTTGGGGGCATCTTGTAGTTTCTTCTGTGATTCTTTTATGTACTTCCACCCACGCTTGTTAACCCCGCTGATCCTAGTTGGGGCGTCTGCAGCTTGCACACCTACAAGAGAATCTGATTAGGAGACATGACATTTTGTGAGCTAACAAAAAAATGCCTTTTTCGTTCCAACTGTAACTCCGAAAGGCGTCAACAATGAATGCTTCAGTATTGTGCTCCCTGACGGTCCACAATAATCAGACCACAAACAGCCAGACAGGATAGGCTTGTGGGAAAATCAGTCAAAACAACATGAATTTAATCATGATTAAGACACTTCAACATGCAGCTGGCGAACCAAGAAGCATATATTAGAACCTTTTGAAAAAAAATGCAAAATAAGCTGCTATATGTAAACATGAAAACATTCATCTGTCCTTCGGATATTCTGAAAGATGTCTGTATAAGTTTACATCCTTGTATTATTGAAAGATAAATTACATAAAATTTAATATGCTGTAGAAATAATATCATTCACGCACAGAAGAAATTACAGAACAATTAACCAAAGATTCAGGTCACTGGCTGTCGCACATTCAAACACATGCATGCATAAGTGGGCTTACACACTACAACTAAATCAATAAAAATTTTGTGACTCGGATACTTATGTCTTGTTGATAGATCTTAGGAATTGCGAACAGATAATTTACTCAAATCATTTAATTCAGGATGAAAACATTAGACTGGCTTGAGAGCAATCCCTAGTTTCACACCTCAATTAGTAATTTTTTTATGTTGAACCTAACAACTAACTCCTTTATGTGAACCAAGAGCTTTGCTCAAATGGGCTGAGGTGAGATATTACTTGTACTTATTTCTGATTTTTTTCCTGCTTCTTTATTGGATTCTCTTTGTAGATCAATCTACGGTTTTGTGATAAGAATATTGCTACTTGATAATTTGTTTTTAGTGAGCAAGCAAGAACCAGATCAGGAATTTAATCTATAACTTTGTCTTTTACTTGAACAGAAGCTAATTGGTGTATTTTTTTGTTTGTGTTATCCTATTAGGGAAAATTTACAGACCTATGACTGCTACCAACGAAACAAAGGACTTAACTGAATTCTTAGAAGGCCCCAGTTGGAGCAACTACTGATTGCAAAAAGTAAAAAAAAGGATCAAGATATAACATTGGGAATAATCAAGGATTTTAGGGGATGGCATTGATTTCAGCAGAGTTACATTGCATATTGTGCTATAAATGATATTCACAAACTACCTAATAAGTATGAGAGATCCATGTATGAGAAAGATGTGGAGATCAGGTGTTAACTGATTTTTGTTTGTGCAGCGATCTGTCTCATCACACCAAGACCCGGGGCCCAAGCATATGATACTACGTTGCAGAACTACAAGGTTCAAATTTTTATTTGTTGCGTTATCTAAATTTGACCTACACTTTATGTTTTTTTGTAAAAAGTATCTGGGAGTTATGAACTCAGGGTCACATCATATCATACCTAAATAATTATTGGTATCAACAATAAATGAACTGTGACATGGATTTCATTGTGGCTGTATTTGTTGTTATACCATCATTAACCATGTGTATGGATCAACGATATTTTTATATGATTTAGGGATTGATTTCTCAAAAGTTTCGTTGTCATTCCTCTATTGTGTAGACACATGTGTCATGACTACTAGAAAGGAACAGACGATGCAGAGGGGTAAATACTAACCTGCCTTGTACCGAACCCCCCACGCCTTTCCATGCCGACCATCCTACATTGCAAATATCACGAGAAAATTGATTGGGATGAAATACAAAGAAACAAAAATCAATGGAAGCGGGCCCAGGGGACTAGATCACCTTGTACAGGTTGATCTTGGTGATCTGGTAAGAGACATCGCGCCAGGTGGTCTTAGCGACCTTGTATCCGATGCCCCACTCTGGCAGGAACTGCACCACGTCAAACAGATTCTTCTTCTTCCTCCTCTTCACCTCCTTCGCCGTGGCCTCGGCCACCGCCGCACCCTCCGCCGCCGGTGTGGCAGTGGTACTCAGGGCTCTTTGTGCCGGGGGCGCCATAAACCCCATGGAGCGCCGAAGCAGGCACATCGCGCGCTGCGCCATGGTCAATGGGAACCTATGCAGCACATAAAAGGATACACGTATGATGTGTTGGTATTGCGCCGATACAGAAATGAAGAAGTTGCCGGCGGCAGGGGTGTAATAGCTAGGGTTTGGGCGCTCCGTTTCGCACGGCAGGAACGGAAGACCAGGGGTGGCTGACCGTACCTGGTGATGCTCGTCGCCGGCGAGGGTGCCGAGGATGGAGATCTGGGCACCTGGCGTAGGGCGGTCGCCAAACGTCGCCGGCCCCCACAAAGACAGACAGCGCAGGCGACGGGCACGGGAGAATAGTACCGTATGCCGGGAGCGAGAGCCCGCCGCCGCACGCCGGGGAACTGGAGAACAAAAGGCAGTCCGCTGGATGTAGGGTACGGCGCACGGGCCACTAACAAAATTGCTGTTACCTTACATCCCTCCCTATATGGGCTGAAATTTGAATTTGGGCGAAAACTAGCACATCCACATATCTGGGTCAGCCCGTGACAAAATGGGCCGAGACACAGACACGCGGAGTATTCATTGCCCGCTTAAGCCCTCGCCCTCCTGCCAGTTCTGCTTGCTCCCCACGCCGACCGGGACGGGACCCGGCTTGAGGCTCTGTATAGCATCACCGCCGCGGCGCCGCCGCCACCGCCCACCTCGCGCGCTCCACAGTCCTCCCGCCCTTCCCGCGCTTGGTCTCCCCCCCTGGCGCTCCCGATGTCGTCGTCGGCTGCGGCGCTCGCGTGGCGCCGCACCCTCCGCGACGCCCTCCTGCGCGGCTCCGCGTGCCGCGGCGCGGCGCCCGTGCGGTACGCCAGCACGGCCTCGGCGTCCGGCGCGGCGGCAGAGGCCGCAGCTACAGCCGCGCCGAAGAAGGTGCCCCCGCCACCCCGCAAGGTAACAGCGCTCGCTCCCGCCGCCACCGTCTCCTCGGCATTTGGACATACGCGTCACGTGCAGTGCAGTGATCTTGCCGAGCTTCCCCTGTTCTCTTTCTCAACAAAGCTGCCTAGCTAGCATGAGGAGCGATAGATTTTGAGTTGTGGTCGGCTTGCTGCTTATTCGCTTCTTAGTACCTTTAGCGGCCCTCACTGTGCTTGATGCTGCTGATTCGTTTGATGTTTTATGCTGCCTAACCCATTGTGTCTTAGGAAAGATGTCTTTTCGTTAAACCTTTTTGCCACGGTTTGTTACCATCTGTCTTGAGATGGACATGATGTCATACCAAAACTAGCTCTTATCAGTAATTTTTTAAGTACAACAACAGTATAGCGCTGACTCTTCAATCAGGGAGTCTGAACATGTTACAAAAAATATGTGATCTTTCCAGCAATGCCAATCGACTGAAAAAGTTAATGCATTCCTTGCTGTGAAAGATTTTGTGAGGTCTCAATCATAGATTGGATTTAATTAAGCAGGCACCTAAAAAAACTTCATGAAATAACTGTGATTTCTTCCATTGCCCATTATATGGGTTTTGCTTCATTAATTTGTTTTTTGGTGGTTATTTTCACTGTGGCAGGGAAGGCTTTTAACTGGGGCCATGATAGCGTTGGCCATTGGTGGAGGTGCTTATGTGAGTACCGCAGATGAAGGAAAGTTTTGGTGCGTGATATTGAGCTCTTGACTATTAATTATCTAGAACAGGTTCTAATTTTATTTGGAATATAGTGTAAGCACCCCCTTATGTGCTTGAAAAACTGTACTAATTGGTATTTTTGAAAGCTCATTAGGCTGTTGCCATTTATAGCATTATTAATTGACTACCCCTTCACTGGACCCTTTCTAATCGCGCAGTGGCTGGTTATTCAAGTCGACAGAACTCGTGAACCCACTATTTGCACTGCTGGATGCAGAGTTTGCTCATAGTTTAGCTGTTAAAGCTGCTGCCCATGGATTTGTTCCAAGAGAAAAGAGACCTGATCCACCAGTTCTTGGGCTAGAGGTTTGGGGAAGGAAGTTTGCAAACCCAATTGGTCTTGCTGCTGGCTTTGATAAAAATGCTGAGGCAGTTGAAGGTCTCTTAGGCATGGGATTTGGCTTTGTGGAAGTTGGCTCTGTGACACCTCTTCCTCAAGAGGGAAATCCCAAGCCTCGAATTTTCAGATTAAAGGAGCATGGGTAAGCATTTGTGTTTTGTTACTGATATCAAATTGTTTCATCTCAATCAAGTTCCAGAAAATTCAGAATGGCGTACTAATTAGTTTCTTGTGCTGCTGTTTTCTTTGCTTACCTTAAGTGCTGTAATCAACCGATGCGGATTCAACAGTGAAGGAATTGTAGTTGTTGCTAAGCGTCTTGGGGCACAACATGGTAAGCGGAAGATGGAAGAAACTTCAAGCTCCACGCCTCCCGCAACCAGTGACATAAAGCAAGGAGGAAAAGCAGGACCTGGAATCTTGGGAGTCAATCTTGGCAAGAACAAGACTAGTGAAGATGCTGCTGCTGACTATGTGCAAGGGGTTCATACATTGTCACAATATGCTGATTACTTGGTACCCGTCCTTTGCGCATACTAATTTCACACTATAGTTTTGCTCTTTCTGGTTTCTTATGAGCTGTAGGTTCAGATAAATTCTGTTGTTAGAACCAGAAATTTTGCATTTATTCACTTTATGCATTCTCATTTAGTTTTGCCTGACAAACAGAGAAACAGAATGTCTGAACATTTTTCTTTTTTCAACTTGATCTTGGTGTCATTGGTCGAACAGTCACAGGTGCATGATTGATTAGACAAGTAATGCTACTTAAGTAGTCTCAAAGCATGAAATATTGTGAAGTTTGATGGATTTTCTGGGTGGACTTAATGTTTGGACCTTGTTTAATTGTGAGGCTTGTTTCTACTCTTAATGAAGGTCATAAATATTTCTTCCCCAAATACTCCTGGTCTTCGCAAATTACAAGGTAGAAAGCAACTGAAAGATATTGTGAAGAAGGTGGGTAGCTGTTTTAGCTGAAGTGTCTTCGCTATGTTAGCATGGGAAGTCTGTATGGCTCACACTGGATGTGCAGGTGCAAGCTGCACGAGATGAGATGCAGTGGGCTGAAGATGGACCTCCACCATTGCTTGTGAAGATTGCACCAGACTTGTCTAAGCAGGATCTTGAGGATATTGCTGCAGTGAGATATTGAACTTAGCCTTGTTCTACAAACTTGTACATTGTATAATTGAGAATCTTATGCCTTTTCTCAATGTCTTCCAGGTTGCCCTTGCTCTTAGGTTGGATGGCCTGGTAGGTTAACAATCCTCCCACAACCAATTTTGCCATAGCACTAGCTAGTATAATCTTGTGTAACTTTCATGCCTATTTGTGCTTCTCTCATATAAATATTATGCTAATCCTGCTCATTATTTTATCGTTGTTGACCAAACAGATTATATCAAACACCACCGTTTCCAGACCACCACCTGCAGATAAAGATCCATTGGCTCAGGAAATTGGTGGGTTAAGTGGGAAACCTTTGTTTGACTTATCTACTAACATTCTCAGGGAGATGTATATGCTTACACGGGTACGTGTGTTACCCCTATTGCTTTCGTGAAAATTACATTTCTTTGTTTAAGCATCTTTGCACTGATAAGCAGCTGTATTCTTTTAGTAAAATAGCTAGTTATTGGAACCTTGTTCATGCACAACTGATGTGTATCTCTTTCTCTTGCAGGGCAAGATTCCCCTCATAGGCTGTGGTGGTGTGAGCAGGTAATGGATTTCTGTATACTTAACTGATTCTTTTGCACTTTCAATGCACATAATTTCAACCAATCTGTATTCTTAATTACAGTGGTGAGGATGCATACAAGAAGATCCGGTCTGGAGCTACACTTGTTCAACTTTATACTGCTCTTGCATATGGTGGTCCAGCTCTTATACCCAGAATAAAGGTTAGTATAAGTTAAACACCATTGTTACATATGAACCTTGCATGTTGTTTTGCATCACTATGTCCTTAATTCAATGTTTTAGAAGAGAAAATAAAATGACATTTTCGTAGCCAATACTGTAGGATTCCAAGAAGACATAGGTATATTTTTCCAAAGAGCCTCTACTCCATCTAATGTGTGCTGCACTTTACAATACTCATATACATTGTTCAATAAGCTAATGAGATACTAATAGCTATTTGCCATTTTCAGACTGAGCTAGCAGAATGTTTGGAAAGAGATGGTTTCAAATCTGTTCAGGAAGCAGTCGGTGCTGATTTCAGATGATCCTAGCAGATTGCCGAGAAGGCCTAAATAACCGTTCCATTAAGTTTATATGAACTTTTGTGTAAGCATGCTTTCCAATTTCATTTGGCCGGTACTTGAAAAGAAATACTGAGTTTAAACTTTTTTGGGTGAGTGGTACTCATTAACCTAAGCATGAGCGGTTGTATCACGTGCGCATACATGAGCTTTGGTTTACTTGCCTGGGTTCAAGCAAGGTGTACAACAGATTTTGGTCAAAGTTTGTGTATAATTTATGGTGTCCTTTTGAAAGATAAGTGTTGGTTTGATGCATTAGGAGCTCAAGGTGGCTTTGAGGTACCCTTACCCTGATATATCCGAAATTGCAGTTTGACTCATTGTTAATCCTCGAAATAAATGTGTTTGCTTTGTACTGCACTGCATTAACATGTCTGTATATTGTTTATTAACTTAATGATGATGCAGTTCTTACCAGTTTTGAGTAAGCAACGATGATGTCCTCCCAGTTGAATCGCAACTGATCGTTCATTAGATGCTCGACCATATATCATCTACGATTATAAAAATAAAAAATAAAAAATGGACCAGACTAGCTGTCATCGTTTGGTTCCTCTCATGTCACTTGATATTGTGATGAAATATCTAAATATCATGATTGTGCAAGTGCCCATGATTCCCCACTAAGCTCATTTGAAATATCTCCCATTTACATTTAAGTCTAAGAAACACATCATGCATCGAGCTAAGCTGACCAGTGATCACCCCCTGCTGCATGTGCATGAACAGGGTCCTGGACTTCATCTACAGGTTTGGTAAGGTGTCATGTTAGTTGCTGCTGCTCACACTACACATCCACACTATCATTATAGCTATTTATATAAATAAAATATACCGCTGGTGTGAGGTCTACTGGCCCCTGGTGGTTGATAGATTTTGTTTATGATTGAGCACTTGTCATGTAGTACCCATGTAATAGCCTACTAATAGCGCGGCATCGAGCCCCACAACAACGAGGTCGAGCCTCTCTTTAGTCCCCATCCATTCGTCGCCACACGACTGATGTTGCTTGTCCATCTCTAATCCATCCCGTGGCGCGTCAGCATCGACCAAGATTGATTGTTGTGACTCGTGTTCTTTTGCAATTTTTTCTGTCTACTAGCAGTGCTAATCTTCAGATTGGCGACGTAATGTAATCCCCATGTAATGTAATGTAACCTACCGGTCAGTGGCACTGTTGCATCTGAATATTTTACCGCGTGTGGTTAGTGGCATGCCTATTCTTTTCTCCGTGTGAGAAGGGAGCAGCACTTTGCTCCTCGAGTTTCCCTTTCTTTTAACGAACTTTCCATGGCTTTTTGCCGCCCAGATGACGTGATGGAGCCTGGACCGCTCTGCCTGCGTCTTCGTGATGGGTCTCTGTCGCTTGCTGCTCGCCACTTGTTGCGTTGGTGCGGCTTGACTCTTCTGAAACTGAAAGGGATCTCTTGTAGTACTCGTACATTTCAGTTAACATTAAAGCAGCAAGCCAGCAGCAGAAGAAGAAGATTCTTCTCGAGACAGCATCGTCCAAAAGCTGACGATCTGATGTGTGCTTGGCAACCTCAGGTCTCCCGAACTCTGGAATTCTGATGCTCTGGAACTTGGAAGCTGCATCCTCCAAAAACAACAACTTGCATGATTGTTAGGAGTACTAACGGAATTCTAGCAGAATACCATCCTTTTTATAAGTTTTTTCTTCTTTTCCACAAAAACATGGTCGGAACTGAACAGTTATATGTCAAAGCTATGAAATTTAAAGGGACGCGACAGGTCTGTGCTATAGATTTAAGTGCTACCTCTCCCTCTCACCCTTTTCTCTGATGAACCTGACCGGTCGTGGAAAGAGTTGTTTTTCACTAGTGAGCCATGACAGAAAGTACTGTTGCCTGATTTATTGTGAAAGAAAAACACTGTTGAATGGCTGACAGATTCAGTTATTAAGCCAAAACGAACAAGGAAAATTTTTTATCCTACTCGTAGAGAACAAAATTTTTTATCCAAGTGGCTTAAAAAGAAAATATTGAAGTATCCCATGAAACATCTGTCTTTAGAAGGATGTAATTTATTTAGTGTAGACCGGACCGTCTAAAATTTATTACGTTCAAGAACTGTCTACAATTTAACAAAAATTTGTAGAAAAGAGCAGTGATATTATGACACAAATATGCATGTATATAAAAAATATTCATGACGAATATAATGATACTTATGTAGTAGTACTGTAGTCATCTACATTCTAAACTGCTGCCTCCATTTTGAAATATAGGGCTGCCGTATTATACTATGCAAAAAAAAGTAAACTTTGACCATCAGTTAATATCATATACTACTAGCAAGAGTAACTAATGGCCGAAGTACATATGTCTTGAAAGATTTGCACCATCAGATGCTTAAAAAACGACCCTAATGTAGGTTAAAAAAAAGAAATGGAGTGTACTGTACAGTACTCGTTATCGTGATCATCATTTAGAGCTTGCTTATCTGCTGGCACAGCGCGTGGCTGGGATCTTTCACTGCACAAAGTCAGCTCATCTCCCGCTCATGTGTAAGGCCTTGTTTAGTTCCAAAATATTTTGCAAAATCGACACTGTAGCTTTTTCGTTTGTATTTGATAAATATTGTCCAATTATGGACTAACTAGGCTCAAAAGATTCGTCTCGTCAATTTCAACCAAACTGTGTAATTAGTTTTTATTTTTGTCTATATTTAATACTTCATGAATGTGTCTAAAGATTCGATGTGACGGAAAATCTGAAAAAATTTACAAAATTTTTTGGAACTAAAGGCCTAACTAACGCAACGATCGCGAGTTGTTTATCTCTCGGGCCGCACGCACACGCCGCGTCGCCCGCGCGCCGTGGCGCACGAGCTGACCCTCTCACCGGCCGCTACGGGCCTTGTTTAGTTCTGAAAAATTTTGGGAAATAGACACTGTAGCACTTTCGTTTGTATTTAACAAATATTATCCAATCATAGACTAACTAGATTTAAAAGATTCGTCTCGTCAATTCCGAGTAAACTGTGCAATTAGTTTTTATTTTCGTCTATATTTAATACTCCATGCATGCGTCTAAAGATTCGATGTGACGGAGAATGTGAAAAATTTTGCAAA
>Ga0182004_10000186_pt1 | contig 30944 bp, 27 predicted proteins | sample Sormic07211540_1_FD_120479 | JGI IMG/M metagenome (GOLD analysis project Ga0182004, IMG submission 120479) | Endophyte microbial communities from Sorghum bicolor roots, Mead, Nebraska, USA - 072115-40_1 MetaG | ecosystem: Host-associated > Plants > Roots > Unclassified | place: USA: Nebraska...
CATGCATGAAACATTAAATATAGACAAAAACAAAAACTAATCACACAGTTTAACTGGAAATCACGAGATGAATCTTTTAAGCCTAGTTAGTCCATGATTGGATAATATTTGTCAAATTAAAACGAAAATGCTACAGTACCGAAATCTGAAATTTTTTCGGAACTAAACAAGGCCTAAATAAGATGACGTTGGGATGAACACCACGCACTCTCGTGTCGTCGTGTCCACTGTCCATATGGCCAAGCCTGAAGCCATTATCCCCGCTTGCATTTGTTCATTGCTCTTGTCGCCAACCTGCCATTTACCATAACCAATGGAACATGCATGCTACTCGGCTGAATTTCTTTTCACTTTCACCCGGTCGTCCTTTTGTTTCGTGCAGGACGGCGAGGTCAGCGCATTGGTGCATATGATGCGATTGTTAGCTAGTCACCTCCCAAGAGATAAGAGGACGCCTAAATGGAACGCAAAGCTACCTATGTGCTTGAACAATTCGAGTTATTGTAAGTTAATTTCTTTTCAATTTTGATAAGATTTAATAAAAAATATTAAGATTTATGATACCAAATTAGTATTATTAGATACATCATAACATATGTTTTCATACAACTCATTTGATATCATTAATATCTATATACTTTTTTTTGTAAATTTATCTAAATATATAAAAAAAATTGACAAAATAATTGAGAATTGATTTATTCAAAGACAAAGATAATCTATTTGGATCTACTAGTGACAATAGCTAGCTAACTAATATAATTGTCAATAAGAGGTTGGTTAATATATAGATGGTTGAATAGTGTATATGAACCATTAGCATTCTCCACCAACTATATAATGAACTAATTTGAGTGTTGTTACTTTGTTTGACTACTCCATAAGTAATAGTTAGTTTGTTTCCTTTTTTTTACTTCCACAAAAGCTTTGCGTTGTCCGACTCAACTCGAGCTGAACAACCGTCCAACCATCTGCCTCGTCGATTTTTAGCAGGACTGTATTATTGTTTCTTCTCCATGACCTGGGGAGAGTTAGGATATGATGCCATGTCATTATCGATTCTCTCTTTTCTCGTGTTATCTATGCTCTTAGGGTGGATTTAAAACAAAGAAATATTGATGATGTCACTTAATGTTGAAAAACATGTTTATTGCTCTTTGTTTTCTCTTAGACCACAAAGGGGACATTTGACATGATTCTCATCTACTCCGGCTTCATGACTCCACCGACTTCTATTCTTCTATTTTTTACCTCAAAAATTAAAACGGCTCCACGCTACTGTGATGCATAGTACCGCTACAATGTTTACCAGAAGGAACCGCAACACCCTATATCTGTACCAAACAAGACCTAGAACCACTACAGTATTTACCACAAGGAGCAACCGAATCTGCCAATCATTCACAACAAATAAGCTAACAGTACTTTCTGCCATGACTTATCAGCCAAACGAACAACAAGCGACATCACCAAAATAGCTTAGATCCCTCTGCGCTCTACAATTCTACAAACACATCCACCTAGTATCAACCTGACCGTACTAGCTAGGCTCACTTTGGAACGTTAGATTTTTTTTTACGTTTCTTTCTATAAAATTAAAAATTGATTTCCGTAAATTTTCTGCATAAAATTTTATCCGAAATTCCTGGTTTCGAAGTTTACCGCTGCTGTGAATGAGTTTACACTAGCAGATTCTGTTGGAGCTTCCAACACCACCAACATGGAGTGGAGGCGAGCGTGGATCTCTCCTGTTCCGGCGTGTCATCCGGTTTTAAAATTTGGAAGCAAACGGCCTCGGAGTCTGGAGCCGGCGGGCGCTCCGTCCTCACGTGTGCTGCGTGACTTCCCCACCCAGGCCTTGTTTAGTTCATCTGAAAATCAAAAAGTTTTTAAGATTCTCTGTCACATCGAATCTTATGGCATATGCATAAAATATTAAATATAGACGAAGACAAAAACTAATTATACAGTTTAGCTGTAAATCATGAGACAAATCTTTTGATCCTAGTTAGTCCATGATTGAATAATATTTGTCACAAACAAACGAAAGTGCTACAGTACCGAAAAGTTAAACTAAACAAGGCCCCACTCCCCAACACCAAAAATAATTCCTCCATTTTTTGATATCTCTGCTCTGACAAGTGGCATCGTATCTCACCCTCTTTGGATGACCGGTTTTTATTGAAGGGCTTGAAATCAACAAATCCAAAACCAAAATGACATGGTCGTTTCTAGAGTTTGCAAACGCCAAGGGTGTGGGTGTGGTCCAACAGAGACCGACTGTCCCACTAGAAACGTTAGGTTAATTATTTAAACGGGTTTTGTTTCGGGGTCTTGAACAAGCTACGCCACTTCATTTCGAGATTCTTGTGCTTATGCACTTGCCCTGCTAACCCTTGACTCAGCGAGATTTTGAGGAATATTTTCCCACCGGCATGTCATGATTTTTTTTTTAAAAGATAATAAAGCATGCCACAAATGATTTGGCAAAAACACACACACACATGAAAACACAGGTTTGCCTTGATGACCCAAACATTGGGGCGTCAATTCAAATCACACAGCAAAAAGATATGGTAACAATTTTGGGACAAAAAGGGCATTCGAATGTAGCTTTTCTCAGTGCCCAAAGCGTGGAGGTGTCAATTCAAACGTAACGAATGGTAGCAATGGTGCAAGTAGAGACAAATGGCATGCATGTTATTGACTTGTTTGGCCTCGTCTTTTGGCGGTGGTGGTGCTATGTGGCACTTGGCGAGAAGTGTTCTGGAGAGGTGGTGGTTGTGGTTGTGCATTGTTCTTCTTGTATTTTTGCTACCAGTGTTACGGAGGTGTTCTTTATCAGTGGTGTAGTGGTGTTGCGCGGCACTATGTCCCGGTCCAACTGGCCGTGATTTGTATCTGTCATTGCTTTCGTTGTTGTTGTTGTTACTACTGATCCTTTGTGTTGTTGTACTATCCGGTCTGGATTTATCATTCTTTTTTATATTAATTTACAGGTCTCTTGTCTTGTTCGTTTTAAGAAAAGTAAATAACCATCAGACAAGTGGCAATCCTTGTACTGAAATAACTCAATATTAATGCCTTCGTTTCAAAAACATGGAACACCATGTAATCCATGCTTGAAAATCCTCTTTAATTTATTGACCCATACTCCTACATGACTTGAGGATAGTAAATCAATACGTCATTAATAAACTACAAAGTAACTCAACGTTAATTTTTACCTTCCCAGAAAACGCAGTATTAATTACCTTCCTAGAAAACAGCTACTACTCCTAGTAGTATATAAGATGAGCACTCGCTCTGGTTTTTTATTCGTGGTGTGAGGAGTATAACGAAGGGAGGCCACAGGAGCGGGCGCACAGGGTCCTCGGCCACAGAAGATTCGGCGAACGCATTCAAAATCCAGCCCCCCTCCGAGTCCAGTCCGATCGCCCCTCTTCGACGATTCCAAAAACGTCGAGCCGATCCACCCGCCCGCACCTCGCCGCCGCCGCCGCCGCCCTCCGAATCCAAAGGAAGCAGCAAGCCCAGCATCAGCAACAACCCCACCCCCGAATCTCGCAACGATCACCACCACCACCGGACCTTCCTTGTTCACCTTCGCCCCCACCCTTGCCCGCACGCCGGCCGTCCAGCTGCCAAACCTTCCCCTTCTCGCCCCGCCACCTCCCCTTCTTTGTCCTTCCCTTCCCTCGCCTCTCCGATAAGCAACCGGACCGCGCCAGAATCCTCCGCCATACGCCCCCACGCCATGGTGCAAAGGAAGCCGGCGCGTAAGAAGCCCAAGGACCCCGACGCCGTGCCGGCTAGGGGCGGTGGCCCTGGCCCGGGAAGCAGGGGTGGTGCTGGCGGTAGCGGCATGGCCCCAGCGCCGCTCCCCAACTACATGAGGGCGACGAGCTGCTCCGGCGCCAAGGCTGGCGCCTCCGGGGCCCCCGCCGCGCCACAGTCGGGGAGAGCGAAGGTGGTGCTGACGGCTGCGGCGGCGGCCGTGCCGCGCGCGGGCAGGGCGACGTGCTCCTCTGCCATGAAGGGGCCCGGGGCTGACGGGCTGGCGCACGCGTGCCCGTACGCGTACTGCTCCTTCAAGGGCCATGCCCACGCGCCGCCTCTGGGCACCTTCGTGGCGGAGCGGAGGCGGCTCATCAAGACGCAGCAGAGCATGAAGCTCAAGGGCGCCTCACCGTTCCGCAGGCCCGGCGGCGGCGGCGGCTACTTCGTCGAGATACGCGCCGGGTCCGCCGCGCCGACGGTGACCTCGGATGTGAGTTGCAGCGATCTCTCCTCGGAGGAGGTGGGCGCGGTGGTGGGGCAGGCGGAGTACGTCGTGTTCGGTCGCCTGGGCTGCGGTGGCGACGCGGAGGACGCGCCGGAGGGTTTGGAAGCTGCTTCCGTGGACGGTTCTTGCGCGTCCAGTGACGTGATCTCGGTTGCTTCGGTTGAGCTGTCTTGGATGACCAAGCATCTTGGCCGTAAGGCGGAGGAGGAGACCTCGACGGAGGTGGATCATGAAACCGAGGACTTCGGTGGCTGCAAGTCTGACATCTCCGAGGATCTGGGTGCTAAACATGGAGGAAACCTCCCTGAAGGTGAAGTTTCTTGCATTGTTTCCTCCAATCCTACCGCTCGTGCTCATGTTGGAATCGAGAAGCAATTGCTGATGCATTATGAACAATATATGGCAATTCTGCAGGTGGCGTCGGCGATGCTTCAAAGGAATCGTCAGTCGATAGCATTTCCAGCTCGCTCAGTGGGATAAGCTTTGAAGATGTTAGCTCTGCTCGTGCCTATGCAGCATCCTCTCAGAAAAAGAACAGGTCGAGCATTGCCAGGAGGAGGAGAACATCCCAAGAGGGTGTCAAGCAAATGCGTCCTTTCAAACCCAAGCCTCCGAACTTCCTTCCGGCAGAAACCGGTCCAGAGGCAGAGAAGGTTGATCTCAAACATCAGGAGGTTGATGATCGGAGGGCCGCTGAGGAGTGGATGGTTGATTACGCTATTCGGAAGGAAGTGAAGAAGTTGGCTCGTGCTCAGAAGAGAAAAGTTGAGATGCTTGTTCAGGCCTTTGAATCTGTTCTTCCCACGGTTGCAAATGAGAAGAAGCAACCCGAGCAACAGGATAATGGTGACAAGAGTTCATTCACTCTTACATGGCCTTCGCAAGCATGTAGCTGATAGATAGCCTTTTAGAGGTAAGGAACAGCATCGAGGAGTCCCCTGTTAATAGACTCTCCTTTGGTACAAGATTGTTGATTGAAATTTGACGCTGTTTTTATCTGTCTTGCAGCTTGTGGTCGTCTGGAACTAATCATGATCTGAACTTCTGAAGATTCTAATTCAGCAGTCGCTTCAATTTAGTGCCAGAGGATTGCTTACTGCCATTGTTTTCTTATCTGATTCATAGTTGAGCTACTAGGAGCTCGCTGAGTTGGGTTAGTGGAGGGCCTAGACATGTACATATGTCTCGTGTGCTCAGTTAGTGATGAGAAACGAGTGTAGGAGACTAGCACACTGGCAAGAATGTTGAGATGTGTTCTTTTAGACAGAGATTAATAAAGCTCTTATTAACTGAATTTCTTTACCGGTTCAGATGTTGGCCATATAATAACTTCAATTTCTTTGTCCTGATTCATGTGAATACTCCATTAGTTTTCTTGTTGGCATATTGTATAACTCATTTTGTCGTGCCTGATCGCCAATATTTCAGTGATACTGAACTGAACAGCTGCAGTCCAATTTGACCCCAAGTGTTGCTTTCTCAATATCTGAATATTTCCGGTGCTTTATGATCGTTATTAAGGTACTATATAGGACATAATAAAGATAATCTATGAAGCTAATTGTTTACTGTTAACACCCTATAACAACCCTGCTCTGGTCCTGTAGACCATCACAGATTGGTGTGTAAGCAATCTGCTTGTGCTGATGCAAACAGATGGGCCAAACCTGGCACGGCCTGCAAACCAAAATAGTTGTACTGTTGTTCTTTGGTGAACATTCCGAACAGGCTTCCCTGACGAGTTTAAACACATCTTGGAAACTCTGATGAATTCAAGGGCATGTCAGCAAATTCGTATGTCTGGTGTGTGTGTGTGTGTGTGTAGATCAGGAGGAGCTAATCGATAGAGCAGATAAGATGTTTATCACCCAGAATGAATGACATTGATGAATAAACATAACCAAAAGTGCTTCCAATGGATAAAAGTAAATCAAGCGTTGGGGAATACAAGTCTGGAGATGAAACGCAACTACTCCTACACAAGTAGGCCGTGAAAACTTCAGGTAGATGAAACGTTTCAATTCAGGCAAACTTGAATATATTCAGGCAAAACACTAGTCACAACGGATACAAGGTTTGATGCTCCCACCAACCACAACGAACTGAAAACACTTGTGCTACTATATTGTCGGTCGTTGCATTTCATACTTTGAACAGCAGTTGCGTTATCATGCAAGCTTGCATCCTATCATTAACACTAGTGCTTGTAGTACTGTTACGTGGCACCAGTACTCAAAACACAACTACACAGGCAGGCCGTGGCAACTTCAGGCATCGCTGAAACGTTTCAATTCAGCAAACTCGATTATATTTTTGGTAAAGGAAAATTCAGTTCAGCATAGACGCCGCTACAGTATGAACCAAAATTCAGATAAGGAGGAACCTATCAATAGAGCAGAATGGACGGCACTGATGAATAAACATAACCAGAAGTACTGAAAACACAAGTCTTGCAACGGATACAAGGTTTGATGCTCCACCAACCATAACGAACTCCTAGAGCTGACACTCATCTTGCTGATCCAACCACCGATCCGTTGTGAACTTGAAGTAGAAGCAGGCCACCGCTGACATGCCATGCTATCAAACGACCATGGACCATTCTGAATGTCAGCTTAAGACGTTACAATAGGCTATGGCAACTTCTGGTGTAGATGGGGGATTTCAACTCATCAAAAACCGGCAGAGTATATTTTGGTAGAGTAAAATTCAGTTCAGCATAAACGCCGTTACATTAGGACACGGCAATTTCAGCAGGAGATACTATGCAAAAACTACTTTTCCTCACGTCAGTGCAGTGTGTACCTTTTTTTTCTTTTTTTTTGGCGTGTGTACTTAGTAATATAGCTTTTTGCGCATAAAGATGAGAACTATAGTATATATATCTGATATCTCACAGAAAGACCGGCAGGTAACGAGAACTATAGTATATATACTCGTAGAGTGATGGGCATCTGCTTCCTTGACATTGCAGCCATACCACATTGGTAACTTAGTTAAACCATGAGAGATTCTAAGAAATTACCAGGATGCTTCGAGCCTGAGGCTCGTATAAAGATTTCTTTACGCGGAGGGTTATCACAGAAACTATACTTCCACAGGAAGATTATTGTTCAGGAAGATGAAAAAAATTCAGGGAGAAAAACATTACTATTGTTTAAGAACTGCAAATTTATAGGAGTAACAGTTACAATTCTAGTTACAGGTTACAGCAGCAAAAGGGAAATATGGAATAACAGGATCCACGGTTACATTCTAGGTCTCAGAGGTTTGAGCCTTTTGAGTATCAGCTCCTTTCAAAATAAATTTCCCGGATCACATTCACCTAGTATAGCCCAGTTTCATCCGTATATGTTCAGTAATCTAGGAATTCAACGCGATTCTGCCAGAATTGGAAAATCCGTAATGGTAGAAATTCCTGGCCACCCTGTTCATGAATCTCATGCCAACTCTTCACTTACCTTAATATCTGAGCATTCGTGCAACAACAACACAAGATCCTTTGATAGGCTTTCCATCCTATTTGATTCTGTAGCTCCATTTGAGGTTGACGTTACATGTGATCCTGATCCCTCTGAAGGACGATTACTTTGGCAAAGACTCTCATGGAACATCTGAAGAGCATCATCAGCTGATATTTCGTGCACGGAGTTGTGCAGATCCTGTAATTTCCCTCTATGCTGAACATCCGGCACCAGTTTTTCTTTCAAGCTGTCAGGAAGGCTAGCTAGTGCACTGCTTGGAAGACGAGACAAATAGAAAAATTAGAATCAGAGGGAACGCTAGAAGAGAATGGTAATACCAGGAAACTATTCTCGGAAGGATATGCACCTAGCAACCCCGCGAACAAGACCCCACTTGTAGCCAACGTTTACAGATTGCCTGAACCCAACATTGAAGCCTTCCTGAGCAGAGTCCTTCTGCCCTTCTGTTATACCATCCCGATAGCCCATCTAGAGTGAAACCAAAAGCAAAAGATTTTAAACATTTCTGCGATCAGCGAAAACCGCAGAAGAGTAGTTAGCATTAACAACTGCGTTCCAGATAAACTCTAGGGTAACTAATACCTTCTGAAACTGGTTCTGCCTGTGGATCCATTCTCTGTCTAAGGTATTTGCATGCCGAGGAGAATCTGAAACATCTTCCCATACATCATCGAGCTCGGCAGCAGCAACATCACCACCATTAGCTGAGACAGAGTTGTGTATAGTAAACTATTTGCAACACGAGATAGTACTACTGCTAGTACTAATTATCCAAACAAACCATGGTACGAATTGACTCTCAGGCCCTAGTACAAGATCAACAGCGCCCGGAGTTGCCTCCTTGTGAGTTGTGAGGGATACGCACCATGCTGGGGGACTTCAGCCTCGATTGATGAAGGCGCTGCTTCTACGCTCAGCTCCCCCATGGAGGAGGTGACGCCATCCGCATCCCCACGGCTGGCCATTCAGAAAATCCAACCTGCAGCCGGAGCAACGTCTAATGCGAGACTACGAGGTTCGAAATGGAAGGAAGGCAAAACAGAAGCTAAACAAGTGAAGTTCGGGAGCTTGAGCGGAGTTTGATTACCTAAAACGGACGCCCCGGACAGTGGCGACGTAGCCACCTAGGGTATGGCGAGGAGCAGGACGGGGAATCTGGAGTCTCTGGGCAGCTTGAGGTGGACGACGTGTACCGGCGGACGACCGAGGGCGCTGGAGGACGTAGTGGGCGACGCCGCCGAGAGGGGCCGCGGGCGCTCGGTTCGCCGCCGCCGTGCTCCAGCCGCGACTCCCGACTCGCGGATGCGGAGGGGTGGAGGCCGAGCCCTTGAGCACGGCTGCACGGGCAGGTTTGGGCTAGTGTTTTGGGCCTATATTGACTACCCTTTGGGCCAGCCGACCCACTCCGGCCCGACATCACAACGCAGTCATGGCGTTCCTGGACCTCGAGGTGGCCACGCGACGGTTGCCAAATGCCAATTGTCTGTCTCTAGCATAAAATCCTTGCCTCCTCGTTCTTTACAAACCACAAGAATAACAGTTTGTGTTTTTTAATGTACATTTCACATGTGAATGCAGAGATCAGATTATTTTTCCTTTATATCTGAAAAAGGTGTCAAGTGCTCTACCGCGTTTGGTAAGCAGTACAAATCAACAAGGAAACATGACTGGAAAGATAGGGAAAAAAATACTAGGGGAGATTCGACAAATGAGGTGAGGGAGGCGTGACTGAAATCAGCAGGTGAGCAGCAGTCATGCAGAGATGGAAAGTATTATCATGTCTCAAATTTTCCTTTACAACGTTGTATGGAGTTGTCAGTTGTATATGCTACCTATTCACATCTGCATTTACATGGCATCATGCGTACAAATTCAAATGGTTAATCAGAGGATTGGGTATTCAGATGATGCTTATGCGTTGAATCTCACTAATTCTGCTTTTTGTTTGGATACTCCCTTGGTCCAAAGATGGTTGATCCAATCCTCACATTCGTGCTGCCCATCTCTATCTGCATAGAGTTAACAGTAGTTAATGGATGTCCAAAGAGTCCTATAGAGTCTAAAAACCGAAATTCTGTGAACTCTAAAAAAAAACCAAAATTCTGTGGTATTGCTTTAATGTTCCTATGCAAACAATGAATGGTTATATTACAAACCGCTTGCTCAAAGTCACCAGACATTCCCATGGAGAGTTCAAACTGTTCTGTTGGTATGTCAAGGGCCTTGCAAACTTCAAGCTTACAATTTACCAATGCCTGTATTCAAAGCACTCAAAACAACAGCTTATGAAAGCCAAGACAAAATGGTCGTAGTTGTTTGTGATGGAGTAAGACTGGATAAGCACCTTAAAATTTTCTGGTGTTGAAGAGTAGTCTTTCATTCCTATTGTCATCAGACCTGAAAATATTAGGTGTGGGCATGCTAGTTTCACATGCTTAGCAAGGTCGACACATTTGGAGGGATCAATTCCGGATTTAGCTAAACAAAATAAAATGTTCAGTCCATGAATACGCTGTTGCGAGGTAAGCTAATTATATGAAAGATGAATGTGAACATTGCAGAATGATAATGATTTGAAATTGGTCATAAGTTCACTTGTACGTTAAGGTATGCTTCTGAAGTAATAAACTGACTTCTGATATAGCAAAATTAATTGCAAAATGAATCAGATCAAGGCAAATGAGGAAACAAATAGCACAAGTGCTTTATCTGGGTAAATTAATCAAAAAATAAGAGTTCTGATTTATCAATATTGATTCTGCACTTACATTCTTCTCCACTAGTGTTCACTTGAACCAGAACTTTCAAAGGCTCTCTTCCCAAACTGTTGACAGCTCGATCTAGGTGGTTAGCAATCTGAAAAATGTGGATTCTGTGTGTTAATAAAGAAATCCACAATCGCAGGTAACAGGTACAAGAACCTGATCGACTGCTTACCTTTTCATTATCTACACCCTCAACCATATCAAGATTTGGAACAGCAGCTGAGAAAAAAAGGTGACGCAAGTGGCAAGCACTAAATAATAATCATCATAACATTGAGAACTTCAGTTTCTAACTACTTGTGAACAAACCAGCTTTTTCTTCTTGAAGGACGTCTATAACTTTGTTGATGCTGGCTAACTTATTCTTTAATCGTGCATACAATTGAAACATATAAGCATACCTAACAGCGGTTTCACTTTGTTGCTCTGCAGGTGCCCGATAAAGTGCCACCGGACATCTTCCGGAAGCTGCAAACACGGTAAGATCAAGCAAGTCATTTCACTCCATTTCCACGCGATGGGTGCTCTGCAAGTGCGAAGTTACAGAGCAAACGACGCAATCGAGCTGGAGACAAAGATCAGGACCTGGGGAGCCTTGGTGACGAACTCCTGCACGTAGTTCTCGCCGAAGCAGCGGTGGCCCGCGTCGTAGAGCTGCTGCAGCATCGAAACGGGCTTGGTCTTCCCCACCGCCACCACCCGGACCGCCTCCGCGGCGCGCCCCGACCGCTCCGCCGCCATCCCCGCCCGCGCCAGCACGGCTCGCAGCGCCGCCGCGGCCGACACGGCCGCCCCCTCCGCCGCAGGCGCTGCCATCGCCCCACCAGCCGCCACCAACCTCTCCTTTCTCCTCCTGTCTTGTGATGCTGGTGTTTGTCGCCTCGAGCTCGGCGTGTCGCCTTCCCCGCCTCATCACAAGATGAAACGGGCCGATCCGGGCCGGGTAGCCCAGAGCACAAGGGGAGGGCCCATTAAAGCATACCCCGTGGGCCTTGACAGGTGGGCTAAGTTGTGGCAATACCCATGCGATTGCAGGAATGGGGTTGCGGCGGCGCCAACCGAACGCGTCGTGCTCCGGCTATGCCACGTGTCGATCGAGGCTCCTCCGGCCACCACGTCGCCGCCCGCAATCGACCAACGCACCAACCAGACTCCACCGGCGGGAGGCTGATCCTCCGCTGCTACTAGCGCAGTGCCCTCGCTCAGTCTGGTGCCGTGCAGCGTAGGATCAGCTGTGCCTGTGAGCCTGTGAGGCTGTGAGAACGGAGAAGAATGGACGCGGAGGGGTTGCTGGCGTCGGCTGCGATCAACCTGGGGCTGGCGCTGGTGGCGCTTTCGCTCTTCTCCCTGCTCAAGAAGCAGCCGGGGAACGCGCCCGTTTACCGTCCCCGCCGGATGGCGACCGGCGATCTTGGTGCTGGTGGTGGCTTGCTGCCGCTCGGCCACGGGCGACTAACGCCGTCGTTTCGGTGGATCTGCGCGGCCTTCCGGCTCTCCGAAGAAGACGTGCTGCGGCGCCATGGCCTCGACGCGCTCGTCGTCGTCCGCCTCTTCAAGTTTGGGTACGTGACGACCGCGTGATAGAAGAGTTGGTGACACGCATTTTCACCAACAACTGATGTTCTCTCGTTATGACTGTATAATAATAAATCTGGTTGATGTCTCATCCTTCGATGTGTAGGATCAAGTGTTTCAGTGTTTGCTCGATTGTTGGATTACTGATCCTTGCTCCAACAAATTATACTAGTGAAGGTCGAGCTGACATCAGAAGATCGAATTCCATGGAACTATTCACGGTTACCAATGTGACACGGGGATCTAACAGGTTGGATCTAGTCTGAATATTTTCACTTTCACTCTTGCGATGTTCCTTGAACTATTCAGTTTGAGTATGTTTTCAGTTCATATATTGAGCAATGCTAAACCAAGAAAAGCAGGTCACTGTAATTTGCTCTCCGATTATATGAAAATGGTGTTTTAGTTTATGCTAATGTAGCTACAATCATGTTAATAAGTTGGAAAAAATCAGAGTTTGAAAGCTATTGCCTACCAGGTGAAAATGGTGTTGATCTTGTAACAGAAATAATTTATGTTGTGGTTGACAGGCTTTGGGTGCATTTTTCATGCCTTTGTTTTATATCCTTTTATGTGATATATTTGCTTCATAAGGTAAGTGATTTTGGAAACTTCTCAATCAATCCACTTGTTCTTTTTTCTGTTTCTTGAAAGGTATTGTCAGTATCATGCTTAAGGCCCAACAAATGCTTAACCAATCTCCTTGTTGTTAGTATGTATAGCTATTCTATCCTTCATACGGAGAACTGAAAAACCCTGAAGTTTCCGTTTTAAAATTAAGAAAAAAGTAATTTGGTAGCATGGGATTAGGGTTGGTATCTATTTAATATTATACCAGCAATTGGAATCTCAAAGCAGAAATTGCTGTCCATCGCTGAGAAGTGTAGCCTCCACATTAACTAGAAAGGTCACTAGGCGATTTGGTTAGAGAAGTGTTGGTTCATCATTATTCATTAGTTACTACATTGTTGAAGCAAGGATAATCCGGATGGTGTCATTGAAATCTTCAGTTTGATTTGAAGCAGGAATACAGAGAAATTACTATGAGAAGAATTGAGCACTTGAAGCATCACTACAAAAGACATGATCAATACACCATTTTGGTTCGAGGAATTCCAACATGTCCAGATCATGGAACTTATGGGTGCTATGTTGATCACTTCTTCTCAAAGCATTATCAGACATACCAATCATACCAAATTGTACACGACATAGGAAACATTGAGGCATTGCAGGTGAGTGGATTAGGACCATGATTCTGATTTGTGACTGGCTAGCAGGTTATCAAATCAGAAATCGTGATCATATTTTATGAACAGTGCACCAGTGAAATTATGAACATCAAAGTTTCGATGCTACTCTTTGTCACATTCTTTCTTAGCATTATGGAAAAATAACTGCAGACGTTATTGTGCATCATCCTTTTTTAATGCAAAATTTATTCGTAACTTAACTTTTTTTTGTTCAGTCAAAATAAATTTAGCATGATAGTGTTTTTTATTGGCTACTCATGTAATCATCATTACAGAAGTTGGCATCCTCCATTCAGAAACGGATACAGAGGAAAAGAGAGACCAGAAAATGTAATCTTTTGGGACGGATTTGGAGCAAGTTTACATCAGAAGCAACAAATATTCACAACCATGAAAAAAAACTGAAAAATCTGCAAGAGACTATCCGCCTCCTACAGTGTGAAAATTTGCTTAAACAAAAGGTAATAATTGTGTATCATTTACTCCATTTGCTTGTGCCAAGGGTATTCCTTAGTAGTTTATGTAGCATAACAGACATATTGGTATTTATTAAAAAGTTTAATATTAGTTTTAACTCTAGGAGGTACCTGTAGCTTTTGTCTCATTCAAATCCCGGTTGGATGCTGCCCAAGCTGCGGAGATGCAACAGCTTGTCAATCCACTGTCATTGGTTACAACTTATGCCCCTGAACCAGCTGATATAATATGGAAAAATTTGTCCATTCCATTTTGGCGCATGGGTATGTACAAAATTGGAGTCTTCGTTGCTGCGTTCCTGCTAACAGTGTTCTTCACCATCCCTGTAACAGCCGTGCAGGGGATAGTGCAATTTGAGAAGATTAAAAGGTGGTTCCCACCAGCGAGAGCTGTGCAACTTATGTGAGTGCCAGAAACTTGAATTTAATTTTGGTTCAGTTGGCACATGTGGGTATAACAATGTTGCTATATGTGAAATTTATTATCTTGCAGACCCGGTTTGAATTCAGTTGTGACTGGGTATCTTCCGAGCATGATCTTAAATGGCTTTATTTACTTGGTTCCTTTTGCGATGCTTGGTATGGCTTCATTTGAAGGCTGCATTGCCAACAGCCAAAAAGAAATTAAGGCCTGCAATATGATCTTCTACTTCTTGCTTGGAAATGTTTTCTTCCTCAGTATTCTTTCAGGTTCTCTACTTGATCAGATAGGAGAATCCTTCGAGCACCCAAAGAACATCCCTAACCGTCTTGCAAGTGCTGTTTCTGCACAGGTAACTACAAAGAAGATTGATGTATCACATTTTTTTTCTTGAAATAGCGGATTCTATGGTGTAAACTTCAGGGGACATGGAGCATTTATTATTTCTACTTATGATGCAGTCAGATTTCTTCATGACATACATTTTGACCAACGGCATGTCAGGGTTTTCTTTGGAGGTTCTTCAGCTTGGTTTGTTAATATGGCAATTTTTAAAGGCACATTCACTTGGACACAGTGAGGAACCATATCTTTATGGCTTCCCTTACTTCCGAGTCGTGCCCATTGTTTCCCTTGCAATATTGATTGGAGTGGTCTACGCTGTAGTTGCACCCCTTCTACTCCCGATCCTTTTGATATATTTTCTGCTCGGTTATGCAGTGTACATCAACCAGGTAATTTGTTCAGTTCACATGATCCATTTTTGCACAAATATCAGTTTCTTCAGAGTTTAATGCGAGTCATTCTAATCTTCCATTTTAAGAAATAACATTACACAATTATCTTTTATTCTACTTTGTGAATTCAGATATATTCAACCTACCGTTGATGCAGTTTCATGTTATCAATAGCTGTTTGACCTAGGTGCTCACTGATGGTGATTTATGTTATACAGATGGAAGATGTTTATGAGATCACATACGATACATGCGGACAATACTGGCCCAACATTCACCACTACATATTTCTATCAGTAACACTCATGCAAATCACAATGATAGGACTGTTTGGGCTCAAGTCAAAGCCAGGAGCTTCCTTCGCGACAATTCCGTTGCTCGTGTTGAACATTCTTTTCAATGAGTACTGCAAGGTCCGATTTCTTCCAAATTTCAGCCATCGACCAGTTCAGGTACATTGATTCCCTCCATAAAGCTCATTAGATTTGTACAGTTCTTGCTACATTGATTTCCTCCTTAAAGCTCATTAGATTTGTCCAGTTCTTGCTACATTGATTCCCTCCTTAAAGCTCATTAGCTTTGTACAGTTCTTGCTACATGGATTCCCTCCTTAAAGCTCATTAGCTATGTACAGTTCTTGCTTTGTTCTTCCCTTATTAGGTCCGGTGCTTCTTCTTCTTTTTTAAGCTAGGTCCGGTGCTACTATTAAACATGATTTGCAAAATGTCATGACTAATATTGCGATCCCTTTTGGATATCTTCATAAGGTTGCCAAACAGAGTGATGAGCTTGATGAGGCTGATGGTATGACTGAAGGCGATGTGAACGATGCAATTTGCGCTTATTGGCCACCATGGATGCGTCCGACAAGCCTGGAATCTAGTTCTGTGCAGCCTTTGAATATTTGATCTGTTTTGCACAATGCACCAGCAATACTGGTGCTGATGTCAGTTTTGTTGTTTAATGTAAACTATGATTATTTTTTTATAAAAAAAACGCACTGTATCAAAAGAAAACACATGCAATTGATCTCAGTTTGACTGCTGCATGTGTCTCCTTTGTCCACTTGTAAAGTACGCACAAGTATAGACATTACGATAACTGCACAAAGTTCATGTTTCTCATTACTGCGCCAAAGAATTCTCTGTTCCACATTCAAGCAGCCGACAAGTAAATACACAATTCGAATTACAGTATAAATAAGGCACTGAACAGAAGACCTCCCAGTTCTAAATCACAGCACGAGATAGCGAAATCCTAGCTGCCTGAGCAAAAATCGGGCAGAAATCCCTTCGAATTTGCGGGAGAGTCTCGACATGCTGATATTGCTCCAGATGGATTACATGTTACAAATTCAGTGTCACGGAAAACTCTAGGTTCCGTATAATCTTTGTTTTGCTCCAGGTCACTGGTGTGCCGAGCCTCCTCGAGGCGGCGGATGCTGTGGTGGCGGCGGGGGCGGTGTGAGGCCAACATTGCCCATTCCCTGCAGCAATCAGCAACACCAATGCTTCAGTTTATATAATCAATTTATTAGTAATGTAGCTAGATAATGCAGAAAAGTTTAATAATACAGATGACTAAAACCAAGTAGTCTCTAGGTATGACAAAATCAAGATGCAACATGTAGTCTTACCTGGTAAGAGCTTAGACCGGGAATGGATGTCATTTGTCCTTGTGGAGCCATTTGTCCCTGAGGTCGATTATACATGCCACCCATAGGAAAATTTTGTATGCCAGACGAACCTGATGCTCCTTGGATGTTTCCCATCCCACTTGGGAACCCACCCATTGGGGGTACAGTACCAGGAGGCACAGAACCAGGATGCATCTGATTTAGGCCCATCATGTGCTGTGGCATTTGGGGCATCATCTGACTCTGTGAACCTTGCATTGCCTAGAAATATTAGAATTGTCAAATCCAAAATCACAGTAGCTGTAATTTACCAATGAGCATAAATCATCCAAATATATTCTAATCTGGTTCCTTTCATGTGATATCAAATTAAGCAGTGAATTCACAGTAACATAGAACCATGCAACAGGCAGTGTTGTGCAAGTGTACAGTGAATCAGTGATTCAGGTTTTCAGGACTACAAAACTTAGCATAGCAGTTACTGCATGTTTTCAAACCAACCAGTCAATACCCTTTTTTCTTAAAAAAGGGATCCAAGGTAATGCAGCATTATTCATTAGTTATTAGACATGTAGGAAGCAAATCACATAACCAAAACTATAAAGGTAAAAGGCAATCTTTTGCAGGAGGCAGAAAAGATGGCTTTTCCAGAAACAGGGGAGTGCCTTGGAGTTAGCCTACTGGAGTGTTGGTGTGTTTTGATCATGGTTCTGAAATCCAATGTATTTCATTCTTCACTTCAAAGTTTTGATCTTGGAATTAGCCTGCTCCAACAAATAACTCTGCCTTGGTGATGCTACGTTTTTAGATGTATTCATTCTTCACCTCAAACTCAGATGTATTCATGTTTCATATCATATTCAGATATATTCATGCTTCATCTCAAACTTAATACAGCAGACATGCAAACAATTTTGAAGGTCAATTGGAGTTCTTGGGGAGGAAAAAAAACCAACAACAACAAGTTCACTGAAAATGTTCTTTCGATGCAAACTTGCAATGGTTTGCAGACGAGGCATTTGGTTTCGATTATCACTTATCAGCTAAGATAAATAGACACAACACGTTAAGTAAACAGTTATGCTCCCTCAGTTTAACATGATAAAGGTATCAGTGAACAGTACCGTTGGGTGAGGCATAGGCGGAAGCGGTGGGTTCACTTGTGATGGCACTGATGGTCCACCCATTGGTGGAAGCTGGGGAAGAGTAGGCCGAGATCCTTGTGAATGTGAAAGCATGTGAGCTGGTGGCTGCAGTTGGGGCATGTTTGTAGGTGGTGGCCGAGAAAACTGGGGATGTTGCTGCTGAGGCATCTGTTGATACTGTTGCTGCTGCCCAAGAAGTGATGGATGAGGACCTGGTGGCAGTGGGGGTTGCCCAGGTGGAAGACCCGGAATAGATGGCCTCTGCTCTCCATCAGATCCATCAAGAGACTGGCCTGCCAAGGTCATTGCAACCCCAATGCCAGGGATTGTACCTTCAGTGCGTGACAATCCAGGAGCAAATGGTCCAGGCGTTATTGGAGGTTCAGGCATCTGGAATCCACCCATTCCACGAGCACCAAAAGGTTGTTGGTCACCATAACCTGAAAAAGGTGATAGTTATGCATTAAGAATTCCTTCTTTGGAAGGAAAAAGTCACAAGGCAGCACAACACACCATTACGCACCTGTGTATGTGTGAAGCAAGTAATAGACAAGAATAATTATTTAATCTAAGTATCTAACTAAATAGTGATATTGGAAGGCATGTGTATGTATACATGTACATGCAAGTGCAAGAGTATCTGTCTACTAATATGGTAATGTTTTATGACCAAAACAGGATAAATGAGATGAAATAACAAGCTAAATTAAAATTGAAGGCAACCTTGCATCTGGCCACTGTTGTATCTATCGCGGGTAAGATCACCCGGCCTGTTTCTACACCAGAACTTTGTAGCATGATCATTGCCCCCACTACAAAAGAAATCAAAGTGTAAACAATTTTTAATAAGTTCACAGACAACTAAAGCATTACACAAATAATGCCACACAATGCACAGAAACTGTATTCGAGAAGAAATTCAGATTGTGTATGAATAACAGTACAATCTAAAAAACTATGCAGAACAGAAAAATAAGCAATGAAGTGTTAAATTACAAAATTCAAAAGCAAGCCAAGTACCTGCAAAGTAGATAGCCAACAGGATGCCACGAAAGATCCCAGACACTACTGTCATGTGCGTTACTTATTTCAACCTGTGGAGCTTCATGGCTGCCAAATAAATGAAACAGCTTGTTCATCAAGTTGAGACTTGAGACATTATTTTCAGATAACAAAAGATGTAAAAAGTTGTGCGCTGATTTCGGAGGGTGAAAAGAGTTGAATAACTTGGCACAAAGTAGCTAACTCCTAGTGTAACCAAGATCAGTAATTTCAATTATGCTATGGATATCTTACCCGACCAACCAATGAAATATAGCTCCATCAAAGCTCCCACTAACAAAATACTCTTCATGAAATGGATGCCACGCCAATGCTGTAAAAATGAAGGAAACAAGTAACCAAATACATATTCAGTACAACCTTGGCAAACAAGAGTGGGCACCATACTTTCCTAGAAAATTTTTAGCCACTGTTCTAACAATCATAGAATGTATGGTTGCAGTGAACAAATGAACTGCTACATCTAAAACGTGTGCCAATTTTTGAAGCTTAAAATATGTGAAGGAACATATAAAAATCTTGATATTGTAACAGCTAACCAGTGACGTCCTTAGTGTGCCCACGGAAGGATTGCAGCTCTTTCATGGATCTAATATCATACAGCTGCAAAATGAATTAGCAATAGAATTAGTAAATGTACCAAAAATTAATAATTTACTGGCATCAGAAAACAAAGTTGTTGATCATTTGATCACAAGGATGGATTGACCCGTCTCCATAGACAGCGCTAGAATTTTGGTTATAGAGTGTACACTGTCATCCAACAATTCTTTGAAGACAAGAAAAACAGACCAAGGTAACACAAGCCACAGACCTTAATAATCTGATCCTTTGAGGCAGTCAGTACCCAGTTCCCATTCTGATTCCACTTCACACAATGCACAATATTTTTATGACCATGGCTGCAGATATAAATCATAATGTAACACAGACCTTCGAGAATTAACAAAATATGGAAGTGGCAGGAATACCAACAATGAGCTCAGCTCTCTGCCACTTTTTGCATCCCAAAGTTTCACAAGATAGTCTTTGCCACCTGTGGAGCACAGAATTGAATAAATTCCACATGATTAAACTCATTAAACAAGAACAAACATATACTAACCTGAAACCAGTAAAGACTTTGTAGGATGCCAATCAACAGTTTTAACATCCCAACCGTGGCCTGGCTGAGTTGAAGGGAAATTCAGGTTATTTGACGAAAAAGCAAAGTAATATCACTAACTTCAAATGATCAACTGTATGTCAGATTAATATTTGCAAGGAAAAATGAGCAACATTACCAGTTAATGATTTTTCCTCTTGGCATCTTGCGAAGTCCCAAACCTTCACGGTTCTGTCATCGGAGCAGGAGCAGAACTTCAAGTCGGTTCTGGAGAAACTGTTTGAAGGCCATGTTTCAGCACACATTGAACATGAACTTTGTCGCGAACAAGAAAAAGTGCATCAGACAACCATCACCTTAAACCACGAACCGATTCTCCATGAGCTGTTTTATTCACTTTGACATTGTTCATGTTACTTTGCCAATACCTGAGAAGAATCAAAAGGTTCAGCTAAAGGGTTAAACAATGTACAGTTCAAAATGACAACTTTCTGGAAGGTAAGAAAACGAAGGGGCGCGTACTTGATTGCACCACCATCATCGCCTGTCACCATCCAGTTTTCATTGTGACTCCAAACCATTGATCTCACAGGTAGATCATGAGCCTGATTGTCAGGTTTCTCCAAAAAGTAAGTTAAAACTACCAGCATATAAGTACAAAAGTAACTAATGTGGAATACCTGAAGGATCATTTCAAAGTTAAAAGATTGCCCATTCCATAGCGTAAATTCACCACTTTGTGATCCAGTGATAAGTCGACGGCCTGTAGTGGTCCACTTTATCCACAAATAAATTTGTATTATACCCCAAGTTGATGAAAATAATAAAAGTGGATGTTGAATGAAGGTTATGCTACATAATTGACAATAGTCAACGCATTAAAATAGCCCAAACTATTAATACAATACAGTTTCTTGACAATATTTACTTGGCTTGTACTAATGCATAAAAGAATAAAAGATCATCTAGAGCAATTTTTACCAAGATCACAAGACAAGGCTTGGATGAATTTACCAAAATGCAATAGTAATTTGCATGTAGCATTGCAATTTTGAAATTCTGGCTAGTCATCAGTCCAGGATATAACATATAAGCAGTAGATTCCAACATTGTGTTATTGTTAATCATGAATGGCATATCAATGATCATATTATCCAACTGTAAGCAGTTAAAGGATCTAATAATAACAACTTCACAATACTAATCTGTAATCCATATGGTTGAAATATACACCTAGAGATGGATTAGACTTCACAGAAATCCTGATAGAGCTCAGTCAGAAAATGATACGAGTTTTGAAGGAAAACGATCAGATTTCAATAAGTGCAAGAAAACTTCAGGGACGATATTTTTCCGCAATCATGTAGGATAAAAAGTGCCTCAGATCCTTTCTTGGCTCAAGTTTATTCTATAGTGTATCTCTACTTAGATTTTCTTTTTCCTTTCCTTTTGCCACCATGCCATTGTAGAGCATTTATTTATTATTCATATATATATCATGGCATACATAAAAATATCAATCGGTATTGGATTTATGTATAATCAACAGCAAGCCATTGCTTCTGAGAGATACAAGTATGCAACAGCAAAATGTTCAATGTGGATTGTTGGGAAAGCAGAAAAATAGGCATTCCAATACTCAGTTACTCACCAAAACACGATTAATAGAGCACCGGTTCTTATTGATTGATGAATGTACAAATTTGGCAGCAAAACTTGTGGAGGGATTGTCTGGATATGCAACAGACGGTAACATCTGCAATTGTCACAGCTATCAAAATATGTTTGAAACAAGTAGTCATCAAGATCTTTGATTAGTTATTAGGATTAACAGGATTTTCTGCATAACATAGAGTACACTATCCATGTTAAGATTAATAGACGAATTACTAGCATGATAGTCATTCGTACACACTATTTTGTCTAACTTTGGTATTATGGTGCACAATAGTATTGTGTCCATTGTATGCTAGATGCACTTTAACACTTTAATCCATAGGAATTTTATATAAGATTTGATTGCTCATGGTTTCATATACATAAAGGTATTTACCATAGCATAGGTACTACTTCTAAACCTTAAACCAATCAATATTCATAGCATAGGCAACTACTGCTCCATCTTTTTTAATATATTGTGAGTCAAGGAACGTACATCCAGGACAGCAGCTGGAGTTGGCTGCAATGTGAATCTATCCCTAGCGTCCCGCTGCCACATGCGAGCCTGCAATTGTACATAGTGGAAGTCAGCACTACTGATGGGAAGGAAACTGCAGATAAGCATGCATTACAAATTCAAACCAAGATTTAAACACAAACAGAAAAAAAAAGAATAAACCATAAAGGATCAACATTACGGAGTGCTCCTAAATAAACCCTGTATCATTATGGATACCCAAACATTAAAAAAAATAGCAATCCACAATACCTGAACATGACGGACAATACTGCTTGTGTAGTCCACTGTTCGTCGCTGGACAGGCTTCCGCATCCTTTTAGCACCAAAACTGTCACCATAAGCTGCAGAGAATCAAAATTACAATGTGATTTGTGTAGTTCTGATAAGATAAGGAGGACCAAAAAAAATCCACAGTTAAATCACAAGGAAAAGGAACTCCCCGTATGTTTAGTAACTTTTATTAAGTGGCAGCTGAGCTCACACTCTTGAGGTAAGATGGACTGACAGCAATAAGGCAATACCTGCAACCTAATATAGGCATCTAGCTACTCTTCTCCTGACACTAGAATGGAACACCGACTACCAATGAATGAGATTTTTAGCTATTACCGTCGTAAGGAGGCTGATGCTGCTGCTGTGGCGGGGGGCCCGGGTGTGCGGCGTAGTCAGGCGGGAGATTGGTGGAAGACGCCGCGGACAGCTGCCGCATCGGCGGGCCGCGGTAGAAGTCCCCACCGCCGCCGCCAGCCTGGGGCGGCGGGTGCTGCGGCGGAGGTGGCAGCTGTTGTTGCTGCTGCTGCATCATCTCCGCCGCCTCGCCGTCGCCGGGAGGGGAGAAACGCCGAGGCGGGGCTAGGGTTTTGGATCCGTGCGGCGGGAAAGGGGTCAGCGGCTTCTGGGTTCGGCGTGAGTGAGCGGGGTGAGACGATGGGTTCGGCTGTCGACGAGCCGAGGTCGAGCGAGCCTAGCTCCCCAGCTCGAGCTCAGCCGCTTACTCGAGCCAACTGGCGGCGCGTGAGGCTTCCAGATTTCGGAACGGATGGCTAGCTCAATACAAACTCGGCTCGAGTTATAGACGAGCCAGTCGTGAGTCGGGGACGTCTAGCCGTCTAGGCCATCTGTGGTGAATGTGGGCCGACTCACTCACTTCCGATACGGCCATGGAGCCGTAGATACTCCCTCCGTCCCTTTTTAATTGTCGTTTGCGCTTCCGAAAAACAACTCCCGACAATTATATATTAAAAATATTAATATTTATAATACATAATTAGTATCATTAGAAAGATAATTGAATCTAGTTTTCTAACAAATTTATTTGGAGATACAAATGTTGCATGTATTTTCTATAAATTAAGTCAAACTTGTGGCACGCACACCAATAACGACAATTAAAAAGAGACAGAGAGAGTATTCGGCTACTTTGCAACCAAATCTTTTTTACAAAAATTCCTTACAGTACTACCCAGATATTTAATTTTCACACAGATATGCGTTTTGGAAAACTATAAGACTCCTTATTAAACCAAAAGATCTCAGTATTAATGAAGTCATCTCTGATGTCAGACACTACCGCACTAGGTTATCGACAACAACACTGTAACCTTGGAACCGATATTTTTGGTATATATACGATACTAGTTTGTTTCGAAAAAAAAATAACTTCTTTAAAGAGGGAAGACTGATTTAAAACAATACTTGGCAGAGGCAACATAATACGTGGCCAGATAAAGAAACATATCATTAGGCCTTATTTGAATGTTGTCGGATTCACTTCAATCTATGTGTGTTGCTGTGGATTGGAGTAGAATTTAGTTCAAGTTCCACTCCACTCCACCTCAACACATGTGGATTGATGTGAATCCGACTACATCCAAAGAAGGCCTTAAGGATAATATTTAGTCGGTACTTAAAACACAATCATCAATAAATTTTATATTGTTTTGCAAAAAAAGTCCTATAATATAGAATATTCTAGCATTCAAAAATTATTATTAAACATAATGCATTTTGGAGGACAAAATCTAATTTTATCATTAAGTACTTTTCATTTATCAACTAATCACTATTAATCATGTTGATGATGACATTTGATTAGGAAATAAAATGAAGGTATACATGTATCTTTTATGTTTTTATCTTAACTTGTCTTAAAATTTCTAGAATGCACTATATTATAGGACATAGGGAGTATATGTGTGCCGAATTCTATTAGGAAATCATGGAAATTTTCTCATAAATGTGAAGTATTTCATAAGAATAGTACAATATTAAAGAATAGATTAGTTATTTACTCCTTCTGGCCAAAACAGATAACTTTCTGAAAAAAAAAATAGATAGATTAAGGACATTGGCGAAATATGCATGTGTCGTCATCTTTCTTTCTTTTTCAGAGGATATCTCTTGAATTTCATAGTTACCGTCTACATACACCCATGGCTAGATTCTGTCCTATATATTCTCGTAGAATGTTACTTTCTGAGACCAATTTTAAACTTCAAACAGTTATGTATTTGGAGACGGTGAGAAGGTGAGGAGGGACGAGTAGTTTGCAAAACTTGGCGAGTGCCAGAAAATAAATTTGGAAAAAAAAAAGAATGGCACCAAGAATGGTTGTGTATCCAGTTGTATTCCTTTGACTATAATGTTGTGGTGATGATCCTCACGTTGTGGTCGCATTCGGTATTGCCTGATGATGGACGCGCACATTCCGTGTCTCGTTCAGACAGTCAGACGACGACCATCGAGAATTCAGGCACCGAGCACGACCCAACTCCACCACCACCCGCCCCGCGCGCGCGCGGTGCGTTCCTCGGATTCATTCGGGCCCAGCTCCGATTCCAACGACCACCGCTCCTTCCTCGCCCCAGCCTAGCATCGCAGCGCAGGCCCCCCGCCGCCCTCCGCGCACGTCCAGGTATCCTTCGACCGCAACCGAGCGCGCCTCTCTTCCTCGACATCGTCGCCTCTGCCAAGGAATCGTTCGTACGTGTGATCTATCCGGACCTCCGTCGGTTCTTTCTCTCCTGCAGAATCTCGGCGGCGCTGCCGTGACCCGCGGGCCCTGAAATCCAGACGCTCCTTCCTGGGATGGACGCCCTCGTTCATCCGGTCTGTCTCGGCCTTGTTCGTTGACCGCCCGCGCTGAGCCCGCCCGCCGACGAGGACGATGTAGGAGCGCAAGAACGGGAGGCGGCGTTGGGGACGAGAAACGAGATGGAGGGGCGCAATCCAATGCAGAGATTCGTTGATAACCCAATGCCATATAACAGAAGGTATACGTGGGTGCTCTTTGCAACTGTGTCCCGATTTCGCAACTGGATTGGTCGTTTCATGATTGCGGTTGTCGTGTCGTGCATCTATTTTGGTTAATGAATTATTTCAGAAACTGATGCAGCCATTTTTCCTCTTCCAGGAAAGCGTGCGCAATGCAGACAAGGTTGGATTCTAGTGACCATGGCGATCGCCAAGGTCCGAGAGCCGGTGAATTGCCAGGCAAGATGGACAATGACCGTGCCGATCGTCAAGGCTTGAAAGCCTGCGAGTTCCCAACCAAGATGGACAACGACCATGCCGATCGTCAAGGTTCAAAAGCCTCCGAATTGCCAGGCAAAGCCTGTGAATTGCCAGGCAAGATGGATAATGACCACCCGGTCCGTCAAGGTTTGAAAGCCTCTGGATTGCAACTGCAACCCAAGATGGATGCTAGTGACGACGGCATTTGCCAAGGTTTGAAAGCCTGTGGATTGGCAACCAAGACAGATGCTAATGACCAAGGCGATCGCAAAGGCTCCAAAACGGATGCTAATGACCAAGGCGATCACAAAGGCCCCAAAGCATGTGGGGTGGCAACCAAGATGGATGCTAATGCTAGTGACCAAGGCAACTGCCAAGGTATCAAGGTATGTGGGATAGAGGCCAAGATGGATGGTAACGACCATGCCGATCACCAAGGTTCCAAAGTCTGTGGAATGCCAACCAAGGCAGATGCTGATGATCAATGCAGTAACCAAGGTTTAGTTACATGTACTGCTCCTATCTTTATATTGCTCCCTTTTAAATTGTAAGCCTGCACTCTTTACTTTGGATGTCTTCCATTGCAATTATACCTTTTTTTTCAATTGATATAGTTTGCAATTCCATTAATGAATAAAGCACTTCAGAATTTCAAGTTATAGCATGATCTGGATGCTTCTCTGTTATAATGAAACTGTAGTCCTTCTTCATTTTAATCTGATTTTTTATCAGAATAACTAGCATCCCTTAAGTGTAATGAAAAAAAAATTAAGCATAAACAAAAATTAGATGAACCAAGGATGAGCTAGACGGCTCTATAAGAAATAAGCACAAAAATCCGTCTTGAAATCCACACATATGCTAGGCTTAGTTTTTCTGAGGAAACTAGGCTTAGTTTTTATCATAAACAACATGCAAGTTTATTTATTTTTTGGCAATGTGTGTTTACTAAATCAAGAAAAATAATCATCTTTACTAAGCTGGCCTGGCCTCCTGCCGCTACATGAAAACTAGAAAAACTTGTTGCACATGCATCTTCCGTTTGTCATATACTCATATTGAGTGAATCCGTGTGTTCTAGAAAATACTATTGACCCTATATCCTTCCATGATTGCTAACAGGCCCCTTGAAGGCAGCTGAGAGGTTAGATCATCTTCTGAACCAACCAGCAAACAGATCTTGTGCTGATTGTGGTGCTCCAGATCCAAAATGGGTGTAAGTATCCATCAATACTAATTATTTTTTTTTGTGTTGCTGCATTTCTTTTATCCATGCATTATTTTGAAAAATAAAAAATACCATATGTTGGTCGATATGAAAGAAGCACTGAATTACATGTCCCTCTGCTTTACTGAACCTGAGCTGAAAACACTAAAATGCAAACTTGGGTACTGTGACAATTTTCTTGTGTTACAGGTCTTTTTGTGGTAGAAGTATCTTCCCTTTATCAACACAGTGAACAACCTGCATACTGCATGTTACCATTTCATCCAATGTTTTTTCATGTTTTCAGGTCTTTGACTTTTGGTGTTTTCATTTGCATCAAGTGTTCAGGAGCTCACAGAAGTCTAGGAGTACATATATCCAAGGTAAGACATGTTTTAAAGTGTTCTATTATGACCTTTGGAGAACATACCAGTTCACACTAGCCATTTGTTTTTGGTCTTCCATCTTTCATGGTCATTATTTATTAGATTTGTTCATATGAATGGCTATTGGATGTGTTGTTACCACTAAATAGATAATGCACATGAATCAGTCTGTGAAATGTATTTCCAACACGGTTGTCACCATGAATCACTTGAGTTCAGTGAGAGGCTGAGCTAGAGCATGCTCCTTGGTTTAGTGGTTCGAATATTCACTGTTCGGGGTTGACCAGAAATCTGTCTATTTCAGGTGGTTTCAGTGAAGCTAGATGAGTGGGCAGATGAGCAGGTTGATATTTTAGCCGATTCAGGTGGGAATGCTGCAGTAAACATGATATATGAGGCATTTGTGCCTGAAAACTGCACAAAGCCAAAGCAAGATTGTTCATCAGAGGAGCGCAATGATTTTATTAGGTAGACGTTAATTTCAATCTTTTGATGTCTTTCTTAACACATTTGCATAGCAGGTTTCTTTTATTTATATACATTTGCCAGATAAATGATCATTCGCCTCTTATCTGCACAACATATGTGCATGTAGGCGAAAATACGAGGCTCAACAGTTTTTGACTAACCCCCAGCTTTCATGCCCTCCACGACGCAATGAGAAACATAATCACCACCACCATAGTACTAGTTCGAGCCGACATGGTTTAGGCCTTTCATTCAGGAACAGCTGGAGGAGAAAAGAACATGAGTCCAAAACAGCAAAGAAAACAGTACGATTGCATTGTTCCAGATTCACTTTAGGCTGCTTTAAATGTTGAAAACTATTTGACTCTCTGCTATCTTATAGATCGAGGTGGGTATGGTAGAGTTTGTTGGATTGATTAAGGTTGACATCCTAAGAGGCACAAATCTAGCTATCCGTGATGTCATGTCAAGTGATCCTTATGTTATTCTTAACCTAGGACATCAGGTAAGCAATTCCAATTTCACCAAAAGTGCATCCGAGGGCTATGCAAAGCCTTTCTGTTTCATGACTCATGGTTCCTTCTTTTCACCTATGCAGACAATGAAAACAAAGGTGGTAAAGAGCAGCCTAAATCCTGTATGGAATGAAAGACTTATGCTTTCGATACCCGAACCGATACCGCTGCTTAAAGTGGTAAGCACTGTTACTGCTTCTCTTAAGGTTTAAAGTGCACAGAAAATTCATCAGATGCCTACTTTGGCCACCAGCCTTACGTGCTTGAAACCTCCTGACAGCAAGTGTATGACAAGGACACGTTCACTACCGACGACCGGATGGGGGAGGCAGAGATCAACATCCAGCCGCTGGTTGCCGCAGCCAAAGCCTACGAGACCTCGGCCATCGCAGATACTGTGCAGCTTAACAAATGGATGGCAAAAGATGGCATCTGGATCCCGAGGGACAGCTCCATCTCCATCGTCAACGGCAAGGTGAAGCAGGTGGTGAATGTCAGGCTTCAGAATGTTGAGCGTGGCCAGCTTGAAATGGAGCTCGAGTGCGTCCCTCTCACTCAATAACTGTGCCTGCAGAAAGGGGCTGCTCGATCACATCACACGAACAACTTTGTTACAAATGCATGAGACCAGAACTCAACCATGCGTTGAGGTTTCCATGTGTATGGACTGTATCTGTAAAGTTGAGAAGGAATATTATAGGATGGAAGTTATGATTTGTCCAGGGGAATGAGAAGTGAAGACCATTTTAGCACGGCCCTGCTTTGGTTTTAGGCTTGTCCGGTAAAGTATAGCTTCACTTGGTTGTACATGTACTTTCATTAGCCTCTCTGTGTTGTGACAACCATCTGAACTGATGCAAATACTGTAGAACGAATTGGGAATGACGATTCTGTGTTGTATACTTGTATGTGTGGACAAACGAAACAAGATATACCAGCCCCATACCTGTTGAAATGCGAGCCTAGGCGTCAGGCATCTACATTTTACACTTTTCTGCGCTATCTATTGTGTACTCCCTCCGTCCCAAAAAAAATGTCATTTTAGATTTCCGTGTCATAAGTTTGACTCGATTTGTAGAAAATACGTACAATATTTATATCTCTAAATAAATTTATTAAAAAACTAGACTTAAAGATCTTCTCAATGATATTAATTATGTATTATAAATATTAATAATTTTTACTATATATTTAGTTAAAGTTATTTCTCGGAAAGCGAAAACGACATTTATTTTGGGACGGAGTGAGTATAGAGCATCTGCTGAAAGTGAGTGGAATAATCCGCGGGGTTTCTGCCATAGTTTCAGCGTCATCACCGATGGCTGCTTCCCTTTCTGATGCAAATTAAAGTCACGCTGAACTTTGGCCTTGTTTGTTCCTCCCAAAAGCTATTTTTTAAGATTCTCTTTTATATCGAATTTTGCGGCATATACATGAAGCATTAAATATAGATAAAAAATATAACTAATTACACTATTTGTCTGTAATTTGCGAGACAAATTTTTTAAGCCTAGTTAGTCCATAGTTGGACAATGGCCTTGTTTAGTTCATCTCGAAATCCAAAAAGTTTTCAAGATTCCTTGTCACATCGAATTTTGCGGCACATGCATGAAACATTAAATATAGACGAAAACAAAAACTAATTATATAGTTTGTTTGTAAATCGTGAGACGAATCTTTTTATCCTAGTTAGTTCATGATTGGACAGTATTTGTTAAATAAAAACGAAAGTGCTACAGTAGCGAAATCCGAAATTTTTTCGGAACTAAACAAGGCCAATAATTATCATATACAAATGAAAATGCTACAGTAACCCAAAAAATTTTCGGCCAGGAACTAAACAAGGCCTTTGTTTGTCAAGGGAATAGTATCAGTCTTGTTCGTTTGGGCTTATCAGCCGAATGTGTCAGCTATTCAACAATGTTTTTCTCTCACAATAAATCAGCGAACAATACTTTCTGTCATGACTTATCAATCAACAGTGTTTTCCTCTCACAATAATCCATTAGATGCTCTAATAAACTAAGATTTCCCCACCGTCTTTACGTGCAGGATTTTTTTTTTTCGAAAGAAACTTCACGTACAGAATCGAGTAACCGAAATTCTCAAATTCATTTGTTCAGATGCAAAATTCAGTGAGGGAAAAAAAAAATCTCACAGGCTCACAAAGATTCAAATGCGTTTTCTACGGGTACAACTTGTCTCTGTAACGTCTGCGGGGCATCCTCTCATCCTGTCCGTCCATCCAAAGCTCCAGGTCCAGGGCCACCCCTAACCGGCGGCATCAATCTGCCCCCAGGCGTTGCTCTTGCGCAGCAATAAAGCCACCACCTCCTCTCGCTCCGCCGCCGCCGCCGCCGCCTCCCTGTCTCAGTCACCAAACCTCAGTCCCAAACCCCCGCAGCCGCGACAAAGCCCTAGGCGGCCATGGACGCCGCGGCGCTGGAGTCGCTCATCCTGGACCTGCACGCCATCGAGGCCGTGAAGCTGGGCTCCTTCGTGCTCAAGTCCGGCATCACCTCGCCCATCTACCTGGACCTCCGCGCGCTCGTCTCCCACCCGCGCCTGCTCTCCGCCGTCGCCTCGCTCCTCCACGCGCTCCCCGCCACGCGCCCCTACGGCCTCGTCTGCGGCGTCCCCTACACCGCGCTCCCCATCGCTGCCGTTCTCTCCGTCGACCGCTCCATCCCCATGCTCATGCGCCGCAAGGAGGTCAAGGCCCACGGCACCG
>Ga0182004_10000187_pt1 | contig 30916 bp, 23 predicted proteins | sample Sormic07211540_1_FD_120479 | JGI IMG/M metagenome (GOLD analysis project Ga0182004, IMG submission 120479) | Endophyte microbial communities from Sorghum bicolor roots, Mead, Nebraska, USA - 072115-40_1 MetaG | ecosystem: Host-associated > Plants > Roots > Unclassified | place: USA: Nebraska...
TCCGAAGCCTACGTCTCCTCGCGTCCCTGCACGGGGTAGGGGGCGTATCAGGTTTTTGGGAAGCGCCGTCGCGACTGCTCGCTGGACGTCTTCTTTCCACTACGCCCGGTGTTCGCCGATCTCTGTCGACGGTCTTCTTCTTCTTCTTCCTTCGCGTCGACAACCCCACTGTAAGGATGTCTATCCTCCCTCTGTTATTCGGTTTCATATCATTTCTGTTGCTAGCACTAGATCTCGTGAACTTGATTCAAATCGTAGCGCTAGTTTCGTTTCATATATCTGTGATACATGTTGTTAGCCTTTTTCTTGTTGTCGGAATTAATTTATGCATCGCTAAATTGCTTTTATTTCCAACAGCCTTCTCCTGCAGAATAAATCCAAATTAATTAAGAATCTATTCTGAAAATAATGAGGAGAAAGAATGAAGAGAAACAAACAAATAAGCAGAGTTCCCGGAACGTGGTACGATATTCTCATGAACTGCGGAAGAACGTAGAGGGCATATAGCTTTGTCTCGTTCCTTTAAATTGCGGAACGCGTTTCATTTTCCAAAGGAACGTGTCTGTGATGTAGTGGTTGGCTCAGGTAGTTTTACATGTTGTTTTGAACCAGATGAGTTCGATTTCTAGTGTGGTATAGTTTAATATTGTATTTTTTTTGTTTTATTTTGAGCCGTCCAACTCCAACCTTAAGGTCCATTGCAGGTCCAGGCCAATGAGTCAGTTGCCAACAAGATTTTTTATCGGTCGCCGCCGTCGGCCGCTCACGGATGGGCACGGTGCAGTATGCATGCACACCAGATGAAGTTCCATAGTCGCTTGGGACTGACGTTTCTGTGATTGCTCGTGCATACGATTCCGATTTGCGTTCCACTGCATTTGGGAACGACGTCCTTTGATATTCCCATTCTATGGCCTTGTTTAGATGCGAAAATATTTTAGATTTCGCTACTGTAGCACTTTCGTTTGTTTATGGCAAATATAGGAACAAAAGATTCATCTCGCGATTTACAGTTGAACTGTACAAATAGTTTTTATTTTCGTCTATATTTAATACTTTATGCATGTGCCGAAAGATTCGATGTGATAGAAAATTTTAAAAACTTTTTGGTTTTTAGGATAAACACAAGGCGTATGTTTGGAAAACGGAAACGTGCCCATGTTCCGGTACCCGCCTGGAATTTATTTGCATTGGATTCTTCAGAGCACTTGATCGATCTGGGCTTAATAATCTTCTAGCACATCATCACTAGGCTGAAAGCCCACTTGATGTCCTCTTTGGGCCACCCACCCACCGAGTCATCTCATACCTGCTGACTTCAAATCGGCCCATATATACCAGCCATGCGAAACGCGAACATGCATGCACACTTGACTGCAACCAAGAAATGAAAATGATGCATAACGCTGAACCTGAAGGCTGAAGCTAGATCGATGGATGGTCGTCAGCAACGCGTTCACCCTCGCACCAAAATCTCAGCAATTCCAGCCGCGACAGGGGAACAGAAAGCGCGAGACAGGTCACTTCAGGGAGGAAAAATTTTCACCATGGATCCTGCATCTTTCAGCAACGGCGACCACAGCACAGGGGATCGTCGCTAGCATGCGTTTGCCTCGGCGAAGTTAACGTCAAATCGACCGAAACGGATGGCGTCCCCGACGCTGAAAGGTAGCTCGATCGCGGCTCGTCCAATTCAGCTCGGTTGTGGTTGTGGGTCGTGTGGCTCTTGTTTTAACGTCAAATCGACCGAAACGGATGGCGTCCCAGCCGGTCCACACAGGTGAAAAGCGCCTCGCGAAAAGCAGGGCGCCGCGGATGGAAAACAACGCTAGCTAGCTCGTCTTGACCGGAGACCCAACGACCGGATCTCTTTTTTGAGTTCAGTTCAGTACTTCAGTTCCGTCATGCCATGCATTTACACGGCCTCCGCTCCCGGGTTTTGCAATAATGGGTGAACCTTTCAAAAAAGATTATTCAGCAATCTGAAGAGAAACACGAAAAAGTAATTTCACAAATTGGATTTTCATATATCAATTAGAATTGCCTTCCAGAATGTATAATTTGTCTTAAAAAGAAGGACCAGTACACCTACGCTGCTGGACCTTTTTGACAGTGAGACTGAAGAGAAGATCTGATATATGAGAATTCACAATTTTTCATATATGAACGACATATATGAGAATTCACAAATTTTCATATATATATGAAATAAAACTACTCCCTTCATTACAAACTGCAAGACATTTTAGTTTTTTTAGAAACATTAGTTTAATTATATATTTATCTAAATACATAGAAAAATCTATATATCCGTAAAAGCAGGTTACGACCTGTTTATGAAAAAATATCCATAAAAGCCAAAACATCTTATAATTTCGGATGGAGGGAATAACTTAATTATATGAAAAACTCTAGAGAAGCATCTCCCAATTAACTGATTTATCTAATAAGAACAAGTTCTCACTTTACATCAGTTGCATTTTCTTTCTGAAATATAAAAGAAAATTAATATTTGGCAAATGTACACAGTAAGTAAAGCGAGAAACAAAGACACCACTTGCCATGTATACCAAGATTTTAAATCTCCGGCTAATGGATGACCTCTAAAATAGCTATAGCGGAGGCTAAATGGGGTTATAGCGGAGACAAATATACATTCTGGAAGGCAATTCAAATTTAAAACCATCACAGCTTTTGCCGGCTATATAGGAGATTTAAAACCTTATGTATACATGAGGCGAGTTCAACGTAAGGATGTTATAATTATCTATTTTTGGCTTGTGCCACTATATATGCATGGAGTGTAAGTATATAGGCCGCATGAAATAATTTCCCAATCCAAGAATATTGTTTTTTTTACAGAACCATGGTTTTAGTTGTCAACAATGGTATTCTTAATTACTCCAAAAATCCTCTGCATGTAGACATTGTCTTGTAGTGAAACCATGTAATGACCGATGACTAGTTTGAAGTGTGAACCACACTTTAGTTCGCCTGAATTACAAAATAACTTTGGACCATCATTATGCCTAAACTAATCACATAATAATCACCCTTGTTCAAAGATCACACAAAAAGGTAAAGGAGAAGGCAATGAAAGGACAAGATTTCAGCCACTTCCATGCATAGATTTCGTCCCCCTTTAACAAAAGCCTCCAGTGTGCTCTCTTTCACCACTAGTATATTGGGATCCATTGACAAACAACTCAAGCATGTTCACACCATTCAGAAAATGTATCGTTACATCATGATTAGAAACCAAAGTTACGTGCGAGGGGTACGTCTAAGGTTGCAAGACGAGCTTTGTGCTTCATCTTTAATCATTTCAGGCCAAAGATGAACTTTTTACGATAATCTCTAGCTGTTAAACTTGGTTGCTTTGCCAAAGAACAAACAAAGACTATTGATTTTAGATGGATTAACAATTATACAACTATACAGGTATGCACCTATATATCCTTTTAATCCATACCTATTAATGAGAAAGATTATTCTTCCAACCGTCTTTTTTAAAAGGGATCATGGAGCAGAGCTCCCTAACATTTTATCAAAAACAAGAACGACCAGTTACAACCGAGATTTGTTGTCATTGAATAAATCTCCAAACCATAAATCGTCTATATATGACCACGCAACAAGCTATACGCTCTGTTGCAAACGCATGGACATGTCTACTAGATGATGGTACATAGTCCGATTCTAAGATATATTGAAATAGATGCTGATTCGTGGATAAATCTTCAAGCTGCAAATCAACAGCACCACAATAAAATGAATGTAGCATTGCAACACACATATACATTTGCTAGTAATATGTACTCCCTTTGTCCATAAATAAATAAATTACTAGAGTTGTCTGAAATCAAACTTTTCAAGTTTGACCAAATTTATAGAAAATTTATGACATCAAATTAGTACCATTAGATACACATTAAATATATATTTTCATAATATACATTTTTGGTATCATAGATATTTTCATATTTTCTACAAATCTAGTCAAATAATAAAAATCTAGGGCAACGACTCTAAGAATCGATTTATTCAAAGGCGAAGGGAATACATAATAAGTAGGCACACTATACAAATAAATTTTATGAACACCTACGGTTTATTCTAGACACAGTTGAATTGGAATGAATATCCACATAAAAATATCCAGCTAGGCCAACCGAATATGTGAACATTTTTTCTAGAAAAAATAGATTTTCATGAACATTTTTTTTTATTATGTGAACATTCTGGAGGCGGGCCCAATAAACATCTGGCTAGACCTAAGCTCTTGGACCACCTCTAGAAATCAATTTCTAGAGACAGTTCACATAATAAAACTGTTCTTAAAAATATATTTTGAAAGCGATTTTTTTTGCAGTTTTCAAAGACATTGACTTTAATCAACAACCCTTAATAAAATCCATTTTTGGACTTGCTTGCTTACGTCACCCATATCTAAAAGTCGTTTTTAGGGGTGGCTACAAAGCATTCATATTTAAATAGCTCATTTCTATAAGGGACTTTGGGAGGTTTTCAAAACGACCCCTAAAAATAGACTTTGATGACGTATAAAAAGAATTTTTTTAGTAGTGATTAGTGAGAGATCCTCTCAACTTGCATGCTACAGGAGCTGACTTTAGATGATTAGTGCCAGTATTTTTATATATCCTTATAATAACATCGTACTAATGTATAAGAAAGTATAACTATATGTTATATGTATATTTGCAGACTTAATATACATCCGATCATAGATAGTCTAGTATGATCACGCACATAAAATTGTACAATTTTTCTGTGGGTTTTAATATTTTTCTGTCAGTATATTGTGAAACCCACAGAAAATTTGATATTTTTCTGTGTGTACCAGAAAAAATGTACAGAAAAATACATCTCCCAGAAGTATTCGAGTTTCCAGTAGTGATATACAACCTCTAAACATTGAGATAGACATGTAGGAGTAGGTACACGAGAGGCCGAGAGGGAGTATATATTTGTGCGCGCGTGTGTTACCTGATTATCCAATTATATATATTAGCTATTGATTCTGATGAAAAATAATGTTTTGTTTGCTAATACACTTGAGTTAGTTTCCTGGCCGCAGAATCTTTGGCCAGTGTACTTAGGGTTTGCAATGATTGGGATGCTACTAATAAAAGATCTAAGAATCTGGACAAATTAAATAACAATCAAGGAAAAGTGTCACTGGTTTGCTAGGGGCCGGGGCATCTCCGAATGTGTGCTTGAGATGTAAGCTATCTTATGGCAAGTGGATGCGTTTTTTTAGCTTGACTAATCAGTGAGCTAACGGTTAAATACCAGCTTTACTCGGAGCCAGATTAACTATGCGACGCAGTTTTTCTTTTGCACGTTATTTTTTCATATATCGGATCTGCATGTTAGTAACCCACTAAAGTCAAAGCAACTTCTTCCAAAACATATTTATTTCAGAGTTCTTTATATTGTACTGAACATGGCTTAAGTTCAGGACTGAAATATATAATTAAATATCAATTCCAAATCATTATTTCTTTGATTCTTAGCAAAATCTCCCATAAAGAACCACAACCGCTTAACCAGCATATGTTTAAAAGGGGGTTATTGGAGGAGATACAAAACATGTTTTGAGGTTTTGAAGGTCTTCTCTCGAGTAGAATGAGAAAATCCAAACTCCAATGAGAAAAATAGTGATTCGGAGGAGGAGAGGTCTTCTCTTTATTTGAGGGGTGAAAGACTAGAATTTTAGGGACCGAATTTTTTTTCTCATTGGGGATGTGTTTGGAGAATGGATGGAGTTACAAGATCTCCAAAATAACTGTTTTTCTCATTGAGGGTTAAGAAAGGGGGACTGCTGGAGATTGTCAAACACTACTATAGAAACCCAATCACTGCTGGCTGAAAAAACTCATAACTACCAGTTTCATGCATTGGAAGTGAGGGTGGATGGTGATGGTCAGCTTCATCACTGGTAGTTTGAAACAGTCGGTGAAAATTAATTTAAAGTATTAAGGGGGTGGGGTCTAGGGACCACCGCTACCCACGCCCATTGTGCGAGTCCGCTTTCACGCCTCTTGTTCCTCGTGCTTGAATTTTAGCTACCATCAGCGGACACGCTATAGGGCTACCGTTGCTGCACCCTAGGGCCGGGCCGCCATAGCGCCAACACCATGCATGGTTCTATAGGTTCACTTCACCACCATCGTCGCCTCTGTGTCGTCGTGGTAGGCCATGCCGTTAGCTGGATCTGGCTTGCCAAGGCATGAAGGAGGGGCCAAAGCAGGGAGGGGGCAGCGATGACACAAAGATAGGGGGAGGATCTTGGGCCGAGGGCCGCCATGTCGCTATGGGAGAGAGGGGGGTCGGGAGGGTGTGCATGTGAGGGAGATAGAGAGAAGGGGGCCACTATGAAGGAGTGCATGGCCGAGGGCTACTGCACGGCCATGGGAGAGTGATGTGGTCAGGAGCTCGCATGTGAGGGATAGAGAGTGGCCTAGTGTAATGTCTGGCCTCTTCGAGGTCGGGTCTGTTTACATTTGACAACTCTAGTACATATATTGTCCTATATACTTTGTCCTCACTCGTGTGCACTCAGGAAGAACTTCTCGGTCGGTCACCTATTCTAAAATTGCTTCAGGCCAAGCACGCTTAACATCAAAATTCTCTGGAGATAGGCTTTCAGAAAAGAAGTTGCAACTTGTTGGTATTGGTATCCTATTAATTCTATTGCGCACGATGTCTACACAACTTTGACACACGCGCACGTGAAACCTGACACCATGCCTAGGGTTTGTGACCGATTGTATACCACCAGTTCCATTATGAACGGGTGATAATATATTTTTATCAACAATTTTAATAGAACCGTAAGCGAGCATAGCGATAGTGAAAATTATTTTTGTAATAGTATGACATTTATTCAGAACAATATTGTCCAAAAAATAATTCTTGGAAACTAGCAATAACGTCACTGGTTCCAAGATTAGTCGCCTTAAAATAGATTAGTTGACTTTGTTATTATCAGAGTGCTGTCTTTTCGTTTTGAATCCATGCGCATGATAAAGACAACACGGGGTTATTGGGCTAAAAGCGAAGGACCGGAAACCAATAAAACTTCTTTTTGCAAAGAATCACATCGACAAAAACGAGTATATGCTTAATAAGGCTGCTATTGTATCGTGTTGTTCATATCAGAATATTGTTTTTCTTAATGAAATACACCAGTGTGTTCTAAAGGAAGTCAGAATATTGTCTTTATGCTTCCACTTCAGTGTGTAGGATCACCACTCACTAGAAAGTTGCATACATTTTGATGAACCGGGGTGATGTTGATGTTGAAGTATTAAATTGATAAGCTATATCAAATAGATGATGTTTTATTATTATTATTATTATTATTGGTTTGTGCGGCTAAACATTTTTGTGAGGTAACATCTTTTACAAATGCTTATGTTGCTTCCTTTTATAAATATTTATATTACTATAAAAATCAGCATTGTTAGGAGTTAGGACACTAAACATGATCTGTAGAGCGCATTTTTTTGCTAACAGTAATGAGATTAGGTTATGCATGCTTGTTCAATTTAATAAAATATGGTGCCACGTTTAAAAAGTTACAGATCTTCAAGAGTTCTAAACTACTCATACCCTTTTCTAGCTAGAGCCCATGTAAATATTATAGTAAAGATATCATAAATCAAGTAATAATAATTTTTTTGACATATGCATATTATATTAGCACAGTACTTATTGTAACTTATATAGTATAAGAGTGCTAGCGAGGTGGAAACATACAAACCATATTATGGAGCTTAGGCTTGGCTCGATTAAACTCAAAACATATAATATACCAAAAGATATATAAATACACCTACAGCATTTCAATATAACCAAGCTCAGTTCAATTTGGACCTACATATATGTTTATGAACATGTTTTATAGACTGACAACTTGATCTAGCATTTCATGATGAGCTGGTCATGCAGATCAAGATTAGAGATCGACCTCGAGCTCAAGATCATAGTAATTAGCTTGAGCCAAATCGATCTAGCTAGAATTGTTTGATCTCAACACGCTGACATTCCTAATTTACCACTCAATGTCGTCACAGAATAAAAAAAATAAGTAAATGCAATAGGTAAGAATTAAAAAAATAAGGAAAGCCACCAGGTGTGTAATTAAAAAAATAAGTAAATGTAATAGGTAAGAATTAAAAAAATAAGCAATGAGATCATATAGCTAGCAAACAGGTGTAATTCATTTCCATACTTCATCCTTTTTTATCGGTTTCTTATTGCTTAAGGAAAGCCACCAGCTAGAGAGAGCTCTAATAGATCAAATGAACCACATTTGGAGAATGTTTCAGAAGAATCTTTGCTTAATTGTCAAAGAAGGAAGCATCTATTCCCTTGTGGATAAAGAAAATGGCAGGGAGGGTAGCCCATGAGAGCTTTACAATGTTCTTACTCATCCTGTCTACTTTTTTTCCTCCTAAAAATGGGACCCTATGCTGAAGCTTGAAACTGAACCCCTAGTTTGACCTTTCACAAACTTTACATTTTTGTTTGGACTTGGAGCCGTCATTGGGAATTCTTTGGAGGTGACGTAAGGATGCATGCTCATGTTGAGTGACGGACATGCGTATATCAAAGGAAAGTGATGTTGCAGCCAAGATCAGAACCTGTGCACTTTTGATTCTGTGTGTCATAGAATCAATATATACGGAGGTAAGATTAGGAGGTTTAAGGCCTGTTTAAGATTATTGCTCCGTTTATTTCAACTTCGATTTCAAAACAACAAATTAAACCAAATAGGGTAGCTCCATGCTCTCAGTTTAAAAAAGAAAAATAATAGAATCAGGCGGTTCCACCTTTTTTTGTGGAGCTCCAAAAACTCTAAGTGTTGTTTGGTTCTGTAGAGGGCATAAGAACAACAATGCAATCAACTGTCAGCGCTCTGCCCTTGGGGTCTGGGAAGCACTACCCCAGACAACTTTTTCCCTGACGGCCAGAACCGTCACGAGAAGTAGCAATAACTGTTAGGAAAACTGATTCCTGAACTGTCAGGAAAAGCCCGTCTTCCCTGACGGAAAGACGTCAGGAACCATTTCCTGACGGCGGTTACCGTGAGGAGAGATTTCCCCTGTCAGTTTTTTCTTTTCCGTCATGGAAAATATTTCCTGCCGGTTCGACGTCATCAGGGAAGATTTAGACTTTCCATGTCGGTTACAATACCGTCGGGGAAAGTTCTCGATTTTCCCTGTCAGTGAATGACCGTCAGGGAAACTTCATTCTAATATACACCTCATTAAACTATTCAAATCATAGCCGATACTTTTAACCACACACGAGCCAACATCAAATGTCATATAAGTGTCGCACATATAATCATCATCCAAGTTGTTCATACATTAGATAGTTCAATGGTCAATAAATCTTAATTACATTCTAAAGGGCTTGCAAAAATAATGCAGCCCAAGTTACAATACTAGTTCATGCAACTAGCATATAGGAAATAGATAAAAGTTTAGTACTACTTCCTACAAGCTCTTAGACAACAATACACAGTAGCTGCTACACATCCATTTATCTCCGTAACCTACAGCCAAAACAAGAAAATATCGATTCGTGAGAAAACTTGTTAAATATGGCGTTCAGATCCAAATTTACAGTAAAGTCACTCTATAATCTATATGGCATTTGGTACAAATCTGAGATTGACCACACAAATCTGAAATTGATGTGAAGCCAAAACAATGTAAGAACAATTAAAAACTATGATTCCTGCTTCCATATATGCATACAAGACAGATTAATTATTGTAACAAGCACATAATAGATTAATTCGGTGTACTAGCCATAACAAATTAGATCAGAAAATTATTAGTTGAGAAAGACACTATCTATTCAAATAATAAAAAAGGAAAAAAAAAATACTTGAAACAGTCTCCATACTTCGTAGATCTGGCCTTTTCAAACAAGACATATATATTAAGACAATAAGCATGCTTTTAGGTGGTATATTATTTAACTCTTATCTCACGTATATAGCTAGATACTTAACTGTTGAATAAGCAACATTGGAGATGGATCTCGCTGGGGTTGTGGTGCCTCCATGTCATGGATCCGCTGGATCTGGCATTTTCTTCCATGGGCATGTACCTTGTGCATGGCTGCCACGCCATGGACCTATGAGGGGAAAGCAGGGACTCAGCTTGCTGGATCCCACCATAGACATGTGTGGGGAGGACTAGAGGAGCAGGGGCTCACCTCGCTGGATCTAGGGGAAGTGAAGACGCTGTTGACCTTGCTTGCCTTGGGCCACCCTTCGTTGGAACTTCGCCCGCTCATGGCTGCTAGATCTGCCACATCTGAAACCTCTTCCATGACCCTGTGTGGGAGGCAAAGGGAGAACCTGTGAGAGGAACAACAAGGGAACAGGGAGAGGGAGCAAGGGGCTTACCTCGGACACGCTTCAGCAGCATCCTCGCCTGGGTTGCATTGCTCCAACTGTCCGCCGCCGCCCCGTCTTTCTGAGAGAGGAGAGGGCAAAGAAAAGGGAGATAGGATGAGTCCGCCCAGGTGAAAGGATAAGGTCGGGGGAAAATTTTTTTCACTTGTGCGGGGGCGCAACCGCCGTGCATATAGTTTCACGCGCCATTCTTTTCATCCCCTCTCTCTACCATGTGGGCCATACCAAGGCTGGGAGCGCGTGGGTCTGATTTTTCGGGGGCGCCTAGAGTGTCCCCGACGGTGCAGGTACTTTCCCCTTCAGTTTTCCCGCACACTTCAGAGAAGGTGAAGCAGCCATGGCGGGACGTTCGGGCTGACAGGAGTGCTCCGCGTCGCAAGGAAAGAATTGGACTGGGGTAGTGAAGTCCCTTGACCTAATGCATCATGCCCATTGCGTGACCCTACCGAGTGGGTGGCCGACAGCCGCATCTCAGCGGTTGTTAGCCTCTCGTCGCCTAACAGGTTCCTAAGCCGGCTTTTGGTCGTGGCTCGGAACATCGGTTGTTGCCCTGGTAAAGGCCCGAGTGGTTGCTAGGGTGGAGGTCAGGCCTGGTCTCCCCATCTTCTGGGATCCTTGGGCCATGGTTGAGCTCTCGAGCCTCGAGTGATGGTTGTGGGCGCGCTCGGGCTCATTCTCGCTCCACCAAAGGGTGTGCTCGTGCATACTCGATGGGTATAGTCCCTGAGCTTTTGGTGGATTTATAGAGTCGATCGAACGTTTTGTCGATCTGCTATCTCCTTCTTGGGGACTTAGCTAAAAGCCCAAGTTTGGTTTTGGATAATTGATGAAACCCAAAGTACTAACCTCTATGCTAAGTGTGTGTAGATTAGATGAGGTTGGTACATGCCAAGTGATGGAGCAAGAGATGATCATGGTGTTGATGATGATGACCATAAGATGATCAAGTGCTCAACTTGGAAAAGAACAAAGAGAAAAACAAAACCCTATGGAGATCAAGACAAAGGTATTGCTTAGATTTTGGTTTTGGTGTTCAAGACACTATAGAGGGTGTGATCATGTTTAGGATAGATAGCCATACTATAAAGAGGGGAATTATTTGGTTAAGCGGTTATCGAGTGCCACTAGGTGACATTGTTCATGTGCATGCATTTAGAACCTAGTGAGCTAACTTAACCTCTTCGAAGAAAATGATTTGTGAAAATGCTAACACACTTGCACATGTTGGTACACACATGGTGGTGTTGGCACACTTTAAGAAGGAGGTGGAGTTTGAAGGGTAGAGAGGGGTTTGTGTTCTTCTCTCCCTCCCGTCGAGCTTGCGAGGCGGGATTCAGTGCTTTTGAGAAAATGAAACCCATATTTTCTATTACACTGGTGGAAAGTTTGGAGAAGTCACAGATGTGTTTTTCACTAGAAAAACACTCACCAGACGCTGGCCCAGTGTCCGGTGTACTCTTAGTTTTTGACATGCGTGGAAAGTGTGTGTTGGACAGTCCGACGAGTGAGCGTCGGACGTGGCCTGCGTACGGTTCCCGCATCCGACAGAGTATGACGTCAGCTGGAACACAAGCGAGGGTTTCGGCTGGTGTACACGTCGGACGCTGGTTGCGTCCGATGGCAAACCGTAGGACGCGTCAGACGACTACGCGAATTTCTAGAACTCTCTAAGTAGCGTCTGGTGTGAGGAGCTGCGTCCGATGCCAGGCGTCTGCGCGTCCGATGTGACTATGAGTGGCATGTGTGCGAGTTAGCCATTGACGACAATGATCAAATTAAACGGCTAGTGACATGTGGCAACTTTGTGAGCGTCAGATGTTGGGGTCGCACGTCCGATGCCCTGCGTCGGAGCGTCTGACGCCCACGACAGGGCAAGTTCTAGGAGCCCAATGGCTCTATTTGTTGAGGGGGCTTATAAATATTTGTTGGCTAGCTTGGGACTCACTCTCTTGGCATTCTAGCATACTTGATATCCTTGTGAGCCTAAGCAAGCACCTCCCACTCATCTCCTTCATAGATTAATCATTTTTGTGAGATTAGGAGTGATTCTAAGTGCATTTGCTTGAGTGATTGCATCAAGTGGCACTTGGGGATCGATTTGGCTGTGGTTTTCTTGTTACTCTTGGTGGTTGCCGCCACCTAGATGACTTGGAGCAGCGGAGGAGCATTGGCACGAGTCGGTAATTGTTCGTGGCCATCTCCCGGTGGTTGCGAGGGGTTTTGTACCTTCCCCGACGGAGAGCCAAAAGGTAACTCTAGTGGATTGCTCGTGCCATTGAGTTACCTCACTTGTGGGTTGGTTCTTGCGGTGTCTTAGTGAGGAAGAGGTTCGTGCTACACCTCTTAGCTACCGAACCACCAAGTGTTGGTTGACACAACGGGGACGTAGCGTGCCGGCAAGCACGTGAACCTCGGGAGAAAAATTGGTGTCACAATTGTGTTTGATTGACATTCTCCTGGTGCTTGATTGTTTATGTATTGGTGATTGGTTCATCCCCTACACGACGGTATAAATATTTCATCCTCTCCATTTACTTATGGCAAAGTAGTGTAACTAGTTTAGTTGCTAAGTTTTGCTTTGTGTAAGTTAAGCTCACTAGTGTAACTTGTAGAGACTTATTTCTTGTGTGCCTAGTGATTTTAGCAACTAGAATTGTTGGTTAGGTGGTTTGCAAACACCCCATTAGAGCTAGAGCAAAAGGCTTCGCTTTGTTATTTACTAACCTCTTGCTCTAGTGAATTTATAGAAATTTTAAATACACTATTCACCCCCCTCTAGCTATATTAGGACCTTTCATTAGCACACCCCTATGTTAGACTCTCATTAGGAGCCCTAAGCCCTTATGGCCTCTTGGGTTACCTCTGGGATGACGATGAGGGATTGTTATCGATCTTGCCAAATGAATTGGTCGAGCACCAAGTCTTGCCAGTCTTGGGTCAGACGCCCTTCTCAAGGCGCAAAGGTTAGTGGCAGAATCGATTTTGATTAAGGGGGCCAAATAAATATAATCACATCTTTAAGCATGATAAATATAAATATAAGTGATATCTCAATAATATTTTAATCTTTTTATATAAGTAGTTAGTATTCATGATGAAAATCAAACAATGATGAAAAATGGATGAATTGATGGTTTGATGTGCTATAAATTGATAAATTTTTAAGGGTATTAAAATTTTTCTGTGGTGTTAGGGGTGGCCACAGCCCCTGCTGGCTGCTGGGCACCCCCTGGTTCCCCCATTAGCGCCAAGGGTTGTTTGCATGACCTCGAGGCTGGTCGTTGCTACAGGTGAGCATTGTTTTAGCAAGGACTAAGTGAGGACCTAACGGAGCCTTTGGGGGTTACTGGTTTTTTAGTCTACACATGAGGTGTTGATGGTGGACAATTTCAATAATTTATAATTGAATAAACATGAGAAAGGGTAGAAAAGAATAAATCTATGTAAATCTAGTGTTTAAACTGACATATTCTACGAGTTTTGGTGAATTATTATTTTCTACAGGATTATTCTAGGAAACAAACAAGGATGATCTATTTGTAAAATAAAATAACTGACTTATTCTGCAAAAATTATCAAAGAATACTATAGAAGGATCAAGAAGTCACCACGGCAAAGCGAGCCTGAAAGGACTCCAGGTGGCACCAGCCGGTCCCACCCTAGAGTAGGCCGACCCTATCCTGCGTCGCCTCGCCTCCTCCTTCCAAAAGCTTCCCCATCGACTCCTAGGATGCATCTCCACCATGTATTAAGGTCGGTTTGGTCCAAAGGATCATGTTGAATCTCTAGGGCTATATAGTGAGTTTATTATTATGTTTATGCATAAGATTGTATAGCGCTTACCTTAAGGTACACATGGTTAGTGGTATGTAGTGTGTAAGTGTGGTGCTTAGATATTGTATATCTGCGGATGCACTCTATATATTGGGTTCTGAGGTATAGTCCGTAGGTGTGACAGACCTATTGATTCTTCTATAGTCCTCTCCTCTTGTATAGAACAAGTAGGACCCATGTCGCAATGGTTATGCGGACTCTGTTTCTAAACTTCTTGTCGTTGATGCCCCTTATGTGTAGATATAGTAGTAAATCTTATTGATGAATACTAGATGTATAAAGTAAATGAAAGACTTAGGCTCGAGCTATATAGCTTTTAATCTATCTCCTAGATGCCTTGCCACTACAGAGGATTCGGTTCCTCCACCTGCTAGAGATGCCACACTACAGGGCCTATGGCTCAGTTGAGGCCTTCCTATGGGGGACAGACAGTGCACACCTCTGTCAGGCTGTTCTATCTTCGGCCTCAGGCACCTGAGTGGAGCTAAGGGGCTGGTTGAGCTAGTGTTGCCACAAGCAGTGCCTGGAGCCTTGCTAGAGCTTGGTTGGTCGAGCAATGCCATGACATTGACATTCTTTCCTTCTAGTTCCTCCTCCTTTGTGTTACGGCCACTGCTTACATAGTTGAGGGATGCGAAGATCATGGTCGTCGGGGTGACACAATTTCGATCACATTGGTTGGCCTATTGGAAACTGGCCCTAGCCTTCTTTCCTTTTAATGAATTGATAAACTATATTGTATTGCACACAAGCTACCAAGTGTCTTGCTCAAACCTTTGTTCTTCTTATACTTGTGAAGAGATTCTAGCCTCTAGAATCCCCTAGTTCATGCCCTAGATTCATTGGACCTTTTATGTGGATTAGTTTTGAATTGTGATCTTGTGATCGTTCAGAGATTGAGTCAAAGTCACAGTTTTAGTGCCTCTCCCCCATCACTCTTGGTTGCATCCAACCTTTATTAGATATAAAGCTAGTCATGCTGTTGTTCCTAGCAAGCCGTCTTCGATTTGTTTACCTACTATGGTCAAGATCGGGCTAGCCTAAGGAGGTTCCTTATTAGTTACCTTCCAAGCACACTTATGGAACAAGGACTAGGACCACACATGACCCCACCACCACCACCCTCATTGCCTGGTATGTAGTCCCCAGCTCCATGCAACCACCAGTGCCATTCACAAAGCCACCAACCAAGGAGGCCATGTCTCTACAAGGACATTGAATGCGCTCATAGGGCTATAGATGGCCAAATAGAGGCAAAAAACTTGACAGTGGCATGAGACACGACCCGTTTAAGTATGGCACTAACATGACATGACACAGAAGTTAACAAGCCTATGCTGGTTCGACCCCATGCCTAGGGCCATGCTTGAACCACACCTTCGGCTTGTAGTGTTGGTAGGAGCCTAACATGATTGACATGGGCCCATTAAAGGCCCATCAAATTGACAACACTAGTATCAAATCAACCTCATTGAAGTTGCCTCAATTAGTCAATCTTGTCTCCTCTCCACCTCTGCCCCCTCCCATCTTGTGACCTTAGTTGCTCCTCTACCCGCTCCTTCACCTCTCTGACTCCGAACATGCTCGATGACAGCTTGGCTAGTCAGTCGTCTCCCACTCTAGATGCTCCCATCCCCTCCCCTAGATTTTGCTTGGCTAACACGAGCAGGGACGAAGCACTCCATGTTGTCTTTGCCCCCTCTAACCCCACCTGCTCGATTGTCCCTTTGACTTCGACTCCCACTCCGAGCATGGTAGCATGAGCAGGGAGGGAGCAGTCGTGTCCACAATGATATCTATGATGACTTCTTCTAATTTTGTGATTGAATCTTTTTGTAGTTTGATGGATCTATGATACATGCATATTTGATTGGTATGTGAAGATGGGAGGTGCAAACTTTGTCGATTTTTTTCTGAGATGTGTGTATCGGGATGACACTATTAATTACATCTAGTGTCGTGCTTGGGCCTCAGGTTGAGCCTATGGATGGCACAACATGGCATGTTAAGGTATTTGTACTATCGGATGTCCTTAAATGGGCCCGTGCAACGTCGAGTCATGTTGTCTATTCCCCTGCGAAAAAAGAATCATGTTGTCTATTTGGTCATCTATACAAAGGGCGAGGAACTGCTGGATCCGACTGTGGTGCAGCACCGAATTGGCATGCTGCTGCCAGACCGACCACTACAGGATTCTGGTACTTTGTCGAGAGCCCGAGCGCTCGGCAAAGGGCCGGCAAAGCCTTAATCGGCAAAGGCAGTCTTTGCCGAGTGCCACGTGGCAGGCTTTCGGCAAAGGCTTTGCCGAGAGCCACGTCAGCACTCGGCAAAGGCTGACGGCCGTCTCACGGGAGGCGTTACTTGACGGCTCTTTGCCGAGCTCCACCCTGGCCGACGCTCGGCAAAGATTATTTATTTTTTTGAAAAATTCTTTGCCGAGCGCCTTCATGGCTGGCGCTCGGCAAAGATTATTTATTTGTTTTTTTGAAAAAATTCTTTGCCGAGTGCGGCTGGCGCTCGGTAAAGAATATTTTTTTTTGAAAATTTCTTTGCCGAGTGCCTGGTGGCTGGCACTCGGCAAAGCTAGGAACCACAGCCACGCACTGCCCAGCTTTGCCGAGTGCCAGCACTTGGCAAAGCTAAGATTTTTGCTGTTTTTTTAAATTTTTGTTGTTTTTTCACTCAATTCACAGTAGACAACATACATAACATATGTAATAGAACCTGCATAACATATATGTCACAAATCGACACATGCATCCATCAATGGTCACAAATCCGCATATAGAATAGTTGACATTCATCCAGTTACAAATCCGTATACACAAAGTTCACAAATCCGCCTAACATATCCATCACAAGCATAACATGTCCATATCACTAGTCCGGCTGCGACCCGGCGTCCCCATGTCCCTAGGAAGAACCCTCACCTGGCCACCCTTGCTGTGGCCAACCTGTTGGGTGCTGAGGCGCGCCACCTAACCACGACGACCACCCGTGCGTTTGAGGCGGAGGAGCGCCAGCTGACCACGGACCCCACTCGTACGTCTGAGGCGGAGGAGGAGTGCCAGGCCACGTCTGCTGTGGAGTCTGCTGGACCGGCCACCCATGGCCTGGAGAAGCACCGTCTTGAGGAGTCGGGTTCAACCCGTGCGACTGTGCCTTCACAAAGTAGGAGCGATGTCATTAGTACCTGCATGATGTCCGCAGAAGACAAAGCAATGTGCACTCGTATATACTCACTGGAGACGGTACTACAGTGCCAGGAAGAGAGAGTGGAGCGAACAACAAGGCAGGCAGCGGAGGCGTGACCACACCAAGAATCTGAAGGGAGGTGAAGTAGTTGGCGAAGTCCTGCATCTGACGCTGCTGGTGCTGTTGAAACGCCTCGAACTGGCGCGCCAGCTCCTGCCGATGGGCCTCGTTCTCGCGCGCTATCTCTTGCCGATGGGCCTCCTCCGCGGACTCCTACCTGGCCCGCAACTCGGCCAACTAGGACTTCAATAACACACCCGTGATGTTTGAGCAATGCACTAGGTACATATGTAAAGTCTATGAACGACGCATAAAACTATAGTTACTTGGAAAGACGGCTGCCGAGCTCATATGGGGACGTCAGAGGAGGTCGTGCTGCTCGCCTGTTGCACCTGGCGGAGCGTGGGCACGGTGGTCGGGTCCATGGCGCTGTGGGCCATATAGTACCGCCCGTGCTGCTTCCCTCCTCCAGCCCTCATCAGGATCTCTGTGTCGAGGGGCTCGGTGGCGGGGTCGAAGTCGTCCCCGTGGCGCGCACGAGCATGTGAGGTGTACTCGGCCATCTTCTCGTAGGCGTTCGGGTTGGTGTATGCCTCGGCCTCGTCTGTGGGGCTGTATACATTGTTTGGATCATCCGCTCGGCCCTTGTGTGCAAGGGCGTACCCCACGTACTCGTTGATGACTATGCCACCATGCGACTGGGACTGCGAGAAAAACACAAAAATGAACACAAGCGTACCCATGTGTCCATGTACCCTGGGAGGGAGCAGCTCCCTTGGTGGTGGGCCGGTCCTGGCATCTGCAGGCGGTACGCCCGTCTGGCTCTCCGCTCGGCATACGCCTTCGACCTTCTCAGGTTGATAGAAATCTCCAGTATCTGCCATCGGGTCAAAGTTGTAATCATCCTCGTTTGGGACAAGCGCTTTGCCGCGTGGCGATACCAAGTGCACAAGGTACCAATTCTTAAGGTCCTTGTCTTTTTGGCATGCCCATGGGAGATAATAAACTTGCGTGGCCTGTTGAGCCACAATATAGACATCTTCTCCTTTATAGACAGAATCTAGTCGAATTTCGAGTTGCCCAATGTCATCGTCTCTTCTCATGATGTTAGGATCGAACCAATGACATTTGAATATCACTGGGTTAAGAGGTTTGGGGCCCTCGAAGTGGAGCTCGTATATTTCTTTGACTATGTCGTAATAGTCGCGATCATCGGTGCCGGGCATACGAACTCTTGTGCACGTGGTCTTCCGGTTGGGCCGACACTCTCCGTACCTTCTCGTACGAAAGCGATAGCCATTCACATCATAAATGTTGAAGGACTTGACCTTACTGGAGGAGCCCCTTTCAACCTGTTTAAGTTCACCACTCATTTCCCTATCCGTGCGGGCCTTTGTACGGAACCAGAAAATAAAATCAGCATTTTTAACAAGATCGTCTTCTTCTTGAATGGTAGACTTCCTGTAAAAACAAGATCGTGAGGGGGTTGGATCGATAAGTGGAGGATATTGACGATGTACGTAAAAAGCTCATTGAGAACTTACTCTTGATAAGGAGATGTTTGGATTTTAGACATCCGACGTTGCAACTTGCTCTAAATCTTCTCAAATTTTAACCATAGCTTCCACATACGATAACACGACGCATCGCCAAGTTTCGCGATTTTCGGACTTAGTATGGATTTTATATAATTTTAATCCACTTTTTGCGCACGTAACTCGACATGTTATCTCAACGAGATGGTCGAGATTTCATGTGAGGTCTTGCATACAAACTCAAAATACACCTAATACCATGAATATCATTTTTTGAAGCACTGCGTTGCGATATTTCATGTACCTGTAGTTCACATTTGATTTATCCCAAAAAATACAAAGAAACAAAGTAAATCAGTTAAATATAACAAAAAAACTCAAATTTCTCCCAAACTTTAAAATATAGTTTGCAATAGTGACGCAAAGCACCAAAAAAACTCAGCTCAAAAAACAAAAAAAAATAAAAATACTTTGCCGAGGCCAGGTCAGACACTCGGCAAAGATTGCTTTGCCGAGGGTCTGGCCAGCTGGCACTCGGCAAAGAACCTTCCTTTGCCGTAGAGCCAAACGGAAGGCGCTCGGCAAAGGAGACGGCGGCCACCGGCGTTTGGTGGACAGGGACTTTGCCGAGAGCGCGCCTTTGCCGAGTGCGTGGCTCTCGCTAAAGAGCCTCTTTGCCGACCGCCTGATTTCGGCTCTCGGCAAAGAGCCCTTTGCCAAGTGTGTGACGTGACGCTCGGCAAAGGAAGGTCTTTGCCGAGTGTCTACTCGACGGCCCTCGGCAAAGTAGGATTTTCCTGTAGTGGGCGCTGTGCATTAATTTTATATGTCCAAGGATAATATATATATGGTGTTATCTTATCCATAAAATTAAAGTACCTAGATATATCTTGTTTACTACTCCTTTTGTGCTAAATGATAAGATGTTTTAACTTCTTAGATATTGCTTTTTATTATGTATTTAGTTACATAATAAAATAATATATATATAATTAAAATATTTTATAATTTAGAACCAAGTACTATTACAGTACCACTCTAGCTGGCTATAGCTTCATGCGGCACATTATGGCCTTGTTTAGTTCACCCAAAAATTTAAAAGTTTTCAAGATTTCTTATCACATCGAATCTTTCGGAACATGCATGAAGCATTAAATATAGACGAAAATAAAAACTAATTGTACAGTTTAACTATAAATCGCGAGACGAATTTTTTAATCCTAGTTAGTCCATGATTGGATAATATTTGTCACAAACAAATAAAAGTCGTCCTACGGTAGCGAAATCCAAAATATTTTCGCACACCTATGTGTTACTCGTCAGGTTCTTATAGTCGCCTGCTGCCTCGCAGCAGTCCCGGTCAGCAATGTATAAAGAAGAGAAAGAAGGAAGATGCATGACTTCTAGGTGGCCCACACGGGCACCAATGCCATGATATCCATCGTATAGCTCTCTCCAGAACGTACCGCAAGAAATGAGGCTTTTCTGCTGTTGGCAGTATATATAGGACTTGTTTAGTTCCCAAATAATTTAACAAAAATTTTCAGATTTCCCAACATCGAATCTTGTGGCATATTTATAGAACATTAAATATAAATAAAAAATAATTAATTGCACAATTTATCTATAATTTACGAGACGAATCTTTTAAGCCTAATTAGTCTATGATTAGACAATATTTATCAAATACAAATAAAAATGTTATAGTATTTATTTTGCAAAAAAAAATTGGAACTAAATAATATTGTCATGTCTACGTGCCCAACTACCACTACCAGTGCTTTTTGTTGGGTCTTTGTGCCAGTGCATGCTTCCATTTCTAATTCACTAAATCTACGAGCAATCATTTAGATATGACAGTGTCGCCGCCGTCGATCAGCTCCGCAATGGATCTATCTGTGCATGATAGTTGTTGATGAGGTACAGTAATCAACAGCGCATGATTAAATGCATGTGAGATGTGACAGTTTAATGATACCGTTATTTGTCATCAATTCATGATGCAGCTAGCTTTGGCGTGAAATGTAAAACAAAGCCACTGCAAAGCAAGCATGAACCTAGGGCAAAAGAGATATGTTAAGGATATATAGCGTGCAGGCAATCTCATCGGATATATATGTTATTCTCGATCGAGCAACTTTTTTATTTGGTAATCAAGTTTGTTGTCCACTAAATAACAAGAAATATACAATGTACATAAACTCATAGAATTACATCACTTTAATTAATGTAGTAATAGCTAATAAGACTGGGGTCAAAAGTAGGCATCTTTTGTACTCTCTAGATATGCGTGCAGTTCAGTGCAAACACCCCAACCCCCTCTTTCCGTAACGGTTTCTAATGATAGTTAAGAAACATGTAGGTCCTTTATAGTTTTAAGATGGTAAAGTACCCCATGCATATCCCTCAGCAAATATCATAGGTTTAGGTCTTGTTTAGTTTTCAAAAAATTTTAAGATTTTCTATCACATCGAATCTCTAAACCCATATATGAAACATTAAATATAGATAAAAAATAATTAATTGTATAGTTTACCTATAATTTGCGAGAAGAATCTTTTAAGACTAGTTAGTCTATGGTTGAACTATAATTGTCAAATACAAATGAAAGAGCTACAGTAGCTGAACATTCGAATTAAACAAGGCCTTAATTTATAGAATAATATTTATATATTGAACTGCGCGCCTATTTGTTTTTCTAGCATGGTCAAAAAGGGACGGAGAATGGACACACTTAGCAGTACAAACTAAAGGTGGATAACTTGCTTGTTTCTAGCGCCAAAGGAGAAGCAATAAAAAGTAGTACTAATCCTACCATGTGTGTGGGGGCATACAAAGACAAAATCGCGCAAGGTGGACTTCTTTATTTTTGTCGATGTAAAGAATTAGAGCAACTCGAATATAGTGGTGCTCTCACTGACTAATATTATTGCAACTCTTTTTTTGAAAAAAAAGAATGAAATCAACATTTTTAATTTCTTCTTTACTCGTGTGACATCGATTGTGTAACCCTATATATACATTATTATACGGTGAGAATAAAAAATATTATTACATTAGCTAGGAAGGGTATCATGACTCAGGAGACTTATTAAACCAATGTATAGAAAATATATACTTCCTCCAGACATAGGTGGAGCCATAATGGTTTTGCACATGTACTACTCTATAATTTGGCTTTACATCTAAGATCATCATCTTAAGGATGCATACCTTAACTATAAATAAATTCTAGCTATGCCACTGCCTCCAAGCTCCATTCATTAGTTTATTTTGCTTGTCCTATTTTTTACTATATGGAGTATACATATTTTGCTTGGTTCTTTGCACCATGATAAATATTTAACGGTCACTCCACCCCTTTTAGCATGTGAATTTTTGTAGCCACCAATATATATGTCATTAGCAATGTTCATGTCGAATCTAATGGTTCTGTTAGATTTTCTAGGATAAACTCTATGCATACGGGAGAAGTTACTTTTTTCAGCTTCTAGCCTACTATTTTATTTGAGAGAACCATTTCACACAATCAGCATAGAATCACTTGTCAGTAGAAAACTATTTGCTAGAGTTCCTCCTAGATTCGGCCTAGCTAGAACTTGTTCCAAGAGCTCTACCAAACAAACCCTAATAAGCATTAGTCATACATGGTACTGCTATGTAATGCTGAGGGTACTAGTAATAACACACTTATTAGGGTTTATACCATGGAAACAAAAGACTTGGCCTCCTCATATTTTGTGCCGAGAGGCCTTGTTTAGTTTCAAAAAATTTTATAAAATGGACACTGTAGTACTTTCGTTTGTATTTGTGACAAATATTGTACAATCATGGACTAATTAGGCTTAAAAGATTCGTCTCGCAAATTACATATAAAGTGTGCAATTATAGTTATTTATTTTATTTTTATTTAATGCTCATTCAATGTAACGGCTGAAAAATTTTGCAAAACTTTTTGGCAACTAAACAGGGCCTGAATTAAAGGAGATAGCTAGAGATCGAGGGGAGCCTTCGAGAGTTGGGTACGGCGGCGGGTGGCTTTGTTTTCCTCCGATCCGGCCCGGGGCAGCTGGATAGAATATCACACACACCATGGGCTCTGTGTAGGAGAAGACTCGTCCTAGAGAGAGAAAGCAAAACGGAAAGAAAGACAGAGAGAGAGACAAGGAGGAGAGAGAAAAGATGGAGCGCGAGAGGAAACTAAAGCGCGCGACGACGCGACCCCAAGGCAGAGAGAGAGAGAGAGAGAGAAAGCTAGAGAAAGAAAGGAACCAGCTGCCCCAGCGCCCGGCCCTCCTCAGCACACAACAAGAAGAAGCTAGCAATCGAGGCAGCAGCAGCAGCAGCACCACAAGGGCAAGGCCCTGGTCCTCGTTCTCCGCGCCCCGCGAACCCTATTCCTTGTTCTTGAATCTCTCAACCCCAATCCCACACCAGTACACACACCCTGCTGCAGCAGCTGCTGCGGAGAGAGAGAGGAGAGAGAGAGAATTAATTCCATCGGGAGATCTCTCTAGAGAGAGAAGGGAGAGGAGGAGGTGCGTGCGTGGGAGAGAGAGAGAATAGATAGAATGTTCCCTTCCAAGAAGGCCACTAGTAGCGCCGCTGCCGCTGCCGCTGCCGCCGTGAGCTCAAATGATAGGCAGGCGATGTGCGTGCAGCAGGGCGACTCGGGGTCGGGCCTCGTCCTCACCACCGACCCCAAGCCCCGCCTCCGCTGGACCGTCGAGCTCCATGAGCGCTTCGTCGACGCCGTCACGCAGCTCGGTGGCCCCGACAGTAAGTACATGTAGCTAGCTCCAGCACTCGATCTCATGACCTCTCTCATCATCTGGCTTGTCGTTTTGGTTCTGATTTGTTTCTTCTCTCACACGCAGAGGCGACTCCAAAGACCATCATGAGGGTCATGGGAGTGAAGGGGCTTACCCTTTACCACCTCAAGAGCCATCTTCAGGTAGTTAGGGTTAGGTTTCGTCTCTGCAGCTACCTGCTACTTCCTTCCTGTATATATCTTTCTCCTTCTGAATTTCTGATACATATATAAATTAACTCTGTTATTTGTTTGTTTGATCTTTTTTTATTGTGAGCAGAAATTCAGGTTAGGGAAGCAGCCGCACAAGGAGTTCAACGAGCACTCAGTTAAGGATGGTAAGCAGGCGGGCTAGCTTCACACCGGACAAGACATCAAATTTCCCTGCACAGTTATACTATATATGTATATATACAAAGATTCGCGATTCAATTGTGAAGAATCAAGTATATATATAGCTATATATTATTACTAATAACAACTGGCCTGGCCTTTCAACCTGCATCCTAGCTACCACTCGTATATGCTTGAATATCTGTAAATATATATGTATACATTCATATAGCCTAGCTAAGTGTTCGTTCATCAATTCCTACCGTACAGTTAACGTTAATCTTTTAAAATTATCGCAGCTGCCGCAGCAATGGAGATGCAACGAAACGCTGCCTCTTCTTCAGGCATGATGGGAAGAAGCATGAACGAGTAAGTTTATTTCATATAGTAGCTATATATATTTGAAGAATTACTTTATGCACACTCCATCATCCCAATTGAGTCCTTTTTCATCTCTAGAAAAAAGAAAAGAAAAATTATGCTTTTCTCGCTCCCATATATATATTTTTGCTCCTGACGGTTCCCTTTTGTGGATCTTGCATGATCAGCCGCAGTGTGCACATGAATGAGGCTATCAGGATGCAAATGGAAGTCCAGAGAAGGCTACATGAGCAACTAGAGGTAATTGAGACTGCAAACTACTCCTAAAGTCTTACTCTAAAAAAACTACTCCTAAAGCACATGAAATTCTCAGGAAGCTTGAGATCTTTTTGAAGTATACGAGGAAGTTTACTTAACTCCACTTTTTGTGCTCTTACCATGTTACTCATGACCATGCATGCATTAACTTTACACATCCATCATGAACAATATTATTCTTAGGAAGCTTACCGCCACTACTATATACCATACCTTGGTAATGTCCTTCACATGCATGCATGTTGTGCTGACCAAGTGGTGTATGCATGAACTGATGAACATATATGCAGGTGCAAAGGCACCTCCAGATGAGGATCGAAGCCCAGGGGAAGTACATGCAGTCCATCCTGGAGAAAGCCTACCAGACCATCGCCGCCGGCGACGTCGCTGCGTGCCCGGCGGCAGGGTACAAATCCCTACTAGGTAACCACCACCAGGCGATGCTGGACGTCTGCTCCCTCAAGGACATGGGCCCGTCCATGGGCTTCCCTTCGCTGCAAGACCTGCACATGTACGGCGGAGGCGGCCACCTGGACCTGCAGCAGCAGATGGAGCGGCCGATGGAGGCCTTCTTCGCCAGCTGCGACATTGGGTCGCTGGCCAAGAAAAGGCCCATCAGCCCTTACGCCGACGGCAAGAGCCCGATGATGTGGTGCGACGACGAGGACGGCAAGGGCATCGTCGACCAGCTCCAGATGGCGCCGTCGATGATGGACGCCGCCGGCATCGACGTCATGGACTCCATCGCCGACGTGTATGGCGACGCCAAGCCCATGATGTCCGGCGACTCCACGGGGAGCAAGGGCGGCTTTGACGTCAAGCTCGAGAGGCCGTCACCGCGGCGGCCGCACATGGGCGGCAGCCCGTCGGTGATCGGCGGAGGCCAGCAGACAAGGAACCTGTCCTACGGGTAACTAGCTCACTGATGATTAACCATCCGATGCAGTGCTTAATTAACTTGCAGTGAAATTAAAATTAAAGCAGGCGATTACTATTAACCGGTGCAATGGATAAAAATAAGTAAAAGCTAGCTGGAGCAGATATAATGGCGGAGATACATATATAGCATATATGTGTCATTGATCAGGATGATCTTACTGTGGTGCATCACTTGTTGGATGATGCTCCAAGATTATCTATTTTGAGGAGATGTACCTATATGTTCCATTGTAATTGTGTTGTTGAGATGGGTGTAAATGCATGTGTAACTTAATTGGTAATTTTGCATGCTGAGGAAACAAGCTTTCTTTGATCTGAGGCATGTATATTTGTATCCAGCTGAGGGACATGTTAATGGAACTGTATGATACCTTGTATTGTACTGATGATTAATTCTTTTTGGTTTATCTGTACAATGTATTTCCATGTGACTTTCATGTAAATGACATTCTCACAACTTGTAATCTTGACATTAAGGAACCTAGCTCAGCATAAATATATGTGCATCAATTAATTCAGATAAATTACACAGTTTTGTTTGTACAAATATCGCTAGGGCATCAACGCTCTGCCTTCATATATGTGATAATATGTTGTGTATTGTGATGCCCTCTTCTAGTTTTCTTTACAATGAGGTCATCTCTACAAAGTAGTATATAGACCATCATGTTGAATTCATGGCATCTCTTGCAACTAATCAAATGCAAGCAGCACGCTTTGTTAACGTAGACGAGCTATTTATGCATATGCTGCCAAGAGTCTTGAAAAAAAAAGGACAAGCCTATGCCAGGGCATCCCCATCTTTATTTGCAAAACAAATAAGTGTTCTTTTGGTCAATATGACGATACAAGATCGAGCTAGATTACTAGGACTAATCATATGACATGATCAACTTTCAAGATAACCATCAACATATGTATATTCCCAAAAAGCAAAAAAAAAAGAGAGACAAAAGCGATATATGTAACATATATTAACACTATTTGTGCACTTATATATATGGAATCAAGGTAAATATATATTGTATCTTGTTTGCAAGACGGATATGATAGCATGCTGCTGAAATAATTAGTACACACGGTACATGCATGAAGTAGAGAAAAACAATTAATTTTGCACTAGAGCGGCCTATCAGGTGGGCCTATAGTAGATATGATGGTTCTACAGCATTTAAATATAAAGAGGAAAAGACGGAAGAAAGGGAGAATAAAAAAGGGAGGCAAAAAAACTAAAGTGATCTGTGTGTACTCATACTGCAAGCAAGCAAGATGCCTATTTCAAATAACGAAAAAAAAAAGATGCCTATATTTCAAATGCATTTCTTTTCAAGAGAATTTTAGAGGAACTACGCATCACATTGAGCTGAATGTGTGTATTTTGAATTCATTTTAGGAAAACAACAGAACGAAACAGATAGAAACTGAGATACCTCGTATAAGAACATATATTGTGTTGAAAACGTGCTTATTAGGCACGATCACAAAAAAGAACATATAGTGTTGGGTCCTGTGATCAAGAATGTGTAGTTAGATCCCAAATTTGACATTGTGCATGCAGATTTTATCATGACTATTCTCAAATTCGTTCTATATAGAGTCTAAAGTTATTTATTACCTCGAACAATGTGGACTTAGAGTCTAAATAAGACTTGGAGTCTTATTTTTTTACCTCTTTCTTCAATAAATATGTTGCCACATCAGCAAAATACCATAAATAATATGTAATTATTGTCTTGGACTCTATGATAGAGTCTTGCATTGTGAGTGCCCTAAGATACACTAAAAAGAACATATGTATAGGTCACTGCCCATGCATTCCATCTTCAAAAGAAGCAAAGCAGTGAAAGCATATGAAATTAGTATATACTAAAATATATGTGTGCACAATTCTCGAGACATTTGAGCCTGCACATCACCCTGTTCAAAACTTGAAATGATACATCAAGTTTAGCTGTAGCGCAAGTGCCAAGTGCGGGTAGCACTGCATACACTGCATATACATATGTGTACTGTGTTTTGACAGTATTACATAAACACTCTCGGACACCTTGCTGGGTGTTGGCTCCTACATTTTCTTTTCTATGTAGTCATGCAGGTTGACTGTTCATGCATGGCCATTTGTTAAGCTTTGATCGATCACTGCGTGATACTCACATTTTACTGATTAAAGTTAGGCATACTTTTTAATTTGCGTATGAATTTGAGTACATAGAAGAATGCATAAGTTAGATGAGATCAACACATATCAAATATTGGATGCATGCATATATACTATTACACATAACAATATGATATACAGCAACCCTGAAATCATGAAAGAGTTAGCCAATTCCTTTCAGAAAACAGGGTATATACTTCCTTTCTACAAGAAACAGCCAACGAGGATGAAGAATAACATAAGATTAACACTTCTTATTGCTCTTGCATATATAACATAACAAAATTATATATGTGCCAAAAGAAAAAGGTAGAAAAGGAAGAATAAGATCAACAATGGCACGGAAAATTGATAGGCAGACATATGAGAGCCACATAGAAAAAAATAGGTTCAACGAACACCACGAGGAGGCACGAGAGCACCAATACTAGCCTCTCGTTGCTTGAATGAGACATAGGGTATCCCTATCTTTTACTCATCTTTTCCCATTGGGACAAAGTAATGCATTGTTCCACGTCCACTTCATGCGACATAGCCGTACTACAATATCATCAGTACCCCTTTTGGTCATATCCCTATGCTTAAAACTGAAAACGCTCAGCATAGAAACCCTTTTTCAAACTAACTAATATAGAAAAACAAAATAAGAAGGAAATCATCTAAATCTAAGCTAAAGTGTACTTGAACCTCAATGACATAGATGTTACACCTTTTTTTGATAAAACACAAAGATTTACACTTAAAGGTTTAAATGGTACTCAAGAGCATAGCTTTGCAAGTTAGGGAAATCCCTGGCCCTTTATGTCTAATAGGTAATTGCAGTTGAAATCATTTAGTAATTACACCACTAACCCATGCTCTAGCACGACCTATAACATTATGTTACTTAAGAACTAAAAGTTCCATGGATAAATTTAGTACCTAGGTACAACTAATAAAAAAATGATTATCTTTACCTTCTCCAATTCATTTTATGAAACAATACCTAATTTCTATGTGGTTATCATATACTTCCATATATGTTTTATCCTCTGCATCATCTTTGTGGGTTCCTTTAATATGTATTTATTTGACATTTTAGTTTAAGTTATATCAACTCTTTTTGCATCCTTTTTTATAACATCATGAACCCATATTTGGGCTTTGGTATTTTCATCTTATTGATCGTTGTAATTTTTTATCCACATATTTATTGAAACTCTAGTGCTTATTATGTCTTAAAATGGATTATATTTCCTAAACTATAGTCTTAGTTACTAATAATGCCATAAACAATCGTTTTAGCGTTCACCACAACACTCGAGATGTTGAACTCTACTTATAGCAGTAATTGATAGGCAATTGCTCCATCACTGACGGCACTTGTGACCAAATAGATTTACTGCCGCCGGTCAGATTAGATAACGTTGTCCAAACGTCATCTCAGATTATGACCGAAGAGGAATGATGCAAATTTAGCTTGAATCGAATTCTATGGTTTTGGTAAAGGCTCTTAAATTTCCTGATTATGATCTTTCCACTGGAGGCACTCTGTTTAGAGAAGCTAAATTTCTTCTAGACACTGAGTTCATTTCTTTTGATGTAAGCCATGTTTCATGTTCTTGTAATGTCTATGCACATGAGTTAGGTCACTATGGTCTGTTATGGAATCCAGATTAATCCTAAGTTTTGATTGATTCCTTTCCAAAACTTTAATCTCTTTAGCGATTCATGATCTTTGCGATCCACCTGAGACATCTTTGCTTTAAAAAAAAGATTGTGACCGAAGAGTGTATGTTTGCTAGTCTCGGTGCTTCTATCTCTGCTTATTAGAGACTTCATCCCTTTTCTTTTCTTTAACAACGCAGAGGTTTATTTCTCACAGAATTGGCTAAGCTTTTACCTCTTTCCTCCTCCACGGTCTTTGGTGCAGTGAAAAAACAAAGGACGAAAAGAGTGCAGTGGTACACCAGCCTAATGGATCACGGAGTACAACTGTAGTAGTCTTTATTGGTGCATATGGGTGAAAGTCCTATTCATTGATTTTGTGTTAGAGCAGGGGCGGGCCCAGGCCTAAGGCCACTAGGGCCATGGCCCTAGTCACTGACCAGATTTTTTAGGAGCAGGTTTCACTTTTGGCGCAACAAGCAACAATGAAGTCCAACAAGGAGGAGACAAGGCAGACCGCAGACCATGGCTGCTCCTACTCGAGACTTCACGAGTCGGTGAGTCGCGCTTTGCCTCCCACGGCGCCGCCCCTGCTCCTGCCTCCTACGACACCGCCCCTGCTCCTGCCTCCCGCCGGCGCCGCCCCTGCTCCTACCCGCATCCCGCTGCAGCCTCCCGCCTCGTGGCCTCCCACTGCAGCCTCCCGCCTCGTGGCCTCCTGCCCCACTGCCCTGCCGCTTGCTGACGCCCTGCAGTCGATCGCCGTCGCCCTCACAGGAGGCTAGTAGGCGGACCAGCGACCGGCCATGCCTCGCCCCTTAACATTGGTGGCTTGGCCCTTGGCTGCCGTGCCGGCCGAACTCCCCTCCGGCCCTCTCCCTGTCAGTGTGTGTGATTGTGGCTGTGATTTGTGAAGGTATTTCTTCAATCCTATACTTCTTCACTGCTTCAGTGCTTCTACTATTGAGCCAGAGCTACTCCAGAAGATGTAAATTTGAGCCAACCAACTATAGAACTGAATCTCGGAATAAAATGGGGGATGACTAGTTGAATCATAGGATACCTAATCTACCTAGTACTTCTGGTATGTTACATTCAACCATTTAGAATACAAATGCATATTAATATGAGATTCTTTTTCTTTGGCTATTTCTGTTCTTATTAACTCTTACATCTTGTCCAAACTAGGAGTTGTTATTGAAGACATGGAAGTGGAAGATGCGAATACAACAAATCATCACTAGACAATAGGTATTTATTTTTCAATGTATTATTAATTATCGTACTATTAATTATATAGTTCA
>Ga0182004_10000188_pt1 | contig 30907 bp, 24 predicted proteins | sample Sormic07211540_1_FD_120479 | JGI IMG/M metagenome (GOLD analysis project Ga0182004, IMG submission 120479) | Endophyte microbial communities from Sorghum bicolor roots, Mead, Nebraska, USA - 072115-40_1 MetaG | ecosystem: Host-associated > Plants > Roots > Unclassified | place: USA: Nebraska...
AGCATTTCGTTTTTATTTGACAAACATTGTCCAATCACGGAGTAACTAGGCTCAAAAGATTCATCTCACAAATTACAGGTAAACTGTGCAGTTAGTTTTTATTTTCGTCTATATTTAATGCTCTATGTATGCGACCAAAGATTCGATATGACGGGGAATCTTGAAATTTTTTGCGAACTAAACAAGACCTTAGTGAAAAGTTTTCGGTACTGTAGCACTTTCGTTTGTTTGTGACAAATATTATTCAATCATGTACTAACTAGATCAAAAGATTCGTCTCGTGATTTACAGCTAAACTGTGTAACTAGTTTTTGTTTTCGTCTATATTTAGTGTTTCATGCATGTGCCATAAGATTCGATGTGACGGGGAATCTTGAAAACTTTTTGGTTTTCAGGGTGAACTAAACAAGGCCCTGGCCCTAGGCCTTGGGCCTTGTTTAGTTCCGAAAACTGAAAAGTTTTCGGAACTGTAGCACTTTTGTTTGTTTGTGGTAAATATTGTCCAATCATATACCAACTAAGATCAAAAGATTTGTCTCGCGATTTTATAGTCAAACTGTGTGATTGGTTTTTATTTTCGTCTATATTTAATGCTTTATGCATGTGCCGCAAGATTCGATGTGACAGGGAATTTTGAAAACTTTTTGGATTTCGGGGTGAACTAAACAAGGCCTTGATTTGCAGTCCACCATTTTCATGTTAGACTGACTTCAGCAAGGCAATTCAAACATAAAATAGGTGATTTATAGTGTTTTTGCACATCAAAAGCATCCTTCAATAAAAAACCCAAACACCAGACATATTTTGCCTCGAGACGCAAATAAGTGTCCTCGAGGCATGGTGACGCGAATCACTGGCCTCCGAGTGGTGGGCCCATGGTGACGCAGGGCCCTCGATGGGTGGCCGCTCGGCGAGGCAAGCCTATGGTAGGGAGTCGGACGTGGTGACGAGCGCCGCAGCAAGGCACCGCTGGTGCTTCTAGGCGAGGAGCGGGGCGTGGCTAGCCCGCGGACGACGTTGCCACCGTAGGAGGAGGGAGACAACGCGGCAGAGGCAAGCCCTCGGCGGAGAGGGAGGCAAGCGGTAGGATTTGGGGCAGGCCCAACAGGGAGAGAGGCAGTCAGGGGATTTGAAGTGGGGTTAGCGGTGAGGGAGGCGGACGACAGGATCTGAGGCGAGCTCCGTCGAAGAAGGCGAAATTTGGGTGGGGACCTTTTCATTGTAAGTAACCTATATTAGAGGATGGGTATCGTGTTTTGGTCGTTGTTGTTGGAGACCGTCTTAGCTAGCATAGACAGCAAATGAGTGCGCACGGCATGGCGCAGCCAGCACTTCCACTTTTAGTGCAAAAAAAACTGCTTGCCGAAGCTAACGGTAGCAGAGAGCGCTGCTATTTACAAGGGTCCCGGGCGCCTTGGGAAGGACACGCAGCTGCGCAGTGGGCACAAAACGAACTACTTTTTTCCCTTGTACTAAAGAATAAGTTTAAGGACTAGCAATGAAATTTACTCTTTTATTTTACTATATAATATACAATTTGTTGTCTACATAAGGATGTACAATGGTAAGTATCATCAACTTATAGAAAATAGACACAATTTAACTTAACATTTTGAATCGCTTTATACAAATGTGCATATGAAATTTTAAATGTACATATACTTTTGGGTTATCAATTAAAGAGCATAATCGCTTTGTACAAGTGTGCATTGGGTTATCAATTAAAGAGAAGAACATAGCAACTGAAACTTCTCCATGACATTCCATACAAAATTATAGAATTTTTATTTTATAGGATATACAGGGAACCCTCCTAGGTCTGACATGTACAGTATTAGCTTTTAGCAATTAGAACTAGTATTGACATGACAAAATTATATAGCATATTTTTTAAAAGATATAAGAAAATTGCAAGTATGAATATTCCTACATAATCCAAATGTTCTCTCCATAAGCACCAGAATTTAATTTAACTCTACATAATTAAACAACAACAAATAGACAAATCCACATCAAATGCAACGACGATTCAGAAAAAATGAAATAGGATATCGAGTACAGCGAACCAAGGAAGTCATCATATAAACACTCAGCTCCTCATGATCACATATATATTCATGACAGGATGTACTCAATATAGAGATGGACACAATAGATCCAAAGACAAGGTTGAGCACTATTCCTTGAATGACAATACAGTTTCGAAGGCCCCCACCAAGGCCTTCACCCGGCTCTTCCTCTCCTCCAGAAGTTTGCTTTTGGTTTCCTCAATCACGTCGTTGCCCCTTGGATCATCCTTCCTCCACACCTGAGCCACTTCAGTCCTCGGCACTACCTTATCTGCACTTCGGTCAGCCTCCTCCTTCTTTTTTGAGAGATCAGCCTCCTCCTTCTCAACAATCCCACATTCATATATAGTCTTGACGCCACCATTGATATCTTGCCCTCCATTATGGATCCCATTAGTTCCGGCATCTACTTTCCCTTCAGAGAAATGCCTCTTGGATTCCTCATCATCTTTGAATACTTGTTCTGGTTGATTGGAAGATGGCTCATGCTGATCAGGTACGGTCATCTCCATGGATTTCAAATCAACTGGATCAGTGAGCTCCTTGTGCAAGTGCTCTTCTGTGGATAGGGTGGTGTTTATGCACTTTGTTCCCTTAATTTGCATCGATGGGTCCTTATGTTTCTCCTTCCTGGTTGCAGATGCCCCCATTGCCTTCTGAGAGCTAGTAGTAGCACCAGTAACAGTATCCAATCTCTTTCTTGCGGCTACACCAGGTGAGTGTGTGGTAGACAATGGCTGAACTTTGTCTCCTCGAGAAGCACCTGGCAACAAGACCTTCTGGTTGCTAGGTTTAGGTGATGCTGCTGCCTTGCAACTATCAGCAGTAGGCCTTGGAGATGGCTTACTCCTCAGCGAGGTGGTTGGAGTTGGAGGTGCCTTAGTTGCTGTCTTGGTCATGTCCTTAAAAGAGTTGCTCGGTGGCACAGCAAGCACCGGAGGCCGTTGCGAGGTGGTGCTGACCTTGTCGGATTTCGCCCTCGCTAGTGTAGGTGAGGCTGCACCTGGGAATGGTTGGGCCTTGGTGCCATGGATGGATGAGCCCATGGTCCGCGATGAGATGGACCGACCAGCGCTGGACAATGATGGACGCTGCACATCCTTGGAGCTAGAGGCAGTCACAGATGACGATGATGAGCTGAATTTGCGGTCGGGGGAGCTTGGGACAGACCGCGCCCGCCTAGCACCGTATCCATACCCAGAGGACTCACTGCTGGATGGCCTGAGGTTGGGTGACATCCTGCCTCTGCTAGGATTTGGGGGATCCTTCTTGGATGTCGCCATTGTTTCACAATCGCGCTTGGCTTAGATCAGCTCTACGAGAAACAACACAACACAAATCAGCTAGCTGGGCCCAAAGCTTCCAATTACATAAATAGAATCAAGACTTGAAAACACATAGGCAGATCTTGCCCCCAGTTGAGTGAAAAGGGGATGCAATAAAGACATGGTGCCATCAAAGTTGGTGGCTCCAGCAAAAAGAGGAAGGAAACAAATAGATCCGAAAAAGAACCATATCATACGAATTTGGAAGTTAAGGTCTTGTTTAGTTCGCAAAAATTTTCAAGATTTCCCATCACATCGAATCTTTGGTCGCATGCATGGAGCATTAAATATAGACAAAAATAAAAAGTAATTGCACAGTTCACCTGTAATTTATGAGATAAATCTTTTGAGCCTAGTTACTCCGTGATTGGACAATGTTTGTCAAATTAAAACGAAAATGCTACAGTAACCAAAAACCAAAATTTTTACGAACTAAACAAGGCCGGCGCAGTCTCCAACCCAATTCAAAAACCCCCTGGTTCTCCCTTTGTTTTAGGTTGTCCCTACCAACATTTTAACAATTATTCCCACAAACAAAATACCAACGTAGAGAGTAGAGCAATGGTAGCAACTACAGACATGAACTTTTCTAATTTTTTTAGAGTTTTAGAGCCGAGATGGCCCTAGTCGACCACAAGAACCACAAAACAGTGTGTGCCCCCATCTAATCGATCAACTTGTGGATTGTGGCATCATCTGTTGCGAGGCGCGGCAACGAACAACAAAGAGAGCCGAATCGGCAGCATCCAATGATGGTAGCCAATGAAGCGGGTGCCAAGAAGGGAGAAGCGTCAAGGCGAGGGAACACGGGACATACCTGGAAGGCTGGCGGTGCATGGGGCGATCTGTGGAGGGGAGCCGGAGGTGGCTAATCCGGGCCACACACGGGGCTGGCAGGGAGGGGGAGGGGGAGGGGAAGAGGAAAGTCTGCATGGCTGGGCTACATTATATGCGGCGATTTGGACGGAAGTTGTGCGGTGTTGGTCTTGTGGGTGGGGAGGGCCAAAGCGGGGCGAGGATGGAGGGGCAGCGCAGGATGGCATGAGCGACATGGCCCTGCATTGCGCGCTCTGTCTTCTATAACTAGATGATTCCTGGTGTGTTGGTGCAGAGATCTCATAGAGCCACGTAGGAGCAGAAAAGTGGTTATTATGCACAACTTAAGAGTCTTCTAAGATTTCTTGTCTCTGTTAATTGCTATTCAGTGAAAAAATAGAACTTGTCCAAATTACCAAATGAGAGTATTTGGATTGCAATTGTTGGTTGTAACAAATACATATAATATTGGTCACTCTACATGTACTTTAAATGGTTTTGCCGTACGTAAGTGGTTTGCCCGTGTAGTTTGTGGGACATGCATGTGTGGCTCCCAACTTCATGCTTGTGCTGAAAAATAGGATGATTAGAAAGTTAAACTTGTACTCTACCTGTAAGAAACGGGACATAAGATCAGTGGTGGAGCTAGAATTAAAATGAAGGGAGGCGGGGGATTGTGAACATATATGAACAGAAAAGGCAAACATCACTGTAGAGTAACATACGTAAATGCTTATCTCCGGGTAATAAAGGTGGACTAGTGCCACAATCAGGAGGGCAACGACCAGCTTTCCGTGGGATGAGAGTGCGGCCAGAAGCCAGCAAGCATGTGACCTCAACTCGTGCACCGTTGATGACTAATGCATGCACTCTACTATGCACACAGACTACAAAAAGCAAGGCTATGCACTGGTAGAGCAGGAGGCCAACCGCCTAGGTTCGTCGCCAGGTAGCTCCGCCAAAAGGATTGTTCTAACAATTTTCAAAGTCAATACATCTTTTTCATATCATACAAACAGATCTTGTTCGCTTGAGTTTATCTGCCAAATTTCTCTCACAACAATTTAGCGAATAATACTTTTAACCATGATTTTTCAGACAAACGAATAAACTCAAGTCTTAAAAGGAAGATGATATCGCCAATCTATTTGAGCAGAAGACATTGCACAGAAGAATTCAATGGAGCACATTCGTAAGATGTGCTCCACTACTAGCTAATACATATTGAAGCAAATGGAAGCTACATGTGCTCATTAGTGTTGGAATCTATTCCACGTCTGAGGCCTAAGGGAGCCTCCACGTGAGGGGGAGTGTTGGAATATAAGTGAATTGTCCACCTCTCCCCATCAGCTTAAGTTTTTGGGTTGAATTGGTCGGTGCATGCAACTCAATAATTAGTATAACAAAATAAATCGAGGTGGACTATGAGTGTAAAGGTAAAAAGAAGTAGAAAACACATTTGTTTATCTAATGTAAATAAGAAAATTAAGATATGAGAGCTTACGTACCAATGTGAAGTTGGAGAATTACGAAGCTGGCCATCGCCGGCAGAATAAGGGGTTATTGGGTTGGCAGGGAATATATCCCAGAACCATTCCAACCAGAAATGCAATGTTAATTTAAACTATATTTTGATCACCTGGAATGGTTCCTCGTGGAATTAAGGTGAAACGAACAAGCCTAAATACCCGTTCAGTTAAACGTTCTTGGCCTGAAACGATCCGAAATAATTCTAGCCCAATACAATTTATCGAATGGTTTCAAGCTCAGAATAGTTCTAGGCCATTCCGGGCTGCAAACGAACGGGCCTAAGGTGGCCCTGCATATTGGGCAAGTGGTCTTGCCTTGGCGTAGTCCCTCCCCTATCCACCCTCTACGGAACGCGTGGCCGCAGCTCAGACATGACGAAGCGCTCCATCACTGCGCCCATTCTCCGCCCAAGCATATCACGTGCCACGACAGATCGCCGCCACCAGGCAGCGGGAGGTACGTGACGTCGGGCACGCTGTCCAGGAGCCGTTCGGCGGCGCGAAGGCCGGCGCTGCGGCTGCGCCAGTGACGGAATCAGAGATAATGTTCTCATGCCAAGGTGGATATAAGAGACGAAGAGAGAACATATATATGGCCTATTTCATATATGATGTCGTCGGTTCTTTGGAAGCCGCGATGGAAGGTATGTGCGCGGGGAACCAGCAAGGGACGGACAAACGAACTGGCCAGGAGATGATGACTGAACCACAACAGTGATTTATGGGACATTAAGATACGTTTTTTCAGTTATGATGATGCCGTTACATGTCGTATTGGGCTTTGGTGGATTGGCACGACAAGGCCCAATTCTTATACAGCGCGCGTGCGCCGAGACCTTCTAACGCACACTTTTCTTTTCTTTTTTTACCGTCACTAATCGCGAGTAGTACGTGTTTATTTTCTATTTTGGATATCTATTTTATATTTTGGGTCTATTTTCTTTCTTTTTATGGAGGGTGGGCGCGGGAGGGGTGGAAAGTACAAGCTCCCAACATCTACAACGACGTCCAGTAGTCTTCCAGCATGATTCAACGGCGTTCTGTAGTCCCCCAGCCAGTAGTCTCCCAGCATGATTCAACGGCGTTCTGTAGTCCCCCAGCATGATTTGGAGCATCTTTGGAGACGGAGACAAACGATTTGGTGCAATCGAGCCAAGTTATTATCAACAAAAGGACTTCTTGAATCCAAACGGGCCGTCATGTAGTCCCCCAGCATGGACGTTACTAATATATCCACCGTCTATCCAAACGGCACAAGATTGCGCGTAGCTGAAAGGACTCGACAGTTAGGCACTTAGGCCACACAAATCTCTCACCACCAGGCGAGCTATTGAACTTGTTTTGACTCGCACACAAGTAAAATACTCATCGACTTTTCAGGGCATCACAGAGAAGGTATGGAATCAAGGTGAAATACAGTCATTTTTGTACAAATTCAAGAGACCACCTTCTCTTGCCCTTTTTCCCCTGGAGGCATGAGGAAACCTCCTCGCTACACTTCTTCAGGTAGCCACGGCACACGCATGCATGGTGCATATATATGGTACACACTCTCCTTGGCATCTTGGTCTCCCGACCTCCAGATAGTCAGGTACAGCAGAGGTCGGCAAAGCCATGCGATGCCAGAAGCTTACATAGGCTAAAGGTAAAGTACCGGTTACATTCCCCGTTGCTCAGATGAGAGAACAAACCTTTAGGGAAAGGCCTGAAGGGCCGCAAACTAGAGCCATATAATGTCTCAGAACTGACTTTGATCACAGCTACACCTCTTCCTGCTGCGGAGCCGGGGCTGGGAGCGGTGGCGATTGGGGCGTCTGCTGCTGCTCTTCAGATTTGTTGTTCACTTTGATCTCGAGGAGACGCTCAACAGGCTGCCTGCAGATGGGGCACCGAGTGGTTTGGTACCTCAGGACCTTGGCACACTCACTGCACATGCACTGCAGTAAAGACAGGAATAAAATGTCAGGCTTTAGCACATATGCTAATGCAACATTAAATCAGTTCTGAGAAAATGGAAGTTGCTTAGACATCAGTATGGTACTACCCGCTTTTCTGGACCAATATTAGATCATACAGTTGGGAATCTGGGAAGCATGTATTATCAAAAGATAACTCTGTGTTTAATCTGGAATGCAGTCAAATAATGAAACTTATACCATGTTCAATAATAGACTGCTAGTTTCTTAAAAAAGTGCAGTCCTTGAATAGATTGCTAACAGACTTACCATATGCCTACATGGGAGGACAGTAGTATCCCTTGGCTCTGAGAGGCAAATAACACATTCTTTCCCTGGATCATTTGCATCAGCATCACCTTCCATGGAGTTCCCTATGCCATATATTTCTTGCAGTTCATACCTAGTTCCATTGACCCAAAGGATCTGGCAAACAACTCTTACTTGATAATCCCCATTTTCTTTCTTTTCAAACACCGCCTGGGTGATCTGTGAGTTAGGAGTTTTCATCTTTTGGTCATCCCCTTCTGATGGGTGATCAGCAGACAATGCTGTTTCAGCTTTAACTACAAGTGGATATACATCCATGTCCCCCTGCTTTAATAAATCTGATTCTTCAAACACTGAAAAGTCAATTCCTGTTCCTGAAGGTTGCCTGAATTTTTGACCAAGACCCTCTTTGAAGCTAACAGTAACGGGCTTAATTAGGTCTTCTTTCATTGCTGCTAGATTGCAGTTGAGCTCTTCCTTTGCAAAGAAGTAAACAGTCATGCTGTTCAAGGAAGCAAACAAAAAAAATGGTCACCTTACATGACAGCAAGAATAGAACTGTTTTTGTTATTAATAATAAGAAATTCAAGCTGCAAGGTTTGTCTGATGCTATAAAGATAGGTGAATATCCTATATAGTAAATAGTTGTGCAGCTTTTAGCACAAAGCACTACAACCAAAAACTAAGTAGAAGTATACTATGTTTGAACAAAGGGTAAGTTAGTTGAGTAGGGAGTTGTGATCAAATTATGAAAACTATGATTCAAGAAATATTTCAATCAATATAAATGCACAGATTCTTCTGCCATTAAAAAATTAGGACCCCATTACACTGTAAGCTTTAGGATAAATTAAAACATCTAACTGGCAAGAACAACAACAGCAATAAGTACCAACTTCTAACAAACAACTGACTCGTTGCAAAAATGGTTGCGGTCAACATATTGCAAAATTGTTTTTAGGAAAAATGATTAGAAATAATACTACAGCAAGGCTAATAGCTTTATAATGTCGTTGACACTATAGTAACTAATAATGCTGCCCTCCAACCTGAGGCTGTTGAAAGCTTAAGTATTTAGTACATGCCTGGCAATGAAGGAAATATTTAAATGCAGCACCAATCAAGTTCAGAATCAATGAACAGGAAATGATACACGAGAAGAAAAGTGGTAGACATTAGGGCATACAGAATCTCTAGTGTTAACTGCTGACAATTCATTTGACGGCAGCGCATCTAGTGTAAACTAGACGATTGACATCAAATTTTCATTTTTATAAATAACGATAAAAGTGTGTTATCTCTCCAATCAAGTTTCAAGGCACGATCACCCTACAGGTCTACAGCGAAGAATTTATGCAGAAGGTCGTAGCTAGGGCTAGCATACTGCAGAGTCCTTTGCAAGGGCTAGCGCTAATCTACTAACAAGGATAAATAGATACTCGGATTGGGAAAAGAGGAGAAACTAAACATTAAGGCAATACTGTGATAGGTTAATGCATAATGGACAACTTATTGACTTATTGTTGGCTTGTATGCTTCCATAAAGAACAGGTCTCTAGGAGGGGACAGGGTTTGTATAGTTCTATCAAATTTCTTTTATTAGTACAAATTGAATTTTCAGTCAACAAATAAACGAAGGTCAATGATAACTAAGAAAGGTCCCCAACCTCAAGGACTGAAAGCATCACCATCACAAGAGGCTGATTCCTCAGAACATCAACATCAATACACGAAGTAAAACAATATACATCAATACAGAAAACAAAACAATATAGATTGCAGCAATTTCATACATGACCTAGCAAAGTAGATAACAGGGAAGGAGATTCACATGCATACATGAAATACAAATTAAAATACAACACATGTTTAATGTTAAGTGGGCTGAATAAGTGAATAATCACCTGCCGGCGACGGTGGCATCAAAGGTGAAGGCGACGAGGAAGTGGCCAGGGCACTCTTCATCAGGCTCGATCCGAAGCGTTTCCTTCTTAAGGTTGACGTCGTTGCGGATAGTGACAGCCTTCTGGTGCTCAACGTAGGGCGTCGGCATAGGCAGATGCGGTCCGTAGGAGGGATACCGCCCAGCCCAGCCGGGGTAGTGGTGGGGGTGGGCGGGGGGCGGGGGCGGGAACTCGCCGGGGGCGGCGGTGGGTGGCCTGTGGTGGTGGTCGTACGGCGCCGGAAGGGGCACCGGCACGGATGGCGGCGGCGGCGGGTAGTAGTTCCCGTACTGCGGGTAGTACTGCGGCGGGTTGGGGTTAGGGTACTGGGGCGGATACGGCGTGGCGGCCGCGAACACGTAGCGGTTGGGCGCAGTCTCCTGCGGCTGGGGAGGCGGCGGCGCCTGGTGGTGGTGGCCATGGCCGTGGCTGGAGCTCCGACGGCGGTGACCAGCGGCGGCGCCTCCACCGTTGCTACCCGCGTTACCCATCCTCTTGCACAGATCGATGCGGATAGCTCGGAAAAGGCCTCAGGATTGGATCTTGAGGCCTGGGCGCATCGGAATTGCAAACTGCCTCTTCTGCTCTTGAGAAAGCTCGCACAAATAAGCCAAAAAGAAATCGGTGGGGGGAAAAAAGGCTCGCGAAGAACTCCGACTCCGAGGAACGCAAGCTCAAAGGGGGGAGGGGGGATGGAATTGGATCCTCGCGCAAGCCTAGATCGATGCACAAACCTGTGAAATGGTTCGGGCGATTCGATCGGGGTTGCGAGGGGAGGAAAGGGAGAGGAGACGATAAGGGAAGTGCTCACGCTTCTTGCTTTTCCGCGTGTATTTTGGGCGTTATAATGGAGGGTTGCGCGGAAAGCACCAGCACTGTCCTCCGTTGCTTTTCCGGTGGTTAAGGTTTGGCACACGCAAAGAAAATATAATTACCATGAGGTCCTCATCATTTTCTCCACATGCATCTTGTTTTTTACATGCATCCGTGACTTACGGCAAAAAAAATTCTATCGACCGCGTGTGTGTGATCTTGTATACTCCGACTGAAGCGCGACTTAAGACAGATATGGATTTTTTTTTCTCTCTCTGAAGTGTAGGATAAACATCTAAGAACCACGTGTGCAAACATTGTAACCAAGGCACTGACTTACGCAAAATGGAGTTTCTTAAGGCAAGCTTCTATGGGTGTGTTTTTTACAACTAGATCTTGCTTTGCATATCGCGGAGTTCTTATATGACTAACAAATTTTTAATAACTATTTGTTAATGTTGCTATGACACCGCATGTCATCTGAGTTTTGCCTTTTAGGATTACAATAACATAATCTTAATGCTAGCCGCATCTAAGTTTCATCCAATTAGTTTTTTTTAAAAAAATCATCCAGTTTCTAACCATGCAGAGGCATAACACCATGAAGTGTACTGTATTGATTGGTTTATCTAATGATTGACATTGTTCGTTGGAGAGATTAGCATTTATCACATTCACATGGCTCTGAATCACTAGAGAGGTTTGAATATAACCTGTTGACATCAAACTTTTATAGCATCGCGAGCTATGTTTGCTTGATTATGTTTCTCATGGTGAAACATGTTGCCTATGATAGAATATCTAACTTGTATGGATGCTCATATTTTCATTTATGGTAACTTTGACAATCTTTTATGATATGTGCACACTTTTGCGTTGTGTTTCATTAATTAAAAGAAAAAGGATGAAAGATTAAAAAAATATTTTCAAGGTGTATGCTAACTAAATTCCATATATTTCTAGAGTGAAACTTCCACGTTCCCAAATAGGATGAATGGAAACTTTACTGCAATAAATAATATCTGCAATTGAATAAAATGCCTTAAACTTGTGCTTACTATAAACCTTCATACAAGTTTTGATGATATAGTCAAAATTGGAGGTGCTACATGCATATTGTCATGTTTTTGTTTTCCATTCCAGCTTTATGAAAAGATATATTTCTAGTGGGAAGTGGCAGGGTCAGGTTTGAGGCTTTGAGCCAAACCAAAGGTGTCCCTGTTCTGCTTTATACAACTACTAGTGGCATTCAAATTATGATTAAATACACCAATTTGTTTCAGAATAAAGCTTTTGTGCAAATGCTAATGATTCATGGTTGAACAAAAAGTTGGATCGAAGCCACTAGCTAGTGCAATACAGCGTTCTTGTTGTGCTTGGTAGGTGAAACAAGGATGACGACTAAACATGTTACTGTGGATGCTCTAGTATTGCATTGCATGATTAACATGCATGTACTTGGGCATAATTATCATATAGACTATGTTTTGTGCATGCCCTAAATAAGATAACTACGGATCCAGGAAACCATGGGTCCAGCCATCCTCTCAGTAAGGTAGCAAGGCTTAAGGTAGCAAGGCTTGTAGTTGTAGGCTAGTTTGTAGCTATTTTCCGACAACATGGCAAAAAAAATGTCACATACATGTAATAGCAACTCCAGCCCAAGTCTCTAAATTAAGCTCTTAAATTTTTATTTATATGCTATGATAAAAAAAAAGTAGGGGCTCAAATTAAGACCCACCTCCTAAACAAGTAGGATAGAGGGTTCTAGATATGATGGGCTGAAACTATAATTTGGGAGAGCATGGAAAATGGAAGCCCAAATAGGAGGTGGGTTGGAGTTGATTTTTTTGAGATTTAGAATAGGGACTTGTTTAGGAGGTGGGTTGGAGTTGCTCTGGGCACTCACAATGCAAGACTCTATCACAGAGTCCAAGTCAATTAATTACATATTGTTTATGGTATTTTGCTGATGTGGCAGCATATTTATTGAAAAAAAGGTAGAAAAAATAAGACTACAAGTCTTATTTAGACTCTAAGTCCCCATTGTTCGAGGTAATAAATAACTTTAGACTCTATGATAAAGTCTGCATTGTGAGTGCCCTAAGCAGCTCATTATTATGAATACATGTACAGTCACACTATTCACACGCTATATTTATGAGCACTTCTCGAATAATAAGTTTGAAGATTGAGATTGATAAAACACCGATAATGCTATTTTTTTCTTAAAATAAACAAGGAATACAAAAAAACCATGCCAAACCTAGTGAAAGGACCTAATGTCTTAAGAGTTGGGTCTATTGGATTCAAAAATAAATAATGTGACAATCTTAAGTAGAACCGACTCTATAATTTTAAGGGCCTTGAGCAAGCAAGAAGATAAAAAGGCCTATTGAACTAACTTTTTTCCTTGTTTTATTATGTAGAGGACCCTTCTTGTTTTCTTTTTTTTATTTTTTCTTTTCTTTTTAGCACCCAACAAATGCTTCTTAGAAACATCTAACGTATTTAAATAAAAACATTGAACAAGAAATTTATAACAAGCAAAGTGCATACAAAAAACAAATAAAAAATAGATTCCATTGCTTCAGTACAATGATGTCCCTAGCACTAGCTTCTAGCGATCCAAGTTAAAAATTAGAATTTTGGAAAGTACTAATCGTCTAATCGATCATGGGGGTTTGGCGTGTTGCTTACTGTGACCGTGATCACATCTGTCGTTCGCCGCCCTTGCAGCTCACGCCATCGTGGCATCACGGCGGTGTGCCGGCGAGTCGACGACTAGTGTGTGATGAACAACGTCTCCTCAATGAGAATAGCGCATCGATGCCTAAATGGGCGAGATGCGAGAATAGAAAGCGGCGGCACCAGTGGAAAATGAAACTTCATTGGCTTCTCACTCCGCGTCTGCGCTCAATTGTTACGTAGAATAGAAAGAGGTATGTGTGCGTGCAATGGGGCTATGTTTGTTGGGCCTTCAAAGGCTTATGCCAAATATAAAAATATATCTACTATCACCTATATGATCTTGCCCCCCCAGCTTCATGGCCCCCCTGACATCGGCTACCCCTCCTCTGCAATAATTTTACTCACCCACTTGCACAGTGAGCTCTTGGGACTAAAAAGATCACACATAGCCAACAAGCTAACTATGTCCTTATGAAAGATTACTTTCCCTAGTTCATGTTGGAGCACCAAGGAGTCACCAAGACTCGTTTTAGCTCCCTTGAATCACTAAGGCTGCTCAAGCTTCCATTAGTGAATACATCTTCACTCCGGATCACCAGATATCCAATCGAGCATACCCAATAGAAGCTCCCATCCATCCTCCCCCTCGAGAAATTCCACTAGAAAGGTCATCTAGTCCTCCACTGGTCCGTCTAGGTGGTAGCAAATACCAAGAGTAACAAACCTTCAACAACAGTATGAATATTGACTTGGATGACCTCACACATAATGGAGGATCCTCAATTCCTTATGGAGGCGATACTGGACTCCTTTCACAACACCCCTATCAGTGGATATGAAAGAAAATTTCAATACGAGTGCCCATCCATAATCTCCAAGCTATCCTATCCTATCCTATCCTATCCTATCAATATTCTCTTGAGAATTCTCTTGATTGAATGATTTGAAAAGAAATTTTAATACCTCTACCCATCCATCAATCTTCAAGCTCTCTTGTCCCATCAATCTTTAAGCTCTCGTATCCCATCAATCTTCTCTTAAGAAGCCAAAAGTATAAATCTTTGTAACAACTTTATCCTTGTTTGCACCTTGAATTGCATGCTCCACTTTTGTATTTTACTATATATGTATAGTTGCTCCCATTTATTTCCCCTCTTGATCCGCCAATGCTTACACACTTCACATACTCTCTCTACATGTGTCTAGCATATAGGTTTAAATAACAGCTCAAAGTGAACTAGGGAATGCACATATGGTGTATGAAGGCTTCAATAGTCGTTGGAATAGATCTACATATGTATATACCATCAGATGATCCTCCATGCTCCACCTAGGTGCACCAGATCACCTGGTGATCCCACACATGCTAGTTTCCCAACGGTCATAAGGGAATATATGCCTCATGAGATGATTAGTCGTGGGTCACACAAGTACCACTGAATTATATGCCATAGTCCAGTAACTTGGCTACTCAACACACAAACACTAGATGATTTGTTAGGCTCCATGCAGGTGCACTAAAACAGAGGTGGAACATATTACCTTGACCACTTGATGCACAATCATGTCATAGCTCTATTGGATGGTCTGTCATGAGACACTCGACCTCACTAGATCATGTGGCACAACACAATATCGTGGCCAAGTTCAAAAAGAGCTATGTAGGGTTCCATCAAATGATCAGCTAGGCATGTCCCAATCATTCAATGTATGTTTATGTGCATATTTTGAGCTTGCTATAAGTCGATCTCATTCAATTCAACTTCTTTAAGATGCATGGTGCAAAAGTTGTAGAGTTGCATTGGCATTTGTGTTGTGCCGGTTGACGCATGTAGCGCCGAGCTTGCATGTTTGTCCTTCCTTCTATCTTCCATGCATCTAGAGTATTGAGCCATTTGTCAACATATCAGTCATTGTACCTGCTCTAAACATCACTACCATCCTAGATTTCATTCTAAGTGAACACTACCCACCATCCTAGATATAAAAAGCAGCGCATGTTCTAATGGTATCGGTGTGTGTGCGCGCATGTGAAGAAGGTTGGCCAAAATATCGACATCCTTCTGTAATGTATTTTGAACTTGGTTTTGCCATCATCATGTATGTTTTTTCACTTAAAAGCCAAAATCGACAAATTAATTACAAATATACATTTATATCATGTAGAGTGGGAATGACTTTAATTTGAAGGTAGACTACATATGGCAAAAACATGTATGTTTAGGCGCCAAAAAGATAATGTCTTTTGTTTTATTTAATAGTGAAAACGATGAAGATGAATTTCTATAAATAGCTCCCTTATGTCCCTCTTTTCTTTTGCATGCAAACCATTTTTATTTTACAAGGGCACATGCGAACACTCCGTTTTAGTCCTTTTCATATTTTTACCTATACGGTAAAAACAGTTGAAAACACAAGAGGGTTAATAAATATAGTTAACATTACATGGCTAATAACTATATTTAATATTCTCACGAGTAATAACATGATTTTATAGATCATTGTACATAAGATACTCTGTATCTTTAATATACAAATCTTTTTAAACAAAAGAGCCCATCAATCGCTTGTTTGATAGAAATACACGTGACAAAATTAAAAAGGTGATAATAATTATTTTTTCATAGGTTTCATAAACCCAAAAACTACAAACCTAGAAAGAAACATATTAGTAGTCACACCAGTTACCATCACTTGATGAAATCTAACACCGCAACTAGCAGCAATATTCATCGTCTCCCTTACGACCTTCTCTTCGATAATGTTACAAGTTCACAACCCTCTCTTCTACGCATATTAGGCTTGTTCCTATGTTGCCTTCCTCATTGTTGGTGGCAAGGATGCTGTTGGTGCCATTTTACCCATATAAACAAGGCATTGTCAATTTTGAAATTTATGGATTAGAAGGTAGCGTGAAATATAACTAACTGGATAAGATCAGAAGAAAGCCCCTTATTATTAGTGATAATAGTAGTTCACTATCACTATTGCTCTACTTTAACATAGGATCACATCAAGTTTGGAATACTTCCACATATGGAGGTAGAAAAAATTGATTTATAATGTTGGTCATCATGTAAGATGTTCTTCAATATAAATAGAAAGTGCCTTCTTTAGACTCTAATTGAAGCTTTGCAAAAGTAGGAACTTCTAAAAAAATAAGTCTTGCTTAGAAAAAAAGAAAAGCTAGAGGAAAACTCATCCTCAAGTATCCATCTTTCATATATGATATTATCTTTACCTCTATATCTATTATCTCGTCGGTCGTCGCTCTACCTTACGTCTACCAAGTTTGGCTCCTAGAACCTCACTCTATACTTGTCGACATCAAATTCTCCATTGGATCACGAAATGCAAAACGTGTCATGGAGCTAGACGCTCCTAAGGCCTTGTTTAGATTAAAAAAACTTTTTAGATTTGAGCACCGTAATACTTTCATTTGTATTTGCTAATTATTATCCAATCATAAACAAACTAAGCTCCAAAGATTTGTATCGCAAATTACAGATAAATCTTGTAATTATTTATTTTTTCTATATTTAATATTACATGCATGTGTCACAAGATTTGATGTGATGGGAAAATTTAAAAAAGTTTTTGAATTTTGGGTGTAACTAGGCCTTGTTTAGTCCGCTTGTGAAAACTTTTCGGGTTACTGTAGCATTTTCGTTTGTATGTGACAATTATTGTTCAATTTTGGATAATTAAAGTCAAAAGATTTGTTTCACAAATTGTAGTCAAACTGTGTAATTGATTATCTTTTTACCTATATTTAATGCTTTATGTATGTGCTGCAAGATTCGATATGACGGAAAATCTTGAATTTTTTTTTATTTTTGGGAGGAACTAAGGGGATGTTTGGTTGAGGGTGTCAAAGTTTAACAACTACTGTAACATTTTCGTTTTATTTTACAGTTACTGTCCAATCATAGTTTTAAAAAATTCGTCTCGCAAATTACTTCCTAACTATATTAGTCTATATTTAATATTTTATGTATGTGTCTAAAAATTTGATGTGACATGAGTTAAAGTTTATCGGAGAAACTAAACGGAGCCGAACAAGGCCTAAATCGCAGCCCAATCTAGGAGACACATATAGGGTTTGTTTGGCACAGCTCAACTTCACTAGTAAAGCTGTTTTTTAGAAAATAACTTCATGAACAACTTTCTAGATGAAGCTAAGCTGTTTTGGAAAAAATATTTGGTAAAATAGCTTCACTAACTATTTCATGCATAGTTGAGAGAGAGAAATGAGGGAGAGAGAGCTGCGATAAGCTACTTTTTTCCAGCTTCATCCCAACTCATGTCTTTGTGAGAGGAGAGAAAAAACAGCTTCACCTATAAAACTATTTTGGAAATAAGTTTTTGGCAAAAAAACAACTTACAACAGCTCATGAAGTTGTTGCGAGCTGTACCAAACACATAAAAATCATGACAACTCCAACAAAATCCTACTCCTGCGTCATTGCGTGAACACAGCATCACGTGTTCGGCTGCAAAAGGCCAAAGGACCCAGGTGTCAGACTCATCCACCCGCCGATCCACGGCATCACTCATCGCCACATCCGCACAGGCGCAAATCCTAAGCTCACCCAGGAACGAACTCCCCGTCTTCCTCCCCACACCCACACACACCCACACCACACGCACACCCCCTCCGCTCCGCTCCGCCCACCAAAGCAAAAGCAACCCAGCCCGAGTCACCCCCAATTTCCCTTCTCTTCCCCGGCGACGTCCCCACGCCCGCCGCCCCGCCCAGATCGACGTCCTCTGCGCCGCTACGCTGCCCCTCCCGTGCCCCACGCCACCTCCCCCGCTCCCCCGTACCGTCGCCTGCGCCGAACCCTCGCCATTCCACGCCGCGAGGTATCCGCCCCACTGTACCTCTAGTGTTAATGCTTTTCGGGGGTGCGGTGGTGTGGCGCACGCGCGCGCAAGAGGGTGTGTGTAAATAGTCTACTAGGGGCAGAGCATGGGGGCGGGTTCGAAGAGGCGGGCCACCGGGGCTCAAAACCCTAGCCTCGAGTCCGACGAGGAGGAGGCGCGGCGGGTCAAGGAGGAGCTTGCCGACGACCTCAACGGATACCCTGCGGAGGAGGAGGAGGAGGAGGAGGACGAGGTGGTCGTGGAGGACGATGAGGTGGTCATCCCCTCCGACGACGAGGAGGACGGCGGCGGCGGGGACATCGTCTTCGTCCCCAACACGCTGGAGGAGGCCCTTGTGCCGCGGGTGGGCATGGTCTTCGACTCTGTCGACGAGGCCTTCGCGCTATACAAGGCCTACGCCTACCGCACGGGGTTCCACGCCGTGCGCCGCACTTGCCACAACTACGAGGGGCAACGCTACCGCTCCACCTTCACCTGCACTTACGGCGGCAAATCTGGGACGGGTGCTGCCCCATCTGACGTCCCAGGTACCCGCTACCCACTCCGCAGCAAGCGGGGGTCGGCTGCCAAGGAGAAGAAGTCTCGCCGTGGCACCACCGAGAAGACGGGATGTAAGGCGATGCTGATCATCCGGGACAAGCGGGTGGATGGAAGGTGGAAGGTGGAGTCTGTAGAATTGGAGCATAACCATCCTTGTACTCCTGATATGGTGAGGTTCCTAAAGGCGTACAGGGAGATGCCTGAGTCAGCAAAGAAGAAGGCCAAGATTACCGATGAGATGGATGAGATGGTGGAGAAGTCGCTGAGCGAGATTGCTGAGACAAGGAAGTTCCCGACACGACCCAAGAGGGGTGCTAGTGTTGGGGCTGCTGTTGGTAGCCAGAGGTTTAGCAGGCTCGAGAGTTTTATGCAGCGTTTCGGGGAGGATGACCTCAATTCACTCAAGAAGTTCATTGAGAAGATGCAACACAGGAAACCAAACTTTATCCACAGCTGGGATCTTGATCGGGAAAGTCATGTGAAGAATTTCTTTTGGACTGATTCTAGGGCCCAGGCACAATACCGCTATTTTGGTGACGTCATTACACTTGACGTGATGTATTTACAGCACTCACGCGCCAGCCTCCCATTAGCCACACTCCTTGGGGTGAATAACCATGGCCACCTTGTGCTTCTTGGCTGTGGTCTCCTGTCCGGTGACAGCAAGGAGAACTATGTTTGGTTGTTGAAGAGGTGGTTGAGCTGTATGAATGGCAAATCGCCAGAAGCAATCACGACTGGCTATTCCGATGTTATTTCAGAGGCCGTGGCTGAGGTGTTTCCAAATGCAAGGCACCGCTTCTGCTTTTGGCATATCTTGAAGAAGCTACTTGAAAACGTGGGACGCACACATGAGAAAGAGGCAATTTCCTCAAGGTTTAAGGAGGTTGTATATGATAGTGTCACTCTTACTGATTTTGAAAAAGAGTGGGGAGCAATGGTCGACCAGTATAATCTCAAAGACAACGAGTGGTTCTCTGCTTTGTACAGCTGCCGAAAGCAGTGGGCACCTGGGTATGTCAATCATTCATTCTGGGCTGGCACCTCTGCTATCAGGAAGGCTGAAAAAACTGATCCATACTTTGATAGTGTTGTGAGTAAGACCACTCTTCCAGTTTTCCTTGAGCAATACGAGACTACTCTGAAAGAGAAGTTGGAAAGAGAAGCATATGATGATTTGCGCTCATACTATTCTAGACTCACTTTGTTGTCAGGATTGCCCTTTGAGGAGCAACTTGTGGAGCTCTACACAGTAACCATGTTTCAAACGTTCCAAGATGAGATTAAGCAATTGATGCATGTTATTTGTAAAGAGGTAGACAGAAGTGGGAACTCAATTACTTACATGGTCAGTGAGTTAATACAGGGAAAGAAGGTTGACTATACAGTTGTTTACGACAATTCTGACAAGGATGTTTGGTGCATTTGTCGCTCCTTTCCCTCGAGGGGTATTCTTTGCAGCCATGCTCTGGCTGTTCTGAAGCAAGAGAATGTACTGATGCTGCCGTCAAAGTACATCCTGAACCGCTGGAGGAAGGATTTTAGGATACTTAATTCATCTGCAAATGCTAATTGTATGGAATCAGATAGGAATCTGGGTATTTATGACGACCTCTATTTCCGTGGCCATGAGTATTTTGAAGATGTCATTGACATTGGAGCAAGAGAACCTGAGCTGAAGGAGTTTGTGTTGTCAGCCATGAAGGAAGCAAAGGACAGACTGATTAGGCCTGATCACAGCCAGCAAGATGATCAACGGGTTGATGTAAATATGACTGTGACTGGTCAGGTGTCTGCAGATACAAGAGTCGATATGAACATGGCCTCACACACCTCAGCTCTGATTCAGGGGGATAGAAGGGTTGATGTGGATATAGCACCAAATGCGCCAGCCTTAGTCCATGGTGATACCATGACATCAAATGCCACTGCCCTGATTCATAGGGACAGAAGAGTAGAGATGAAAATGCCGACAAGTCACCTTATTCATGGAGAGGGAAGACTTGACATGAACATGGCATCTCCTCACTTGATGCAGAGGGAAAGGAGAGTGGACATGAACATGGCGTCACCTCACCTGATACAGGGGGACAGAAGAGTTGATATGAACTTGGCATCACCCCATTTTATACACAGTGACAGAAGGGTTGATATGAACCTGGCATCTCCGCATTTGATACATGGGGATAGAAGGGTTGATATGAACATGGCATCCCCTCACCTGATGCAGGGCGACGCCAGAGTGGATATGAATATGGTATCAACTTCTCAGAATGGGATGCACACTTTTGATTTGGTGAATATAAACCTGGAGAGTGGCTCTTTGCCGATGGCCGCAACAGATTTTATGCAAATGCACCCACACCCAGCAGTTTACCATCCCAAACAACTTCTTGATATGAGAGATCAGGTGATGGATGCAAATAAGAGACCAAATATGGAAACTAACACTTATTTTATGGGAGGCGGTATGCATGTGGGGTAGTTTGATTGTCTACTTCTGTAATCCTTTATGTTCAGAATTCAGAGAGGGCATCCTTCTTTTACATCAACATGTAATCATGTATGTTCTTAGAGCTGGCAGTACAACTAAACAGCTAGGCTTTAGTATTGCAGATAAGACTTGACTGTTGATAGCTCTATTGTAACCTGTTACCTTTTTAGCAGTTGTAGCAAGCCGGATGCCCATTATCTTGTGCATAATGAATAAGCCGTCGTATCATCTTGTTAGCAATTTGGAAGTGAGACACCTTTAGTTGCAAGATTCTGCTGACATTTCTTGTTTCTTTTGTTGACATTTTTGCTGCATGTCTATCTTGCAACCTGTTCGTTATGGTTAGTGCATGTGTCATTTGACCTGCAATTTTACATTTATTGAGCCCATAATCTGTGCATGGGAAACGAAAGATTATTTTTTGTTTACTATGATTATGCAACTTGATAGTCTGTTGGCAGTCCATTATAAGTTGACTGGCTTCTCTATCTCTTTCTTGGTAATGTGTTTCTTATGAGACAATTGGTGAGAGATAAGGAAAGGGAAATTTTGGGTGCAGCTGTGTTACAACAAGATGTACCTTGCTAATTTTTATTGTTCAGGGATGGTGATTTTTACAGCTCTCCATTGCACATAAAGGCTCTAGATCATCAGTGGACATGTCCTATTATTGCTTGTTGCTGTTTGCTTTCTTTTTAATGAGCTGTAAGGCAATATTTGCCCTGTTTTTATATTGATATACCACTTTTGATCCATTTCCAGTTAATATTGACTGCAGTTTTCCATGTTTGGTTAAAAATGTTGTCCTGGACTCCTTTGGTTTAAACAAGTTGAATGTATTATGATGTCCTTGATCTCTTGTTGGTTCCTTTTGGGATATTTCGAAATCCCATTGAAACTTCCTTGTCAATTTGTGTTCTTCTATCATTGAGGTTAGCAGCAAGATAGAAATGGATGATCATCGTTGTGACATGCACTGCTAAACGGGCTTCATCAATCTCTGAAAGTCTTCCCATTCCAAGTGGGCTGTCCCTAGAGGTTAAGCCACTTAGAGGCTGAAGGAAGGTACTGCAAGCTGAAGTGCTGAACCATTATGCTACAAAGATCATGGGAACCTAGAGGTCTTAGTAAGGTATTTTTTTTATTCTCTGGAGTACAGAACCAACTACATGCGAGTGCTGACTCCAATGTTGCTTGGTCTTCAGGATTCCAGGTGTCTCTTGGTATGACAAAACTATCCATTCATTGAGAAGTGTAATTCAAACTTCCTTTTTTGCAAGTATGTATAATTAAAATTGATTGAAATTCAATCCATTCTATTTTTTCAAGAAGGATTACAAAAGGATCACCTTCTTTGTCATGATGGATGAATTTACATCTTAACAAGAACAATGCTTTCTAATCATACCATCTAATAGCTTGGATATAGCAATATTGGGAATATTTTTATTCCTTTTGACCAGGATGGGAACACTTATTCCTTTTTGCCTGCTTGCCTACACAGAGAAGGTTTCACCTTCTCCCCACTGATTTTGCTTCCTATGAACCAATGTTAATCAGACTTGTCACGAACATGCAGCTTCAACCGCAAGGCTTTTTGTGACCCCTGTGCATGGATTTCCAAAGTAATTCGACGACACTGGCACGCTGCAGCTGCTCACTCCAATGCAAGCCTGCAGAATCCCAGTAACACTATTAGCAACCCATAAGAATCAGTTGATACATTGAGACATGAGAATGGAGCAGCTTGTAGTTACCTCCTGAACAACTGAGAGAGCCTGAGTGCTGCTGCATTCGCCGTGGCTGTAGCTTCCACACGTGCCGCTCGGTGTCCCAAAGCTTGCAAACTTGATGCTGCTGATGACCTGGCCATCTTTTGGGCATTCCAGGCGAAGTTCAGGTCCATATCTTTGCATTGTCTGTTGAGAAGAATTCCAACTATCAATTTGGGCTGGATGTTCCTCTGATACTTGTGCGCACACACTTCCTGTCTGCCTTATCACAAAGGATATCTTGCTTGGGTCACCACCAAATTGCTCGAAAAGGACTATATCATTGCTGCCTGGTTGAAGAAACGAACGGGGAACATGGTACCTGTTTAACAAGGTAAGAATCCAATTAATCAATAGTCTTCAGTTCCTGTAGTTGCTATATTGTTGGGCAATATCAGAACACACTGCTAAAGTGCTCAGCGTCACAGTGTGCACTAGTATTACAATTTTGAAAATGCATGCTTTATGTGCCATAGTTTCAGTACTTAAAAATCTAGCAGGGCGTACATCTTCAGAAATGTAAATCGGTATTAAGACCTATATGTTACAGACAGATCTGAACATATAAAATTGACATAGACGAAATACTAGAACTGCCTTTGCATGTAGGGAACAAAAGGAACTAATGAAAATATTATAAATATTATAGAGCATTAGGGGGGTGGGGGGGGGGGGGCAGGGCTATATGGAAGCCTTACAAAGTCTGTGATGGCTGGCCACACTTCTTCAGGCATTTGTTTGAATTGTAGCTTCCTCTGTAGTTGCACGAGTTGACACAGCCACTCTGTGGAGCCAGATTTGTTGGCCAGTATCGACCAATGCTCTGTCCGTTCACCCATGCTTCGCCTTTACCCATTCCCGTGAAGTCAATTGCAACAGGATCATCACCAGCAGGAGGCGTGAACTTGGTCTGTGTTTGGAGAATTGCAGTTAGCACATCAACCCAAGGCAGCAATTATAGGGAAAATGGGTTAGCCAAACAAATAGAATGTATATATATTGTCTTTTAAGCCCATAGTGGCTGTGTTCAAATGCCGTATACGGATTTGTTACATGGTCAGATGATCATACATTCATACTGACCTTGTACCAAATCAGTGGTTGATTGATTGGATAAGCATTGGCTGAGACCCATTCTGGTGAGGCTTCTGAAGGATCATATAGGTGCAGATCTTCTCCTCTGAGTCCAATCTGATCAAAGTATGATTAATAAACGTGAATCATGATGCATCTTTGGTCAAATGGAGCTCAAAGTAGAGTTTAGGCTACCTGGTATGTCCATTCTGCAGAAGACAGATCGAGTGCACCATTTGTTCCACTCAGCTTTACTGGCCCAGTAATTCCAGCACCTACCAGGTCGAAGAATGCACCATAATTCTGTACGAACAGAGAAGGCGGGGGTAAATTTTATGTTATAAAATCTGTTGCAGCAAGTCACATATTGGGAAATGGAGTGGCATATTTCATGTTTTCCATAGTGAAGGTTATTTACCGACAGCCCAACTGTTGCACTTAGAAGATCTATTTTGTTCTTCCCAGGTACAAGTTCAATTGGTTTCTGCCATGAGATGAGTGAGCTGCTCGCACTACCTTGTGCGCTTCCTGTTAAGATTTTAACACATATATATCTCAGAACACAAATTTGATTTATGCATGAAAGACCCATGTTAAGAAAATCAGAACCACAATTCAAATGCCAGACGAAGGAATTGGTGCTATCTTCTCGAGCAGTACCTGCAATTTTACCATTGATGTAGACCTGAAGAACATGTCCAAGTGAGTTGACAACCAGATTGGACTGGCTGCCATTTAGATAGGGTTCATCACCTTTAACTGTGATGCTGCACAAATTACATTAGTAGCACAAACGGTTAGTAAAAATTTGTTTTGTCAGTGCACATTACCATATGCTTAACTGTAATAAGGCATGTGTACCTTGTTGAGTACCAGAGGAAATCACTGGCATCTGCTGTGGTGTTTATCTGCTCCATCAGTCCAGCCTTTGTTAGTGCATTGTCCTTTGTAATACCTACAGGCTCTATGGCATAGCTCCAGCCAGATACTGCCAGTTCTGGCGTGATGAATGAGCCATCTGATGCCATGTTGCTCGATTCCAAGTATCTCATTTCTGAACTCGTCACTTGAGAATTGATCTGCAAATTGTGGCCACGTATATCTGAATCAGATTAATGGTCAATCTTTCTTTTCCAACACAAGTGCGAGCAACTTATGTGTAGTTATATGTACCTGTGCTGTGTTAAGCACCACATTCTTGCAGTCAGGAAGGATGCTGACAGACCACGCAGGGAGCCTGTACATTCTCCCATTGAAGGTGACGGTTTTATCAGATTGACCATCTATGTTGGCAAGGAATGCTGCGCAAACTGAACCAGTCTTGTATACCGCTGCCTGAAGATTGAAGAATGCAGACATCATTTTATACGGACCAGACAATGAAGCTAAATATCTTTTTTCAGAACAAGATTTTTGCTATATTTCTGCAATGCTGCTGAACGTTTGCTTGTTTTGTCATCTCAAAGACACTTTTTGTTGAAAAATGAAGATGCTTTTGTAAAGGTGGACATACCTCAGCATTTTGACCTAGAGAAGTGTATGATGGATCAGTTGCTATGAGCGCTGGTTCGCAGAGCTTGATGGCTTTGTGCACATCCCTTAAGTGGCCCCACTTTGGTTCCCTGACTAGTCCTGAATCATCACAAGAAGTGGGGGGCAAATAAATCAACAGCGATTTTTTGTGTGGGGTGGAGTGATAAAATATGTCTCGTTGATTTCATCCATGCTAATGTGAGACATGCCATGATCCCCTAACATAAAATTTCTTACGGTATTGTTATAGCCGAACATTTATTTTGCCCCGCGAAAATGTCTTCGTCTAACGTGGGTGGGTGGGAGTAGTTAAGGCATCGTACACAAGGATTCTAAAAAGAGATAGGTGATGAAATATTCTAACTGAAGTGTCATAACACTGCTGCAGCACAGCAGCAGTGTCGAAGGGACCACCATACATGTTGAAAGAGGTTCACGAGCTCAAAACAAAAGCAGGGCTGCCGAGGCAAACCGAAAGCTTCCTATAATTCTTACCGTACTCGTCGATGGGGGCATCGTAGTCGTAGCTCGTAGCGATGAAGGGTCCCCCTGAGCTGCGGTCGAGGTTGGTCCCTCCATGATACTGCAACGACAAGATTCAGAGTTTAGAAATGCTGCAGCAGGAATGCAGGGCCGACTGGCAGCATCAATAGACACCCTGAGTGCTGCAGTCCAGCATTTTGTGGCCACGCAGGCTGGCACAGCAGAGCAGCTGTCACGGTGAAATGGGAGGGCAGATATCCTCGCACGGTGCGCAATGCAGGATAAAAAAAGGTTACCATGTAGTAGTTCTGGAAGGTGCCGCCGCGCTGGTAGAACCTGGCGACGGCGAAGGCCAGGTCCTCGACGGGGCGGTAGGGGACGGCGCCGCCGAATGAGAGGAACCAGCCGCTCCAGTTCTCGGTCCACATCTTGGGCTTGGCGGCGGAGTTGGGCGTGAACTGGTCGCAGTAGAAGCCGTTGCAGGTGTTGATCTGCATTCACCCCCGGCGGTGGTCAGGCAGGCTGGCCAATCCATCTCAAAAAAGAGCAGGCTGTGACTGTAAAAGCAGGGGCATTGATCGGGCGAGGAGGGGTCAAGAAGCCACGTACGAGTGGGTCCGGCGCGTCGGTCTGCTGGCACATGACCCAGGGCACGCCGGTGTCGAGCGAGATGGCCATGCCGGCCGCCCACCGCATGTACGCCTTCCCGGCCGCCCCGTACGCCGAGTCGATGTTGCCGTACTCGTTTTCGATCTGCCACGCCGTGCCAAAGGGGCCGGGTCAGGACTCACTCAGCACGCACATGAACACACACACACACACGGACACGGCAGGCAATGCAATTGTATATTATCTCGATCTATCAGTGGTGGTACGTAGCGAAATTAAGCACCGGGATGGACCTGGGACAGGATGATGGGCCCGCCCTGCGACGCGTACAGCCCCGCCCCCTTCATGGTGTCCACCACCTTGGCGGTGAAGCGCTGCATCTCCGTCTTGAAAGGCTCGTTGTCGGTGCGGAACTTGATGCCGGGGATGAAGTGCAGCCACAGCGGGAAGCCTCTGCAGCAAAGCATTCATCCATTGTTTTTTTTTTTTGGGTTCATTTTCATGAAGATGATGAGGCGACGACCACTACAGCACTAGTGGTAAGTGAAGTGATGAGGCGAGGCTGCTGACCCGTAGTTCCACTCGGCGCAGACGTAGGGACCGATGCGGAGGTGCACGTAGAGGCCGGCGTCGGCGACGGTCTTGACGAACGCGGCCAGGTCCTTGCGGCCCTCGAAGTCGTACTGCCATGTCGGTAAACCTCTTTGCCGTCAGACTTGGTGTAGTGTAGGTAAAATACTAACCCTTGTAAAAGAAAGCAATAACAGCACGGCACGAGAAGCAAAGAAACCAGGATCGGAGCAGGTAATAGTAGAAGAGAATAAAGCATAGGGTGCAGAGGAAGCAAACGCCAACACGGCCCGCCCTTTGACAGACGGCGATGATGGCATGGCAGGAGCATAAGATGATTAGGAAAAGTAAATATACGATGGAATAACAGCACTGAGGGGATTGATGATGTTAGTATTTCTCTACGTGCCTGTCCCCTGACGGGCTCGTGGATGTCCCAGAAGACGTAGGTCTCGATGACGTCCAGGCCGCCGTCCTTGGCCTTCTGGATGATCCCCGGCCACATCTGCCGACGACAAGCCATGCCAGCGTCAGTACGTATCTCGCTTGCCAAGAACAGAGGAAGGAGCGTGCTGCTAGTGGCTGGAAGAGAGCGGTGAAATAAACAGAGGGAGAAGAATGCGCACGTCGGGCGTGCTCCGTGGGTAGTGGATGGAGCCGGAGACGAGCACGCGCCGCACGCCGTCGATGACCAGCGCGCGGTGGTCGTACGTCACGTTGGTCGCCCGCGCGCCGCCCGCGAGGCAGAGCACCACCACCAGCAGCGCCGCCGCCGCCGCAGCAGCATCGGCGAAGGCAGGAAGAAGCCGCGCGGTGGCCGCCATTGCCTCGCCGCCCGCCCGCGGGACAAGGGAAGGAGAGGAGAGGTGAGGTGAGGAGACGAACAAAGACCACCGCCTCCGCCGGGACTTGGCGCGTTCGGTGTACTAGCTAAAGGCAAAGCTCGCACCGCCCGGGTATTAGTAGTAGTCGTGGTAGTAGCTGGAGCCCTGGAGGTGGAGTGAGCGCGAGGAGGAGTTGCTCGCTCGCGCTCGGTGGTGACTGGTGACTGGTGGGGGCGGCACGCCAGGGAAAGGAAAAAAAGAAAACGCCCCGGCGCGGGCGGGCCTGGCCTGGATTGGACTGACTGACTGACCGGCCGTGGCCGGCCGGCCCCGGGGCGACCCGGCTGCCACGGGACGGAGCACTGTACTGCTAGCTCCTGCTGCCGCCGCGACCGATCCGATCCGATCGCTTTCTGGCGTTGTTCCTTTGCCGCGCGGCGTGTTGTGGAGGTGGACGTGGGAGATGGGGGCTGGATGCTACTATACGCTATGCTTCTCTTGAAGCGTGCCTAGCCGCGCTGCGCCGGCGCCGCGGTTAAAAAGTGGAGCGGCGCGGGTTGGTCACTTAGTTTGGGTGAGGATCTCTCCCTGCTTTCAGCTTTCCTTCTCCGGCGGCCTCTGCCCCGGCGTCTGGGCAAAGCAAAAAAGAGGGCTGCAGCTTCTTGCAAGCAACAGCAAATGCTGCCGCTGTATGGGATGGGATGGAGCAAGGCGAAATCACCCCACTTCTCCGGCGGCGGCGAGAAGAAATGGGGCGAGGCTGCCAGCCAAGGAGGGGGCAGTAGAAAGTTAATGGTGGCGCGCGCGATGGTTGGGGGGTACACACGGCGTGGGTGCCCGGTAACGCTGCCACATCTTTGTTGCTCATCCCGCAGTGACGCTGGCCGCTCACTGTCCCCTCCCCGCATGTGTCGTCCGCATTGCATTGCACGGTGTGGCCAGTGGCCTCGCATTCTCATCGAGAATAAATAAACAAATTGGATTGAAAATTGGAAGAGGAAAAAGGGCTACTGCCGCTCGCGGTCGCGGTCGCGCTCGGCTCGGTGTGTCTGCCGCCGGCCGCGAGTGGGCGACCGACAGACAGGGGTCGCGAGCCGTGACCGACCGGCGTTGTCGCTTGTCTGTATATACCTTGTTGCTCTGCTCTGCAAAGCTCTACTACTGTGCTAGCACTAGTTGCGGGGTAAATAAAAGTAAACAAAAGACTAAAGAACTGGACGGCGCTGTCGCTTCCCGTCTCGCTATAGCCTACAACAACTACCAGTAGTGGTGATGCATATCATACGCTGCACCGCTGCTAGTGTTGCGAGCTGTGGCCTGTGACAGTGGCACGACCCCGGCCCTCATCTTGTCTGCCCTGCCTCGTCGTAGCTTTCGTCTGGGGTCTGAACTTGGCCGGAGTAAACGACCCCCCGGAGTAAAAGGAGGGTAGGTTGTTATTAGGGCGGTGGAAAATGGTGGACGCGACGTACGAAAGCAGGAGCACTCGTGCCGTCAGGTCAGGTCAGGGGAAAGAAGGAAGCGAAAATGGCCTCTGAATTGTGGCACGTCCACAGGGCCGGGGGGAGTGAAAGCACACGGAAGAAGAATGAACGATAGAGGAAGGTCCGCACGAGCGCGACTTGGTGCTTTCATTCTCCGTACATACGCCAATTACTTGCCCTAGAATACGTCAATACTAGTATATATAGTATGTACTAATGTGGATGTGGATTTGGCTATCTGGGTTACTGCACTTTTTGGGATGCTTCTTTTTGTATCAAAAGGCTGTTCCTTCACACGCAAAACGGTTTATAACAGCTCTTAAGTTCGTAAGATAGAAAGTTGGGTCGTCATATCGCAAACATATATAAGAGCATGCAGTGTGATTCTTTTGAGTTGGGTCGTCATAAAAGAAAAAGCGTGACAAACTTAGTTGGGTCGTCATAACTTTATTAGATGGTTCTTATTATGTTAAAAGGGAAAATAGACATCTGAATTTGAGTTGGAGAGGACTCAAATCAAGAAAGTTAGATGAACACCTCGTACTTATGTGATTCTTTTTCCGTCGGCACTTTTGTCTCTTTTCATGGGAATCCTGTGATGCAACTGCTACTCTCACCAAAGCAGTACTTGAATTTTCAAGAGGCTGCATTTATATCATAAACCAAACACGCCAACTTACATGAACTTCTGGGAGATGCACTACGCACACCTGGTTCGCTGATTGCGTATACAAGTGTGATGAGTGTGGTACGATAATCGATTGCACTAGGAAATGCTCCCACTTTCTGATCTCTTATCTAACTATATATTTATAATAAACTGAAGGAAAAACGAAAAGTCACCCGCTCTCGATCTCACAACTCATCACTTGTCAAAAGCATGCCTCGTAGGAGCAGTGCCTATGTGTATCTTGTCCCCGTCTATCACGTTGACCTGTCCGAAACCAGCTCTGACCCGTCATCACGTTCACGGTGGCCACAGGACGTGTCTGCTTGTTTGTCCGAGAACGGAGAATGGCGGCAGCGAATCCTGACCTGGTAGGCGCCTAACCCACTCAAGCTCTGCTCGTCTCCAGAGTCAAATGGCACCACGACCTCGTGCCAGAAACCAAGAACAGCCGCGAACCGTGGTGGTTGCAGCCGCAGCTCCCAACCAAGGTACTAGTGATGGCGGTCGGTGCTCGTTGCTGCCAATAATAGACACATTCCATTCCATACGTCTGAAA
>Ga0182004_10000189_pt1 | contig 30900 bp, 20 predicted proteins | sample Sormic07211540_1_FD_120479 | JGI IMG/M metagenome (GOLD analysis project Ga0182004, IMG submission 120479) | Endophyte microbial communities from Sorghum bicolor roots, Mead, Nebraska, USA - 072115-40_1 MetaG | ecosystem: Host-associated > Plants > Roots > Unclassified | place: USA: Nebraska...
GGCGGGGACGAGGCCCTGCTTCCTGCGCTCCTCGAGGCGCTGCAGCGCCTCCCGCCGCTTGTTGTGCTCGAAGCGGCGCGCGTACTCCTCGTTGATCTGGACCTTGGAGAGATCCTCCCCGCCGTCGGAGTCCTCGTCGGACCCCGCGAGGATGTCCACCGGTTTCTTCTCCATCTCCTTCTCCTTCGACTTCTTCCCCTTCCCCATTCTCTCCAGCGATCCCTCAGCAGCGCAAGCCGAAGGAGGGTGGCAAGCTAAGGGCTGAGGGCGGCGGTATCGGCGGCGTGCCAGGATGCGGGTCAGGGTATAGATTTGTTGGGCTGGGTCTCCTAGGCTGGTATATCACCGTGTCGTTTCGATTTGTTGGGCTTGGGCTGCAGTTTCCGGGTTCCATTTGGGCCCAGCCACATTTGGGCCTTCTCTAAATATCTTGTGGAAGTTTTTCCTTTTTGTTGTCTTCCACTTTTTCAACAAATCAGAAGTTGCCATGTCACATGATAGAAATAAAACACAAATAAAAAAAAGCATATGTACGTCACATGACACAACTTCTGAAAGATTTGTATGATAGTCATCTTCCGCCTCCTGAAAACAGACTAGTGAAGGTCGCGCGCCACTAAGGGAATGAGCTCTAGTTTTTTAACGTAGAAATGTCATGCCGTATAGTCTGTCTATGAGCATGGAATTTGTGGCCTGAGTTTTCTTAGGCCTTGTTTAGTTCTAAAAAATTTTGCAAAATGTTAACAGTACCAATTTTGTTTGTATTCGACAAATATTGTTCAATCATAGACTAATTAGACTCAAAAGATTCGTCTCGTTAATTTCGATCAAATTGTGTAATTAGTTTTTATTTTTATCTATATTTAATACTTCATGCATAAGTCTAAAGATTCGATGTGACGGGAAATCTGAAAAATTTTGTAAAATTTATAGGGAACTAAACAAGGCCTTACTAACCAAGCTAAACAAAAACGTGAAACGGCAACGTGCGCAAGCATGTGCACAAGGAAAGATTCCGTGCATAGTGCATACGTGACCTTTTTCGGCTCATCATTTGTGCCAATCAAAAAGGGGGGAAATTTGCGTTGTGCATCATACAAGGACTCCAGTTTGGCTTCAGTACAAAATCACTTGCGGTGCCACTGAGAATTGTGCAATGCCCTTCATTATCTTACGCCGATGGAAATTTATGGATCTTTCGGTGTCTCTTGTCAATTTGTCATGTTCTGTCGCCTTCCATCGTGCTCACTGCTTTGAGGTCATAGTAGTGCATATTTGCGCTGATAACTGTATAAGGTAGCACCTCCGATTAATTTACGGACCGTAGGTGCGACTAAGTATGCTGATCTATTGTGGTACTACATGGTTAGACCTGAAGGTTCATAAACAGGGTTAAAGGTAGCATGGTCTTGCCAATCTTTAGATAGCAAATAGCAGGTATAGGTACAGTGCACATAAGATGTTCATAGCACCACATGTTTGTGCTAATAACTAAGAAAGAACGGTTGAAGGTAGCATGGGCTGATCATCAATGTAGAGTACCAGACCTGAGTAAGTATGTAGGTTCATAGCAGTGGTACATGATTACACTGGCAGGTACATAATAACAGTTCAGGGTAGCATGGCCTCACTAATTTACAGACAAGCGGCCCAGGAACAGGACCTAACAATAAAAAAATATTTTAGGCAGCTACGCGCGAAACGCACAAAATGGACAGGAAAAAGAGGAACACAATATTAGAGAGACTGCCATTGTGGATAATATAGCATGTAACACTGAACAAAACTAATTAAGCACATGAACACCCACCTGAGCAGGCTAACACGATGGCGTCAGAGCTGGCAAAGTTGTAGAGCAGACTCAAACAACGTGTGGTATCTTCGTTGTTTGAGTTCTGCCCACAAAAGACATATCAATGAAAGGGCAATAGATTTTGTATATATATTAGCGATAATATGCATTGAAGCTAATCATCTGTATGCAAAATGGAGAAAAAATGATCCGGTAGTACAGATACAAAGAAATATGAAATGTAAACTGAAACTCCAATCGCACAGCACCATGCCAGGTAAATACTAAGCGATAGTTAATTACATGAATATAACTAATCTATACAATCACGATGACATTAAGATGCAGAGTACAATTAATTTTAGAAGTAATTAGTAGAAGAGACATCTTCAACGTAGCTCAGTATCATGCAGGATTAATTTTAGGGTACCTAACTTCAGTTTCATGCATGTTATCCACCAGGATAACTATAATATGACCGCACCAAAGGTAACCAAATTGCAATCCGTCACTGATTAATGATGATTGACTGTATCATAAAGATCATAGGGCATATGGAACCTCCATTATTCCTCTTTGTCAATGGCACAGACGAATTGTTTAATGCCCTACAAACATGACATTATAAAACTTTGTAGCCAAAAGGACCCTCTTTGCCCCCAGGCCTCTGCCTCCAAGGGCGCCGCTGGCGGACGAGCGCCATTCGACTACGTCGTTGATGAACTCCGGAGTCCAGAATCGAGAGAGAGCGGAGGCGTCGGATCGAGGCCTTGTTCGGTTAAACCGGAAACGGCCGGAGTCGGGCCTGGCCCAACCCGCGTGGATCCACCCGGCCTGTAACAGCGTTTTTGGTTAGGAAAAAACACGCATTACCACCCTCAACTTTTATAAAAATTTGCTTTTTCTCCATAAATTCTAAAACTGGATAAATCACCTCTATAAACTTTTAAAACTATTTGTTTTACCTCCCTGACCGGTTATAAGCAGTTTTCAAAGGTGCTTTTGTCCTTTTCTTTTTATTTATTTTTTAACAAGCATACGTCTAAATTAATGTGAAACTAAGTTAACTTTATCTTGACCGGTCTTTACAACGGCTCTAAAAGCACAAGACCGGTCTTTACAACGGCGGCACCTTCGAGCATTGTTTCCCTTCCTGAAGATGTGTCATGAGTCATGACATTCTTTTCCACTAACCTGTAGGTGAAAACGTCGCCTTAGAGGTTCATCTTTATGCAACCCCAACCTCTCAGGCGGTTGAGCTTCAAATTTGTGCAAGATATACTGTGCTCTGTCTTTACTCGAGAAGGCAGTCACTTACGGGGATGCCATGATGTTGGAATTCTACACCGAGTTTGGTTGGCGCAGTCGGATTAGGACAAGGGCTTGAGTCTCATTCATTTATTTTGTGTCTTAAGTTTGTATGATTGTATGGTGGAATGTGGTCTAAATACCATGATTCTGTTCTAAATAGCTATACTCATTTTATTTGCCAACGTTGGAGGTGGGAATGTTATATTCCCTTTATCTAAGAAAGATTACAAGCAGTTCTAGACTTCTAGTGTCACACTGACTTTTACTAGTATATGAATATGTCGATTGTGTGTAGAGCCTGAAGGCCAAGAGAGACTGCAGGCAACACCTACTTCCCTCCCCCAGAACCCCAGCTCTGCCCCCCGGTAAATTCCTGATCCTGATTCCTGAAGACCTGAACCAAATTACTGTACTTCTCCTCCCAACTCGATACTCCGCTGTTCCCTCGTTTACTGCCATTCGACCACACCACATCCTTGTAAGAAACTGTCTGATGCGTTCAAGTGGGCGAGCCACAGCTGCCGTAGCTCCGGGAACGCGACCTCCAGCCATGGCTTCCGCGGCCCACTGAAGTGCAGAACGGCGGAGGACCGCACAAGGTCGGGGTGCGGCACGCGCCAACCAAGGCCCGGCAGATTCCACTGCGGCTCGATCGCCTGAACGCGCCCGTCGACCGCGATCAGCGCCGGCGGCAGCGAGGCCATCTGCCACAGCCTGAAGCCCGACTCCCGGTTCTGCACATGACGCAACCAAATGTCAGAGTCAGCCGCCGGCCGGCAGCGAGGCCATCATCTGCAACAAACTACATGCTTTGCTCCTGGCAACTGGCATGATAAAATGCTGCATTTTTTCAGGAATCAGGACAAGGAGCTTGCTTGCCTTTTGTAGCCAGAACTGGTATGTCTCGGTGACGTTTGTTCGTCGCCAGGCGTCGAGGTCGACGATGTTGACGCCCCACGACCACGCGCATTGCGAGCTATGCAGGCCGGACACGTCGGGGTCCGAGAAATTCAGGTGGTCGCCAAAGGTCTTGTCGACGCAGACGCCGCTGCCTTCGTGAGCGCCGACCGCGCCGATGATGTTCCCGTCAAGGTCCTGCTCCCACAGCCCGGCCAAGTCCTTGCGTACCACGACGTCGTCGTCCAAAAGCATCACCCTACCAAGCTCAGGGAAGAACTGCTCGAGCAAACAAGGCAGAGACCAATGTTAGCAAAAAGGCACACATGCGCATCTTCACTCATCAAACGGTGCCATAATATACGTCCGTCCATTTTACCTCCGGGAGATGGATCTTGAGATAGTTGAGGAGCGAGAACGTGCTCGGTCTGGATGCCTCGAGCCGTCTGTGCTCCCTCTCCGCTGATCCAAATCCATCACATTGGTGATAATCCAGCGAGCTCCTCTGAACCTCCTCGACCGTCCTCATGATGGAGGCGACGACGCCGGCGTCGCGCCAGTCAAACTGGTGGAGTCCCTTGACCTCGACGACCGCGGGCGACACCGGGTGCAGCGCGAACCACGAGTGCATGGGCACGTAGCTCTTCTTGTCCGTGACCACGTGGAACACCAGCCTGGCAGGGTCGTCGGCGCTGCGCACGGCGGAGGCCACCGCGACGGCGGCCGCGAGCACGTTGTCGGTCACGAGCGCGACGTGGAGGCACGAGGCGTCAGTCAGGCGCGGGGCGTGCTCCGGCGGCGGCACCGGGGAGCGCGCCGCGGAGTTTACCGCGAACTCCTCGGCGAGACGCAGGGTGAGGCAGTGCACGCTCTTGGGGACGCCCAGCGACGCCAGGTGCCGGTTGAACAGAGCCCGGATCCTTGAGGACTTTACCTTCCGATCCATCTTCAACAGCTGGGGGAAAGTATTGTTTCCAAGAGTTAAACCAATATAATCCAAATTTTTAAATAGACACATAATCTTTGGAATGGAAGAATTCATAGAAATTACACGAGAAGAGGTTTCCTCGGTAATTCTTACTATCTTCCTTCTAATTTATGAGTCGTTGTGGCTATTCGAGATACATAACTTTTACTATGTATCTTGTTTTGTGTATGGTCACACGAGAAAAAGTTGTTCTCCTAATAATTTGTTAAAGAAGGTGACGAGACACTAATAATCCCACGACTACGACAAACCCGAGCGTGCTAGAAGACCATACGGTCACAGGCTGGCATGTCTGAACAAATTGCCGGTCTGTGTGTTTGACAATTCGAAGATAATCATGATCATGGTAAGTAATGTACGCCGGTATACGCCATGTTTCGGTCTAGCTGACTAGAGAATGCGCAAAAAGGCAGACCATGCATAATGCGGCCTTTCGCCGTGGAAAGCTGAAAGCGCTTACTTGAGCTAAGGTACTGTAGTAACATGCAAGCATGATGCCAGGTTATTCAAAGCTTAGTGAAGATTAGTAAAGGCCATAACGGAGAATGCGTGGAACGGAACATGAACTGATAAGGTTATTTATACCGCGTACCATGGCCATCATCTTGATCGCCACGGCTTCCATGTCAATCCGCCGGTCGTAGGACGCCAGCATGGTGGCCATCTCCGCCATGAGCGCGTCTAGGGAGTCCGGCGCCGCTTCCACCACCACAGGGTCCAGCAGGGTGGCTTCTTCCCTGTGACGCCGCCATTCCTTCATGAATTCCTGGCCATTCCACGGAGTCGGTTCAGGTACAGTACACGTGAGTATCCCATCCGTGTACCACGCAGTACACGGGCAGTACAGACATATCATCAAAGAAATTTCTTTGGATGAAGAAAAAATAGATAAGCCAAGTCGTATTAGGTACCAAGTACTACATGAAAACAAACGTTGTTCGGCACGATCTAGGCTGCCAGAAAGAAAAATCACAAGGGGATGCACGGTTGCATGGATGGTTCACGGACCACAAATCCACGACCGCTTGCAAGATCCACGTAGGAAGCTCCAAACGCAAGGTCCCATCATCCATGCTGGATCGCACAGGCCACTGACGATTCCTAGCTACTACTGAGGCCTTGTTTAGTTCCAAATTTTTTTTGCAAAATGTGAATAATACTAATTTCATTTGTATTTGATAAATATTGTCCAAGCATAGACTAACTAGGCTCAAAAGATTCGTCTCGTCAATTCCGACCAAACTGTGTTATTAGTTTTTATTTTTGTCTATATTTAATACTTCATGCATACGTCTAAAGATTCGATGTGACGGGAAATCTGAAAAATTTTACAAAATTTTTTGGGAAGTAAACAAGACAATCCTAGCGAGCAAGTCACAGGGCTCAGGGCTGCCTGCCTTCGGTTTCCGTAGCGGTTGGCAACACAAAAGACACAAACGTCCGATCCAAGCCACCAACTCGTAGGGTCCGCGCAGAATAATGCGATGCGGCAGCGCAGGTCACACGAATCTATCCACTGGTAGTAGTCCCGAACATATCCGCATGAATCGCGCCCGGACCTCGTCAAATTAGGCTGTTTTTTGTGCATAGCTTGAGTAAGAAGTACCAGGTCTAGTTCTTGACTATTTTTACATGCCTAATTAGCTTTCCAAACGCAAAGAACAGTGCTCGTTTAGCTTTTTGTGATGAGGCTTACTTTTGCATTGTATAGTCTACTCTGTACTCCCTCCATACCAAAATTTATGACTTCATAAGATGCGTGTCGGTCAAACTTTCTCAACTTTGACTAGATTTATTAAAAATACGTGTATATTTATATTTGCAAACAAGTTTGTTATAAAAGTATATTCAACAATCTATTAACAATACTAATTATGTTATAAATATTAATACTCTTAAATATATAACTGATCAAAATTAAAAAAAATGACTTCTTATGAAATGATGAGAATGACATCTATTTCTAGCACAGAGAAGCACGAGCTTCTACCGGCGCCTGGAACGGCAAAAGTCAAAAACAGAAGAAAAAAAAAAACAATGGAACCAGAGTCGGTCAGTGCGTCGCCAACCGTCAAGACGGCAACTGCAAGTACGGCGCCCGGACCAGACACCGGACCGAACGGGCCGACACGGCCTACCTGTCAGCACGACGGCGCAGGCGGCCACGTGGTCGCCAACGCCGCGACGTGTTGGCCGCCCTGCCCTGACATTCCCATTCCCGTGAATGGCTAGGCGCTCCCTGCCAACGAGCCGAACCAGATGAAAACCGCGTGAGCGCGCACGCATCCGCGTGCGGCGTCGCCCATCTGCTTTTGCCCTGCCCTTCCCCCCGGCGCCGCGCGCAGGATGTAAAAAAAAATTGGTCAAGAAACCGGCGCCTAACGCAGATTTGGTGCTGCGCGAGCCAAACGCAAATCTGTGCTGCGCGAGCCTAACGCAGGGACAGGGAGGCGGCAATGTCGGGCTCACACTCACCTCCGTCGCGTCGCCGCCGTCGCCGTAGAGCCAGCGCCCCAGCCCCGCCCGCCAGTCCAGGCACCCTGAAGCACGAGGAGTGAGAGTGACCGAGGGTCCCATGGCAGGACTACGCTACTCACCGTCATGAAAACGGCAAGCACGCTGTGCAAGTACAGCGGTTACTGTGTGAATGAAAGCGAGAGTCGCCTCTTACCGGTCGTGGAAGGGCAGAGAGAGGCACCGGCTTCGATGGCGAGGAGCGCGGCGCGGAAGAGGAGCAGCCCCGCGAGGAGCCCCGTCACTGCAGCCGAGCGGCACCCACGCCGCGCCGCTTGCTGCTGCTGTGTCCGCGGCTGCGGCGCCTTGGGCTTCGTCGTCGCGTCGCCGTCGCCCGCGGTCGCGGTCGCCGTCGCCGTGATGTACACCCTCATTGCCGGCGTTGAGACGGCTCGCTCGCTCTACGTGAGGCTGCCTTGGGCAGGGCGGACTGGCCGTCGCCTCCGCTGCCGGTCATCAACCTACTGAGCTGAGCTATGGACTGAAGAACCCGAGCTGGCGAGCTCCCGCTCAAGTAACAACGCGCTCGCGCCCAGCGCAGGTCAGGATGGAGGGTGTGCCGTGCGGCCCCGGCACCGTGCAGCGTGGTAGGGCAGGGCTCGCAGCAAAGCAAGCTTTCCCTAAGCTGCCGCGGCGCGCGGGTGCGGGTGCGGAATGGGAACGCGGGGGCAGGGGAGAAAGGAAAACAGGGCGGTGCGGCAGGTTCGCGCGCGGGGGCGGGGAGTCATACCAAATGGAAAGGACCAGCTGCGCTGCGAGTTGGGACTTGGGAGTTGGGAGTGGCCGAGTGGGCACCGGGGGTGGGGGGTCGAGGTGGCAAAACAAGAGAGAGTGGCGAGGCGAAGGGGAAGGCCGCCGGCCCGCTCGGTGTTGCTGTTTGCGAATCTGGAATTCTGCAGAGCAGGGGGGGCCGGGGCGAATGGGCGACGGGTTTTGCCGGATTTGACCCCACGGAAAGCGACCTCGATCGACTGCGCGAGCAGACCACCGACAGAAAGCCGAGGGTGATCTGCGCGGCGCGGCGGGCCTAGCCGACCCCAAGTCGACGACGACGCTGCCTCGTGGGACAGACGCATCGCCATCGCCATCGCCGTCCCGTCCGTCTCCCATGGCTTATCCGGTGCTGCAGTGCCGGTGGCGCGCCTCGCTGTGCGCTCTCCCACGAGATCGATAGGTATAGCTTTCGCATTAGCTTCCTTGTCTGGCTGAACGTACGAAATCGCCATGTGACATTGTGACGGTGTGTAGTGTGGGCTGAAGCGGCCGCCTGCTCCGGCTCGCTTGTTTGGACGCTACGCAAGCTACAGGCATTGGAGGTGGTGGCCACTGGCCAATCGGAGTTAATGATGCCGGCACAGAGAGAGTGACTGAGCAGAGTTATCAGTTATTACTACATGCATATTGCATAGGTTGTTTAGTTCGCGAAATCGTTTGGATTTCGCTACTTTAATATTTTCGTTTTTATTTAACAATTATTATTCTATTATAGATTAACTAGACTCAAAAGATTCGTCTCATAAATTACAGATAAACTGGGCTCGCAGCAAAGCAAGCTTTCGCTAAGACATTTATAAATTTTTATCTATATTTAATGTTTTATACATTTGCCGTAGTATTCAATGTGATGGAGAATCTTAAAAAATTTTAGAAACTAAACAAGGCGTTCGGACTTCTCTGGCCATTCATAGCATGACCGGGCATTGAAACAATGAACGAGATGCTGCTTCCGATACTCCTTCCTGACTGCGTCCCTGTTTCACCGCTTGACAAAAGACACTTAGGCCTTGTTTAGTTTGTAAAAATTTTGGGTTTTGGCTACTGTAGCACTTTCGTTTTTATTTAACAAACATTGTCCAATCACAGAGTAACTAGGCTCAAAAGATTCATCTCACAAATTACAGATAAACTGTGCAATTAGTTTTTATTTTCATCTATATTTAATACTTCATGCATCCGACCAAAAATTCGATGTGACAGAGAATCTTGAAATTTTTTGCGAACTAAACAAGACCTTTTACAAATGGTGCGGTACATGACGTACATACATACTGCAGCAGGACGAACGACTGACCCCGCCGCAACCTGTTTCTGCTCCGGCGGAAGCGGAAGGTAGAAGTAGACTGTAGTGGCAGTAAACGCCATTGCAGTGCAGCCCGTAGTACGTGCGAGATCTATCGATACCGGCTGCCGGTCCTTGTCCTTGGACCTACTTGACTTTTGTCGCGCGTGCCCGTTGCCGTTGGTGGTCACGGTTGGTCCCTGGGGTGCTTTTGAAGTTTATTAGACGCATCATATGATATCTCCTCGCCTCAAGTTACTGCTACTCTTGGGTATTGTTTATTTGTTTTTTCAGTGAAAGAAGAATTATATTATATAATAGTTGAGTATATAAAACATGTTACATGCACTTTGGATTATAATATATAGTACTCACGTTGTGTAAAGCACAACTCAAAACCTAACATGTTAGATGTTTTACAGTATGGATGATCGCATAGGCAAACACTCGGCAAATGGTCTGAGAACAACGACGGCCAGCAATGGTCTGAGAACAACGACGGCCAGCATTTCAGTAGGCGGAATTGAGGAACTTCTTCTTTCTGGTGTCGTCCTTTCTCTTCTTTATGCCATCGAAGAGTGAGGATGACTAAGGCCTTGTTTAGTTCACCCAAAAACCAAAAAGTTTTCAAGATTCTCTGTCACATTGAATCTTTCGACACATGCATGAAGCATTAAATATAGACAAAAATAAAAACTAATTGTACAGTTTAACTGTAAATCAAAACGAATCTTTTGATCCTAGTTAGTCCATGATTGGACATTATTTGCTACAAACAAACGAAAGTGCTACAGTAGCGAAATCCAAAATCTTTTTGCATCTAAACAAGACCAATCTGAAAATTATTCTCCCTAGTCCTTCATTGTGGCTAGATCTAACGACAATAAAACGAAGAAGAGGCTGGAGAAAATTATTCCATGGTAGCGACATCATCTCTGCCTTGATGCCGCCGTCCGGAAACAAAAGTCTCCATGTCGTTATGTCGATGAAGATGTCGATGCTAAAGTTGTCGTCCTTATCTTCAACGAAGCCGCTATGGAAAAGCCGATTCCACCTCTCTCCTTCACTCTTGCCGGAGAGGAGAAGGAGAAGATAAAACTCCAATACCAAAAAATTTGGCATGAAGAGACACTAACCCAAGACTCGATCTACTAAAGAAAAACTTATTAGAAATAGTGGATCCCCAATCCCTTCAACCTCCGGCGATATACCGGAGGGGAAAGGAGGGGGACCAGCAGCTGTGGACAACGGGAGCTGCGACGGTGGGGCTAGGGCAACCACTTGATCAGTGTAGGAGCTTGTAAGTTCAACTCTCTGTTTGGGCGGCTTACTTCTAAAAAAAATTATAAATTTTTTTAAGATTTCTCGTGACATAGAATCTCACGGCGCATGTAGCATTAAATATAAATAGAAAATTAACTAATTTTAAAGTTTACCTATAATTTGTGAGATGAATTTTTTTAGCCTAATTAGTTTATAATTGGACAAATATTTGCCAAACACAAACAAAAATACTACAATGTCTATTTTGCAAAAAAAATGCAACTAAACAAGGTCTTGGTTCTCACTGCAATCTGGGTTCACTTCGGACGTGTGTTATTCACTGTTTTTTTTTTTAAATTTGAATTGAACTATAAAAGGATTTTCATTAAGACGATAACAGAGCTACAAGTATGGGGAGCTCGCAAGTGCAGGTCGATACTTGATTAAGGCCTTGTTTGGATGTAGTCGGATTCACACCGATCCACATGGGTTGAGGTGGATTGGAGTGGAACTTGAACTAAATTCCACCCCAATCCACACCAACACACATGGATTGAAGCGAATACGACAACATCCAAACAAGGCCTAATCATGTTTCAGTCTTAGGCCTTGTGTAGTTCTGAAAATTTTTTGGTTTTCGTAACTGTAGCACTTTCGTTTTTATTTGATAAACATTGTTCAATCATAGAGTAACTAAGCTTAAAAAACTCACGATTTACAGGTAAACTGTGTAATTAGTTTTTATTTTTGTCTATATTTAATATTTTATGTATGTGCCATAAGATTTGATGTGACGAGAAATTTTAAAAAGTTTTTGGTTTTTGGGTCAACTATTTGGCAGATGATCCTGCCGAATTATCAGTTCCGACTGTTCACTTGAACCTGGATCCCGATGTTTTTACCGGGACCATACCGTCCATACGCATGCCACGGCAATCTGCAGTGGCGCGTGCTTTTACCGATCCCCACCGAGGCACCTGACTGATCTCACACGGTGACGTCGTGACGACCTGGGGACGTCATCGGCGCTCAGGGCAGTCGAGTATATGGCCTTGTATAAGGCGATGTTTTTAGGCCTTGTTTATTTTAGAATTTTTTTGGTTTTGGTTACCGTAGCACTTTTATTTTTATTTAACAATTATTATTTAATTATAAACTAATTAGATATAAAAGATTCATCTTGCGATTTATAGATAAACTGTACAATTATTTTTTTGTTGTCGTTTATATTTAATGCTTCATACATGTGACAGTTAGTTTACCCAAAAACCAAAATTTTTTTAAGATTTTTCGTATATCGAATCTTGCAGCACATGCAAATATAGTCGAAAACAAAAACTAATTACACAGTTTGATTATAAATCGTGAGATGAATTTTTTAAGCCTAGTTAGTTTATGATTGAACAATAATTGCCAAATAAAAAACAAAAGTGTTATAGTGTCCCAAACCAAAAAATTTTGGAAACTAAAACAAGGCATGTGGACAGACAAACAAACAGACGGGAGGGCAATCGTATCGTGTCTAAATTGGGTTGATTGCTTGAACGGTGTTAGTAAAAACTTCTCTTAGCAGAGTTTGTACTCCGATCCTGCCTAACAGCGATCACGAGTGAGTAGCTCCATCTAATCGACGTATACAGTGCTCGCTGGGTTGATTGCTTGAACGGTGCTCGCTGAAGACTGCATTCAATTGGTCTACCTAATAACGAGATTCATTCATGGGCATGGCGACCAAACGAGGAAACACAGCAACTCCGGCCCATTCAGGCGTCCTTTTTTTTTTACCGCAGATTCTGGTAATGTCTGCCTGGGGAAGCTTACACGAAGGAACAATTCATTCTATGGTTAAAGAAAGAAGTTTGAAATTTTATATGAGGAGAAGTAGAGAACTAATCTGATCAGCTGGCATGTTGTTGAATTGTTCCTTTCAGCACTAAATTTGGTGCCTCCTTTGTTTAGTGGTGAGTCGTCTCAGAGCACTCGCATTATCTACCTGCTCCACAACCTGGTTCAATTTTCCATCCATCCATGGCACATAAAAGGGGAGGTGAGAGTGCATGGAACACACGGATGGAAGACAGCAGAAGAAATCTTTTTGACGTGTTACTGTGTTAGTGCAATTCGATCTGTCGGAACCATGGTGAGAATGCATTCCGATTTCACCGTGGCATGATTTGTGAATATGTGTACTTTTTTATGGGGGCAAAGGAGATACTTTGTTCTTTCTTCGGAGCATGCCTCACATTTTTTTAAAAAAAAAACTATTTTTGAACACTGAACTTTTGCTAAGTTCGATTTTGTCAAATAAAACTAAAAAGCAGATATATTTGACCTTTAAACTATCAAAACACCGGACAAATTTGGGTCTACCGTGATTTCACACGTTTGTTTTTCCTATATCCAATAAAAATACCGTTAAATATCTAAAAAAAAATCACAAATAACTCATTCTTAATCAAAATATACAAAATCGGTACCTCCCCTCCCCCTAATAAAAATACAATATATTTATTGCTACTCTATTTTTTTGGGGAAACTATTGCTACTCTATAGAGTTCTTTGGATCTTACTTATTCACGTTGCTAAAAAACGTGACATTTAGTTATTTATGTTATCATTTTGCATTATATCAGAATGTAGGAGATCAACCAAAATATAGTCCAACGGATTCGGAGTACATGATACATCTCGATGACACCAACCTCGTAAACGTGTTGTCAAAAAAAAAAAAAAAACTCGTAAACGCCATGCTCCACCACATGTAGATCATATTTAAGCATACATAGCTACTAGTTGGTGCTTTACTTTATCTTGACTGTTTCTCATTAGGCAATACAGTAAGTTTTAAATACGACAAGAGCCCAAACATCATGCAATCAATATAGATAAAGCACGAAACAATGATTATTGAAATAAATAGCAATCACGATACGAGCAATAAACACTAGCAACAAGAGTACAAGACAAGTACTGTCCAAAGAATTTAAAATAGAGCATCATATGTTGGATACACCAAGGATCCGTCAGCGCCATTTGCATCGGAGCTAGAGGTTTTTGATAAGATCTTCGACTTCAACTACAACCTGACTGCATTCAAAATTTTAATGTCGAAGCGCTAGACGTGCTCTTCCTGGTGGAAAGAGCTCATCTATGTAGTCGTGAAGATGCAAGGCCACCACTTAGGTCCCACTATTGTGATGGTTACGATTTTAAGGTCCCACTATTGTGTTGGTTTTGATTTTTTTTATTTATGTAATATCAAAATTAGATATCTTTTACTAGGATGGTCTAGCTACGGCTATTTTAGGTCAACCTCCTTCAACGTTCGATAGAGACGTATTGTCTATATGCTTAAACTCTTCTTCTTAATACAATGATATATAAAAATCTTTTGTAGCAATATTATCTTTCGGTTTACCATGAATTCTTTATGATTTTTTAGAGGTTTAATCACATTTTATTATTTTTAGAAAATCACTAGGCAAACCCCACCACCAGTTTAGGGTCAAAGTTGTCCAAAATATATGGTTTTGCTGTTCGATGGTTAGACTTTCTTCTCAAAATTGAAGTGATGCAATTTGATCTCCTGCCTTCTCAGGTCGGAATTCAGAAGCCACGATAGCTGCTGGTCTGTGTTTGTTACTAGTATTCTCTTGTCTTGACTCAGGTGTCAACAACTGAACTTTTTGTAAAAGCAGATCTGCAGATGGGAACGCATGCAGGCAATGATCTGCAACAAGGAATGGCATTATCGTGCATCCATTTTGCCATTTTGGCATTTGACAGCAAAGTTCTATGGAATGTCAAACGCGAAGTGGCACACATGCCTGGAGCAGCTTTCACGCATTGGTTGCAGGCGATACGGTAGTTGCCCAGCAGCTTTCACATAGCGAGACGGATACGGATCAAAGCTGTCTAGCTTTTGTTGATGTGAGGCAAGTTAAATCGACGCGTGCCCGTAATCTGCAGATTGTTGATCTGCACGATCATCTGCGATGACGAAGATGTCTCACTTGGTCAATTCCTCGGGAAGCTGCATGTCACAAAAGGTGGTTTTCAGGGGATAGTGGATGGCCAACGATAACCTTTTTTTTTTCGTCTCTGGATGTGCTAGACAAGAAGACAACGGCGGAAAGCTCTCCATGGAACAGGGAAAAGTCAAAAGTGTGCCATTGCATGGTGCAGCGGCAGCAGAAGCCGGCCAAAATCTTGGTCCGTGACATGTTCCTTCAGGGTTTCACCCAAGAAATTTGAGGCAGAAAGCATGGCTGGTTGATACTCCATGCATTGAAGTAGTTTCATCTTTTTTTGGAAAACTGATAGCGTTGATCATAGACTCCAGTAGGACTCAGTACTCTCACTAAACTCATGTTTTGAGTAACCTCTAGAGATGCTCGCGAAAAAGAGCAGGAGGAAATGGAATGAGACAAATACTCAGTAGACGCACGGTGAAGTGGAGTGAGGCCCAACGGACTGCATATAGTGGAATCCACACCCAACCTGGAAATATGAGCTTGGGCTAACAGACTTTATGGATAAATTCCAGAAAGCAATGACCATTAGGCCTAACTAGACACAAGGTTCCGAAGGTCTGTAAAGACTCACGGCCTGGTAGCGTTGGGGGAACGCGGCCCAAATAGCTGCCACTGCTATCATGGTTTCCAATTCCGCTGCTAATTCCTTGGGCTGGCTTAATTGGAGGGCTGCTCTGAGTCAGAGAAATAATATCGGATCACGAAAATTTTAATTAGTCCTGGCTCGTTGCAAAGGTGTTCATTGTGCCCTATTCTGATCGATCAATAAAGCTTGCTGATGTTTCAAAAAAAAAAGGTGTTCATTGTGCCAAAACGAAGTCTAGTTCACTGAATCAACCTCGGTTACAGTTTCCACTTGATTATGTCTGCAGTACTGGTTTAGGGGGTACATCAGAAAATTAAGGGACAGGTGGAACCATGGAACTGGAAGACTCAAAGAAGCCTGCATACTCTCATTCTGCAAACAAATGGAAAGATGGCAACTTAGCAACAGATCCTACTCCCATCAACTTTAGACCACATGCACACCTAATACAAGATAAAGCCAAAGAGGTACTGATAACTTCAACCCCATCATCAGCAGCAGCAGCAAACACGTACGTGCAGATCCTAACCAACCCCTCCATGCTCGCTAGTCGCCACGCACATATATAGCTGCACTGCAGTTTGCACGCCTAACGGACACACAGTGCATAACATACGGCGGCGGCCGGCGGCCGCCTAGTTGCGCTTGACGTGTCCCTCGTTTGCTTTCTTGAAGAGCTGCGCCTGTGCCGCGGCGGCGCCGTCATCGCCAGAGCTAAGCGCGGCGCCGAACGCGTCCTTCACCTCCTGCGTCGTGAAGGGGAACCCGCTGTTCACCATGGAGTTGAGCAGCGACGCCGTGCCCTCGCGGAAGAGCGCGCCCACGCCGTCCTGGCGCGTGTTCGCCAGCGCCTCCGGCACGGTCAGGTCGTGCCCGAACGGCACCGCCGCGCTCGGCCCGAACAGCCGCACCAGCGGGCACCAGAAGCCGAACAGGCCCCACACCACGCCCGGGTGCATGATCCAGTACCTGCAAAGCCAGAAGACATGAGCGACGCATACGTTGGTCAGTTATGTAAGCCGGCAGCTGTACTCTGATGTGCGAGGGTTTTAGGGGTTACGTACGTGCACGGGCCCGTAAAGGGCGGCGTGTTGGGGTCGTAGGGCGTCGGGGTAGTCGGTGTTGGCGTCAGCGGAGAGAACGGCGGCGATGTGCTGATAGGCGGTAATGGCACGTCTGGAGTGGCCGGGGAGGTGTCAGAGGACGGCGAGGGAGGGCCGTAGTAGCCGCCACCGCTGCCTGGAGTGGTCGGCGAAGTGTCACTGGACGGCGAGGGAGGGCCGTAGTAGCCGCCACCGCCTCCGGGAGTTGTCGGTGAAGTGTCACTGGACGGCGATGGAGGGCCGTAGTAGCCGCCACTAGGCGCCGATGGCGTGGTCGGAGAGGTGCCAGAAGACGGCGAAGGGGGCCCATAGTACCCGCCGCCACCTCCAGGCGTCGATGGAGAGGTGTCACTGGACGGTGAAGGGGGAGCACTGTACCCGCCACCACCACCGCCAGGCGTGGTGTCAGAGGACGGCGAGGGGGGGCCGTAGTAGCCGCCACCACCTCCAGGCGTCGATGGAGAGGTGCCACTGGACGGTGAAGGGGGCCCGCAGTACCCAGCACCTCCTCCAGGCGTCGATGGGGAGGTGTCACTGGACGGCGAAGGAGGAGCACTGCATCCGCCGCCGCTACCACCAGGCGTCGTCGGGGAGGTGCCAGAGGACGGCGAGGGGGGGCCGTAGTAGCCACCACCACCTCCAGGCGTCGATGGAGAGGTGCCACTGGAAGGTGAAGGGGGCCCGTAGTACCCACCTCCTCCTCCAGGCGTCGATGGGGAGGTGTCACTGGACGGCGAAGGGGGAGCACTGCATCCGCCGCTGCCGCCTCCAGGCGTCGTCGGGGAGGTATCAGAGGACGGCGAGGGAGGGCCATAGTAGCCACCACCACCACCACCAGGCGTGGTTGGGGAGGTGTCACTGGACGGTGAGGGTGGAGCATTGTACCCGCCGCAACCGCCTGGAGTTGTCGGTGTGGTCGGGGAAGTGCCGATGTCGGGCGAAGGCGGGTAGTAGCCGCCGCCACCACCACCGGGTGTGGTCGGCGAGGTGCCGATGGACGGCGAGCAGGGCGGAGTCCCGTGTGAGCCTGCAAGGAAAGAGCAGAACACAGACAACAGAACAGGTTTTACGTCGTGGAGATGAGAATCCCGTAAACTGAAGAAACTGGAAGTCGTTGGCCTCGAACCTGGAGAATGGTGCGGGTCGGCGGGGTTTTTCCGGCTGCCGAAAGGATCGCCATCGCTGAGATGACGCGCAGCATTCTTCAGGCCGCCGCCAAAAGGCTCGCCCTCGCCGAGAACGCGCGCTGCCGCGCCGTACGCCAGCAGCAGGCAGCAGCAAACGACAAGAGCCGGCCTAGCCATCTCTCCACACTAGCTTTCTTAGCTGCTGAAGCTTGCTGTGAGTCGGGAGTCCTGACTCGCTACTGGTCTATATAACAGCTCGCGCCTTCTCGTTCGCATTGTGCATTGTGCACACGGCAAAGGATGGTGCACCTGTTGCAGCAAATAAGGCCTTGTTTAGTTGGCAAAAATTTCAGTTTTTGGCTACCGTAACAATTTCGTTTTTATTTGATAAACATTGTCCAATCACAGAGTAATTAGGCTCAAAAGATTCATCTCACAAATTACATGTGTGCAATTAGTTTTATTTTCATTCATATTTAATGCTCCAAACATGTGACCAAAGATTTGATGTGACGGAAAATCTTTGAAATTTTTGCGAACTAAACAAGGCCTAAATGCATTGAAAGAAAGACCGACACTCCGAGAGGGGAAAAGAGTCCGGCCGAGGTAGCTGGTGAACACCGGGCCGTAATGCCACGCCTTGATGGGCCTGCAGCACCGTAGCATCCTTTCACTATCGCGACCCAGTTCAGAGTTGCTCGCACCGACACGCCACGAACGAACGCATGATGCACCACCAGGCACCAGTTACGCCAGTACTGTATGCACCATGGTCGACCGTGGACGGCCATGTGCAGGTGATGCCGTCGTGTCGTCGTCGCGGCGCCCGAGCGCGTGCACGCGGCGCGACGAGGGTTCTCGGTCAGCACTTCAGCAGGAGGGCACGGTGATGGGGCGTAGTACGTACATGCATGCGTGCCTCGCTCTCGCCCTGCAAGTGCAACGCGCGCAGGTGTGGCGTTAATGGCCGGGTGCCCGCCTGCCCGGTCAGTTTGCAGTCTCCTCCTTGAATGCAGGCTAGCTACTGCGATAGTTCAAGAATTTACTACTTCTCAGCTACCATCGCTGTGGCTCTCCATGCGTGGGTGCAGTGCAGATCGGCGTGGCATCAGGGCGGCAAGAGATGCAGAGCTAGCCATCTGTGACGCGTGCGCGTCGGCGTGGAAGAGTGAAAATTTTTCATCCATCCCATCAAATCTTTAGACACGTACATAGAACATTAAATATAAATAAAAAAATAAACTAATTACACAGTTTGGTTGAAAATCGCGAGACGATTTTTTTAAGCCTAGTTACTCCATGATTAGCCTTAAGTGCTACAGTAACCCACATGTGCTAATGATATATTAATTATACTTAATAGATTTGTCTTGCAGTTTCCTAACGAGCTATGTAATTTATTTTTTTATTAGTTTCTAAAAACCCTTTCCGACATCCTTCGGACATATCCGATGTGACAGCTAAAAAATTTTCATCATCAATCTGAATAGGGCCGACACGGACATGGCACTTGTCAATGATATATCGAGCTTCGACTGGCTTCAGAGGGAGAAATCAATGGCGCGCGCCAGAGGTTGTTTCTCGAACTCTTTGTGCATGGGCATGGACTTCAACCATCCAAAGGAAACTCGATTACTTCACAGCCCTTCAAGTAGTTGGGCCTCGTTTAGTTCACACTGAAAATCAAAAAGTTTTTAAGATTCTTCATCACATGGAATCTTGTGGCACATGCATGAAACATTAAATATAAACAAAAACAAAAACTAATTACACAGTTTAGCTGTAAATCACGAGACGAATCTTTTGATTCTAGTTAGTCCATCATTGGATAATATTTGCAGAAAAAACAAAAGTGGTGTCTAGGTACCACAGTACCAAAAACTTTTCAATTTTCGAAACTAAACGAGGCCTAGGTACAGACTACAGACGTGCAGTAGGTACTTGGAGCCAGCTGTGTGAGCATGGCACAGTCGATCAGATCAAAATGCCTCTCTTCAGCGGTCGTCTGCCTTGGATCCAACCAGAATGGAAGTGGTGCAGGCATGTTTAGAACGTGGTCGAGAGGTTGTTTGGAAATTTTCAATTTCATAAGATCTAAATATATATGTAGAGCTCTAAGCAATCTCAAATGAAAAACTGCAAACTACACTATGTAGATCGTAATGAGAATGAAAACTTCCGTGTATACCATATCGACATCAAAGATAAGTCAAAAGTTCTAAAATTCCTGTAGGGGCTCTGCTGCCCCTCCAGTTACTTAAAAAAAAGGTTCTAAAATGAAATTTTGAATTCTGATCAATTAAAATAAAATTTAGAACTCTACAGTTTCAAAAAAAAAAAGTTATAGTTGCGCCAAACTGAAACGAGGGCCGTGTTGTTCTTAAAGCGTCAGGCCCAGCTATCTAAACCTTTCAGGGAGGCCCGTAGGATGTTTTGAGAAGTGTCTCTGCTCATAGAAGATGAGCCCATTTCTGAAGTTACACACACACAAAGGTGAGACACAAGACTGACTGCCAAAAGGGAAAATCAAAAGTTGAAACAAATAGTTAAAGAGCTAGTGTTCCTCAGTTACTTAAATTGCTATACATGTCCGGGCTTGATTTTTTGACTTGCCTAAGTACATAGTAGCATAAGTGTGTGGTGGCTTCGCAATTTGAGCCACGATCATCTCACTGTTTACAGCTTCGGTCTCTGAAGCCATCCGAGCTTAATCTAACTCAAATCGAAACTGAGAGTGCAACGCAACCTCCATGCCTTTCCGCGCAAGTCTCTACAGTACGCAAAGGTGCATCCGTGGCAGCCTCGCTAGCTCCCTTTCAACCTGGCCGGCCCTTATGATTGTTACGGCAAGCACGCCTCTCGTCCGACGCAAAGTGCATGGCCGGTGGGCTAGACGAAGAAAGCTGCTTCGTGGCTGCTAATTTCACACTGGCTGCTCGTTAGCTCGTTCCACATTCTACCTTTGGGCGAACACATATGCAGCGTACTCACAAGGTCACACCCAAATCGATGTCTCCATGAAAATGGGGCCTTGCAGTAGTAATGTGACGACCCTCGTTCTATCCATTGGTTTTGCGGCGTTCCGCGAGTAGATCATCAAATTTATTTTTATAATAAACTTATTTCTAAAAATTTAGTTGAATTTCTAAAAATTTAACCAACAAAATATACTATAGTAATAACGGGACGTACTAGACGATAGGTCGCGTCAGCTGTGGGTCCTCATGTCGCATCAGTCTACCACTTTCATTTATATTTGCTAATTATTATCTAACTATAAACTATCTAGGTTTAAAATATTTATCTTACAAATTATAGAAAAACTGTGTAATTAGTTATTTTTATCTATATTTATTATTTTATACATGCGTTTAAAGATTTGATGGAAAATCAGAAAAAAAAGAACTAAAGGGGTGTTTGGTTTGGGCTGTTAAAGTTTAACATGTACTGTAGCAGTTTTGTCTTATTTGATAATTAGTATCAATCATGAACTAATTAGGTTTAAAAAATTCTGTACGTGTGTCTAAATATTTAATGGGTCAGACGGTAAACTTTAGGATGGCAAACCAAAGTAGGCCGTTGGCCTGAGCTTGGAGCGTAGGAGTCGTTTCTCTCCGTGTATGGCTGTAGTAGTGTACATCCTACACGTCTACTGTATACCTGTACCGAGGCTAGTAGTAGGGTAGGGCATGCCGTGCCGTGTTGCTGTTGCGAAGGTAAATTTGTAGCTGCGCTGCCCCACTTGCCTGTACGTCCTCGCCTCACCGTCGTCGTCCACTGTCCGCCAGTCCGCTCCGAATCCTCTACAAAAAATCCCCGCCTACGGCCTACCTACCCAACAATGGCTTTTTACCGTTCCGGGACGGCGTTTTGGGCTTGTCCGATTCGCGGCCAACAGTTCGTTCGTGTGGACCTGGCGCGATTCCTAGCTCAAACGGGAAACTGCAGCCCGGCCGGAGGCTTCCACGATCGACGTGTAGCTGAGTCGTTTGCGCAAGAGTTGCTTGACCTTATTCAATTATCTAAAAAGTCATAAGTAGAAATATTATTCATTAATTTATTATAAAAAAATATTATAAAATAGCAAATAAATTCGGTAAATAAATTCAAGTGAACCGATCTCAAAGTCACACAACTAATAACAATCTACAAACACCAAGAGTAGCAATAGTCGGGGTTTACAGAGTAGAGATATGTGGATCTCGCGGTCGGATCGGATACTCCGTATGTACTATGTTGTATGCGTGCTAACAGGAAAGAGAATAGGCCTATTTAGTTTTCAAAAATTTTCAAGATTTTCCGTCATATCGAATTATTACATATACGTGTAAAATATTAAATATAGATAAAAACAAAAACAAATTTACACTTTACATATAATTTGCAACACTAATTTTTTAAAATTTAGTTAATCTATGGTCGGACAATAATTATCAAATACAAATGAAAGTGCTACAGTAGCTAAAGCTAAAAAAATCCATGAATTAAAAAAGGTCTAAAAGAAGACAAAACGAATATTTCTATGTTGATGAGGAAATATGCGGTGAAAACTAATTAAAAAAATACACTTTTGTAACTTTTTTTTAAAACTTGACACATTTGTAGTGCATGTATATATTTACTCACATGCAAAAGTCAGGATGTAAACTTTTAAAAAAAAATAACTTTCACTCGTATGTGCACTACAAGACAAAAAAATTTAGATTTTTGTCTTCTAGATTACATGCTCGTGAATGTTGTTATTTTCATATGATTTTTTTCTTCAAATATGACTTTCATCTTAACCTTTTGGTTTGAGTTTATGTATGGACGAACTACATATGTGCCATGTTTTAAAAAATTCAAGTTTCAAAAGTATATTTTTAAACTACTTTCCGTGTGTTCTACCTTGTACGTACGTGGTTTAGTTTACCTTAGAATCTAAAAAAAATTAAGATTCCTCGTTACATCGAATTTTTAGACATATGTATAGAGCATTAAATATAGATAAAAAATTAACTAATTATACAGTTTGTCTGTAATTTACAAGACGAATCTTTTGAGCCTAGTGAATCTATGATTAAACAATACTAATTTTCAAATATAAACAAAAGCGTCATTGTAGCTAAACATATTTTTTTCGAAAACTAAATACAAGGCCTTGCATCGTTTATTTTTCCAGGATCATGACCCGGGGGAGGGGGGGGGTAAAGGTAAACTTGACAGAGAAAAGTAACTGTTTATCCTCTTTCTTGATGACACAGCAGGTTGTATACATAAGGCCTTGATTAGTTCCCAAAAATTTTTCAAGATTTCTCGTCACATCAAATCTTTGGTCACATATATGGATCATTAAATATAAACAAAAATAAAAACTAATTGCATAGTTTAATGTAATTTGTGAGATAAATCTTTCGAGCCTAGTTACTCCGTGATTAGACAATATTTGTCAAATAAAAACAAAAATGATACTGTAGACAAAAACTAAAATTTTTGCGAACTAAACAAGACCTAAATATGAAGATTATGCTCCGCCTTTAGTGGAATCTCTATATTTCGAGATACAAATGTTGTCAGATTAATTTTGCCTAAATTGATGTTAGATCTTGTCGCACAAACATGGTCCCACCAACACCAAGCTGGTTTAATCTCATATCAGCCATTAACCAACAATCTAAGTAATTCCTATTAAGCATATTCATTTGTCTGAAAAATCATAAATTAAAATATTATTTACTAATTTATTATATAAAAAACCACCGTTGTTAAAATAAATATGGCTTTTAAGTCACTTCTGCTGCTACTCCGTATCGTACTTCCTCCTTGTTTTGATAAGACTTGAGTCCAATATTAAGGGCTTCTTTGGTTTCACTTCCTAAATTTTAGATAGCTAAAATTATTTTAACTACTTTTGGATGACTAATGAAACTAAACTATTTTAACTTCTTTTAATCAATGTGTTTAGAACTTTAGTTACTAAAGTGACTAAAGTTTAGTTAGATAAAATCTATCGAGGGGAACCAAATAGGGCCTGAAAATATAAATCACGAATAACTTTTAAATTGTTAAGTTTAGAAACTACATGAATAATTTTCTCTTAAAACATAAATTAATAAAAACATACATAATACTTTTTGATAAAATATTTTTATAAAAATAAAAAGTAAAATTAGAACACGTGTTCTTGTACCAAACGACTTTGTCAGAGTACTCCGTAGTTGCGTGTGCGTACTTGTAAGGTCTTGTTTAGATCCAAAAACTTTTGGATTTTGACACCGTAGCATTTTCGTTTTTATTTGACAAACATTATCTAATCATATAGCAACTAGGCTTAAAAGATTCGTCTCGTGATTTACAGGTAAACTGTGCAATTAGTTATCTTTTTTATTTATATTTAATGTTTTCATGCATGCGCCGTAAGATTCGATATGATGGGGAATCTTGTAAAGTTTTGGATTTTTTTGGTGTATCTTTTACTTCCTAAAAAGTTTTGCAAAATTTTTCAAATTCCCCGTCATATCGAATCTTTAGACGTATGTATAGAATATTAACTGTAGATAAAAATAAAAATTAATTGTACAGTTTGGTCGAAATTGACGAGACGAATCTTTTGACCCTAGTTAGTCCATGATTGGACAATATTTATAAAATACAAACGAAAATGTCACTAAAAAATTTTGGAAGTAAACATGGCCCTAAAATAAACGAGCCTACTCGCGCTAGCAAACGTAGGGGCACTGTAGGTGAGGATCGATAGATCCACCGTGGTGCTCTGCCGTCGACACGTCTCTGTCGCTTCATGCACGTCGCAATGCTGCCAGTCCAGCCCCTCGCCATGCTTGCAACTGCAAAGCTGCAAGGCCTGCAGTACAGTGTGCGACTTGCAAAGTGGCAACGAGCGGCCAGGGGGGAACGCGAACTAACGACCAACCAACTGCCGGCGGCCACGCACGCACCGCTACCTGACACAAAGACATGGCTAGACACAGCGTGGAGCAGCTAGACGCCTAGACTAGACTATCATGTCTCGCTACTCCCAGCAACCTGCCTTTGCCATTGCCAATTGCCACCAGCACCCTCCACCCTCTCCAATTTAAAGCAAGCAACGGGCAACGCACCGTCTCGCTCGCCTCGCCTCGCCTCCGGTCTCGACTGTTACATCCACGAGCTGGTCACGCTGCCGACGAGCTCAGGGAGGTGAAGTAGCTAGCTCGGTTTCCCTATTCTCGCGACACCGTCGCGGCGGCGCGCGGCGGAGGCGGCGACGACGACGACATGGGTCGGGGCCGCAGCGAGATAAAGCGGATCGAGAACCCCACGCAGCGGCAGTCCACCTTCTACAAGCGCCGGGACGGCCTCTTCAAGAAGGCGAGGGAGCTCTCCGTCCTGTGCGACGTCGACCTGCTGCTGCTCCTCTTCTCCACCTCCGGCAAGCTCTACCACTACCTCTCCCCCACCGTCCCCTCTGTGAAGGACATGGTCGAGAGGTACGAGGCCGCGACGCACACCAAGGCCTGGACCGACATTCGCCAGGTAACAGTAGTTTCTTTGTCTGTTTTAAAACACGTGGCAGAGCACGCATGTTCTTCTTCTTAGCCGTAATGTAATGACGATGCTCGTCTTGCTCGACGGCGACGGCGACGACGGCAGGAGCGGCGCGCGGAGCTGGAGAAGGTGGAGCAGATGTGCGATCTGATGGAGAAGGAGCTGCGGTTCATGACGGTGGACGACGGGGAGCAGTACACGGTGCCGTCGCTGGAGCTGCTGGAGCACAACCTGGAGGCGGCCGTGCACAAGGTGCGCTCCGAGAAGGACCGCAAGATCGGCGGCGAGATCAGCTACCTCGAGAACATCGTACGTATCGTATCACGCCTAGTCGCCTAGTACACCCCTGTCCTGTGATGATGCTGATGTACCCGATTCTGCTGGGTGCAGATCAGAGGACGCCACGAGGAGCGCTACGGGTTGTGCGACCAGGTGAGCAAATCATTTTTTTGCAAAAAATCCTGCTTGTTCCAATTCCACTATTCGCAATTGACAGTAACGCACGGCGCACGTACGAATGCATCTGCACCTTGTTTAGTTCACCCCAAAAAGCAAAAAGTTTTCAAAATTCCCCGTCACATCGAATCTTGTGACACATGCATGAAGCATTAAATATAGACGAAAGCAAAAACTAATTATACAGTTGAGCTGGAAATCGCGAGACGAATCTTTTGATCCTAGTTAGTCCATAATCGGATAATATTTATCACAAACAAACGAAAGTGCTACAGTACCGAAATATGAAATCTTTTCGGAACTAAACAGGGCCTAGAATCGACCCATTCTGCTTGTACCAGTAGTCCGCGGATGGCGGCTGTCCAGCCCAGTCCAGCCCAGTTTCTGTTCGATCCAACTTTAGATGTACTGTTCATGTCCATAATTTAACTTGGGTAGATGCGTGCTACCAAATACGTACTCTCTTTAAAAAGAATGCAACTATTTAATTTGTGCAAGTCAAATTAGTTTAACTTTCATAAATTTTATAGTGAGTAATATTAACATTTATGTCTCTAACTAGGTTTATTGAAAAAGTACATTTCATAATTAATTTAATGACACTTATTCTGTAACAAAATGTTGGTATTTTCTATATAAAATTTGGCCAGCCTTTAAATCAAGGGAGTAGTATGGTAGAACTAACAAATCTAGTATAATTATAAAGAAGCATGTGAGCTAGCAAACTGTAAGTACATTTCTTTGTCTCTCTACAAATGGCTTAGCAGATAAACAAAAAAAATCCATCTGTGCCCAGCTTATTCAGCAACTCTTGAGTTCAGCTTTCATCATTTTGGTGACAGTAGGACTTCTCCCATCTTTCCTTTTGAGATGGAGAGTATGTATACAGATTGTAGCAACTAGGAGTCTATCAAGAATAGGCATTTCTTTCAGGCTTGCATGGGATGCTGGTTCCCTACAAAATAGAGACTCACAATGAAATGGTAGGATGGTGATTCCCTGCGTAATATAGGCAAAGAGAAATAGCTGTCCATCCATTCAGAGGAACCATGCGCTACTCGTTTATATTTTTGGAACCATGCGCTACCCTGTGCTAGTAGTGTCACGAGCACTGCTCCGTTCAGGCCGAAAGTGGCAACAGTCGCGAGGCTACAACATGTAGTAGACCCATCCATGGACGCACTACCTTCAAGCTCTTGATGGAGGAATAGCTTTTCTGCTTTCGCGGTACAGTGCTACGAGCAGCCGCATCATGCTATGTACAGTACAGAGAGCTGATGCAGCCTAGGTAAAGTGAACTAGGAACAGCTGTTCTTGGCTTTGTGAGCACATCAATCAATTCTGCTTCCTTCTGAGTCTGTGGTTTTGTGCATTTGTCTATAGAATTTTCTATTTTCGTATGTTACGCATTCTATTTTCGTATGTTGTGCATCTAGTCTAGTATCTGTAAATTTTGCTTAATTTTGACTTTATGCATTTCTATAGAAAATTCTATTCTCGTATGTTCTTGCACATCCTAGAGTTCTAAACTGTGCATTGCCTGCAGCTTGCTCATTCTCAGGCCTCGAACAACAACGGGGAAGGAGGGTCGGCCCCACCAAGCAGCGGCCTGGAACTCAAACTGGGTACAATGCAATCCTTATGCCACCTTCTCAACTTCGATTCAGATTTCAGACCAACTATTTTCAGTACCTAACCTGAAGCTTTGTGCAAACAAGTGCAGGTTTCAACTAACGCTGGCTGGAAGCTCGAGGATGGATCGAAGATTATGCTCTGGTTTCATCAAAAAAAAGATTATGCTCTGTATCTCTATACTGTTTTGAGAACTTGCATGCTATGTTTCGAGTCTTGAGTGGTTGTTGTCCACAGTTGTCCTAGTAGATCAAACAAGCCTCAGCTAGGTGTTAATGCATTATTCAGATGCAGATGGGAGAAATTAGCTTTGCAACTAAGCTCTTTCTTCGATTCAAATATATCCTTGCTATTGGCCAAAAGAAAACGCTATAAATTTCTCAGCCAGATAAATTTCTGCGTTTCTGAATCCAGAGCGATCACGCTAAAACCAGATGAAACCCCGAATCCAAATAGAATATAGAACTAAAAATATGTGGGCATGGTGCTAGGAGGAGCTCAGCAAGAACGTAGCAATATAGAGATTGATAATCACATCTCGAAGATCATACTAAAATGATCTCATCACTGCTCCCAAGATTAAGCAACGAGAAGCAAGGAAGAAGACGAATAACAACAAGAAACGAGAAAACAAAAATCAAACGAATGATGAAACATAACACAGCGTAGACGAATTTGGGTATCACGACGAGTCCGCCGCGCAGCGCCTCATCCGGCGGAAACATGGATCCCCTCCTGGCCTTTTAACGGCGGCTGTGCTATGAGAGGAGTGGAAACCCTAAGGATGTGTGAAACGGCAACCGTCTGATCATGAGTCGATGGGCAAGATCTTGTTGCTGGCAAGGACTCCGCAAATGGGCCAAGCCTAACAACGTAGCAACGTTCACAGTTATGGGCCTCTCTGAAATTTGGGCCCACCAGTCGTTTGCGAGTTAATCAAGAAAGGAGGAGCACATGGTAGCGTCTCCGCTCCTCTGGTATCAAAGTCGACCATGACCCATTTAGATATTGTTTAGTTATTTTCAAGATTCTTCGTCACATTGAATCTTACGATACATACATGAAGTATTAAATATAAATAAAATAACAGCTAATTGTATAATTTATCTGTAATTTGAGACGAATCTTTTGAGCATATTTAGTCTATAATTGAATAATAATTGTCAAATAAAACCGAAAGTGTTACAGTAACGAAACCCAAAAAATTTCGCGAAATAAATAAGGCCTTAGACGTAGGATACAGTCCAAGTAGCTAGCACTGTTTCATTTCTTTTTTCCATATTATTACTTGGGCCCAGGTTGGGCAAAGCTTGCCCGTAGCTGATCTCCACTTTCTTTTTTTTTCTTTTAAAAAGGGTAATAAATTGTGTTTCGTCTATTCTAAATTACAAGACATCTTGGGTTTTGTAAATAATTAGGTTTTTATATATCTAGATATAATATATATCTAAACGCATAGTAAAAATTATATATGTATATAGAAAAAAGCTAAAATAACTTAAAAATTAGAACAGAGGAAGCATCACTTATGAACTTAGTATATAGAGAAGGATCAAAAGTTGGCCCCATTCGACTCTACCTTCGGCTCACATGTTCTCCATGCACTCTCAACCTCCATCTCTAAAGTCAAGAAAAAAACATCCAAACCACATACACCACTCCTTTCCAACCAAGACTTTGTTTGTATTCCCATGTATCCACCTTAATCCATGTGTATGGAAGTAGGTGTGAAATTTAGTTTAAATTTGACGACAAACCACTCCACAAGCGTGGATATATTGAGATGAATACATTGACATCCAAACAAGCTTCAAATTGGATTTCGTCCTCTATGTACCTCCACTTCAAAAAACTTTGGATTAAACTCCTGAGCTTCAAGATGGGTTTGAAAGCATGGAGCGAACATCAAATCACCATAAACCCTTCCACGTCTTTTACCACAAGATTCTAGCCACCTCACAAGTCACAAAGGCTTGGAAGCGTATGGAGCAATGAGCTTAGGGCCCGTTTGGTTGCTTTCGGTAAAGTTTACTTTATGTCACATTAAATGTTTGGACACATGCATGGAGTACTAAATATAGACTATTTAAGAAACTAAAAACACATGTAGAAAGTAATTTGAGAGACGAATCTTTTGAGTCTAATTAGTCCATGATTAGACACTAATTTCTAAATAAAACAAAAATACGTACATATTAAACTTTAACACCCCCAACCAAATACCTCTTTACCTCAGATGCCACAATGATGCTACTACTATACACATGGCCTTTGAAAGTGATACTTCGCCTGGACGTTGCACGGAAGAGTATTAGAAGACTATCCTCGGTTGATTGCAGAGCGACTGTAATGCATGGTAGTACGCGGAGCATCCCTCCCTGCTAGGCTGCTACACATCCAAGACGTCTTGCTCCTCGGCGTGAGAATGCTAGTGCGCTAGTGTTTCTACGGGTGAAAATGAAACGGTCAGCGCCGCGATCGATGATTTTTTTTTTTACAAGGACGATCGATGAAGTTGAGTATACTTGCACCAGCTAAGCACCTGACACGCAATAAACAGCGTGTGACGGAGCAAATTGCAGATAAACTAGGGATGCATTTATTGCCCGCCGGGGAGCTTAAACAAGTGGCTGGCACGCGGAGCTGCTGCCCGCAGGAGGGGCAACGATCGTTACGGTGCGGTCAAACCAAGTCTCTTCTCCGCGGAAACCGATCCAGCCTCGCGCATTCATATTCAGTGCACGTCTGCACGAACGATTTCTTTCAGTTCTCGATGCATTCCACCCGCAAACCGAGCATTTCTGAGGGAAAAAACGATGCCGAGAAGAACGTTGCTGCCAGTGGCACCGTTCGAACGGGACTTTTTCCGCTTTGGAACACAGGGTAGGGAGAACATAGGAATAGGAATTTTACAGGAATTGAGTTGGCATGTTCATCTAACCCTATAGGAATAGAAGCCACAAACAAAATAAGATGGCCTTTGGTAGCACTACAGAAAAAATAGAGGATTGATGCTCAGCTTTTGAATTTGAACAACTTGCTTGCATGACAGCCACCTTCCTGCCAACAGACAATGAACATACATGCAAGAAGACAACTTTCCCGCAGGAATTTTTCCAAGAGGTCAGACCTCTTGTTTACATTCATGTGAAATCAAGCCAAAGGAATACAATCCTATGGAATGTTTCCTATTCTTTCCTACGAACCAAAGGGCTGTGTAGGAAAAAATCCTTAGAAATGTGAATCCTCCAAAAATCCTTTACCAATCCTCTGTTCCAAAGGGGCCCAACTGTTCCCGGCCACTCATCTGCTCCAGACAGCCGGCCGAAATGACAAGCGGCAACCTTCTTCTTTCTACTCCTAAAATCTCGCAAGGGAACGAAGTCATTAAGGGCGTGTTTGAAACACAGGAATAGAAAATACAGGAATATGAGAAAATATAGGAATAGGAAAGAAATGAGATGAGAAAACAGAGGAATGAGGAAATATAGGAATTTTATAGGAATGTGTGTTTGGAATGCAGGAATGAGAAGAGTGTAGGAAATTGAAGGTAAGCACTAATATCACATGTTTTAGAATAAATAAAATTACTATATCTCTTAGCTGACGGTAGA
>Ga0182004_10000190_pt1 | contig 30871 bp, 14 predicted proteins | sample Sormic07211540_1_FD_120479 | JGI IMG/M metagenome (GOLD analysis project Ga0182004, IMG submission 120479) | Endophyte microbial communities from Sorghum bicolor roots, Mead, Nebraska, USA - 072115-40_1 MetaG | ecosystem: Host-associated > Plants > Roots > Unclassified | place: USA: Nebraska...
AGCCAGAAGGGGGAGCACGCAAGGGTAAGGCCACCGACGAAGCCCCCACCTCTCCTTTCGCCCTTCTCCTGCTTCGATTAGATTGGATCCCGGCCGCCGTCGCTGCAGGGTGGGATCTGCTCCGTCTCTTGCTCCTTCCCCAGGGGCGCGCGTGTAGATCTGCACGTTTCCGCCTTCTGCTCGGCTTTCTTTCCTTTCCGTTTGAATTCCCAATTGATACTAGTATATGTACATTCGATACCTTTACCTTGTCGTCCGGCTATCGGATTCTGCTTTGGAAGGCAGATTTGATCTAGCAGGGTATATAGCTCGATTTGGTAGTGATACTAGCAATTACGAATGCTAGCGTCGGTTTCAAACCAAGGGAGTGCGCAAGTCAGGCGTAGGATTACCTTTGCTCTGAGTTCTGTCCATAGATACGATACCCCATTAGGGAACTCAGTCGTATGATTACAATTCTGTTGAGTGATTCGCGTTATTACTGCGAGCCAGACCAACTCACCAACATTTTCCATATATGTTGATGTATTAATGTACTGTTACTCAAGGTCATGATGGATCTGATATTCTGACTCCCAGTATTGGAGCATGTTCTTGGTTAAACTCTTGATGCTTGGAATAAAGCCTTTTTGTTAACTACTGTTCTATACATCACCTGATTGATACATGTCTCGTTCTTGGTTATTACTGCTTCTAAATCCGATTCTTCAAGTTATCGCTGTTTCTTGCATTATCTTCTACCTCACCTGCATACGTACCTGACGGAACTTTGTTGCTGCTGTCAGACATGGCGCCAACCGTTGCCTTCAGCTCAGTTAGCGCCCAAGCTGGGCTGATCCAAAAGCCAAGGAACCTTGGAGCCACAAGCTACGCCGGATTAAAGGTGCCGAGCTTTCGCTCAGAGTCGTCATTCCTGGGCAGGAATGCGTCCCTACGAGCAGCTGTTACACCAAGGATTGTGCCCAAGGCGAAGTCTGGATCTCAGATATCTCCGCAGGCATCCTACAAGGTGGCGGTGCTGGGTGCTGCCGGTGGCATCGGTCAACCCTTGGGCCTGTTGATTAAGATGTCTCCTCTGGTGTCCGAGCTGCATCTGTATGATATTGCTAATGTCAAGGGAGTTGCTGCGGATCTCAGCCACTGCAACACGCCTGCCCAGGTTCTTGACTTCACTGGGCCCTCAGAGCTAGCCAACTGCTTGAAGGGTGTGGATGTTGTTGTCATCCCTGCTGGGGTCCCAAGGAAGCCGGGCATGACTCGTGATGACCTTTTTAACATCAACGCGAGCATTGTCAAGTCACTGGTTGAGGCTGTCGCGGACAATTGCCCAGAGGCGTTCATCCATATCATCAGCAACCCGGTGAATTCCACGGTGCCAATTGCAGCTGAGGTTCTGAAGCAGAAGGGTGTCTACAACCCCAAGAAGCTTTTCGGGGTTACCACCCTGGATGTTGTCAGGGCTAACACATTTGTGGCGGAGAAGAAGAACCTTAAGCTCATTGATGTTGATGTCCCAGTTGTTGGTGGGCATGCTGGTATCACAATCCTGCCTCTGTTATCGAAGACCAGGCCGTCTGTCACCTTCACAGAAGAGGAAACCGAGGAGCTGACAAAGAGGATACAGAATGCTGGGACAGAGGTGGTGGAGGCCAAGGCTGGTGCTGGGTCTGCTACCCTGTCCATGGCCTATGCTGCTGCCAGATTTGTTGAGTCGTCTCTCCGCGCGCTGGCTGGCGATCCCGATGTCTATGAGTGCACATTTATCCAGTCTGAGAAAACTGATCTGCCATTCTTCGCATCAAGAGTCAAGCTCGGCAAGAACGGTGTTGAATCCGTGGTTTCCGCCGACCTCGAGGGAGTGACTGAGTATGAGGCCAAGGCACTCGAGGCGCTGAAGGCCGAGTTGAAGGGAAGCATTGAGAAGGGTATCGCCTTTGCGAACAAACAGCAGGAAGCTGCTGCATCTGTCTGAAGCGAAGCAAGTGAAATGGAATGCAGTCCACAAGGGAATAAAGGAACGATGATCTTGAATGGCTTTTAAGTTTTGCAGCCTAGAATTTTTTTGGTGCCGTGCCGGAGTGTAGGAAGATGCTCCAGATGGTTGCTGTTGTTAGTTTCTAATTACTACATGGGGGCTCGACTGGACATCCCCCAAGTTATCACCGGTATCTAAACCAGGCCTTGTTTAACACCACACATAAATTTTGCTCCGTCTGTATTGTGGTTCTGTTTGTAGCTTGTTGGAGTTTACAAACTACAAAGAAGCTAATAAAACACTTTTGTTGAAAGTGATCTGTGCCATGTTTGTATTGTCGTATTTGCTACTGTTCAACAGAAAAGCCCTGGCTTCATTGGCTACTAAAGTTATTATCTTTTTGTATTCATGTGTAATGGTCTCATTGGTTGACAAATCCTAGTCGAATTTGTTGTGTTAGACCTTGATCCCGACGATCAGGGACAGGGATGGCTGGAAGGTAGCATATGTTTCGGTGGATTCGGAGTTTACAACCAAACACCAGAAAAGGAAATATAGTACAGTACAATATAAAATTTTGGCTGTGCTGTCTTGTTCTCTGATTGGGAGTCTGTCTGGTTTTTGCTATGTTTGCTGCTTGGAAGTCGATCAACGCGTTTTCGTTTGTTACGCTTCAGTATATCGTCTTGGACGGCAAACCTGAAAATGGAATATGCCCTGCCCGTGATAGGCTTGGTTTTGTATTCGCAGTCTCAATTGCAATTTGCAAAGCGTGTCGCGTGTGCGTTTAGTAAGACGCAACGTCAGATAGAGACTGCATTAGAGATTGCTGTTTGCAGTTGCTGAAAGCAAGTATGTCTGTATGTGGCGTGTGTGCAACAAGAAAACACTGCTGGTGTCCCCGATATGGGTACTCATATATTTTCTGAATTAATGGTAGGATTTGGAAATATACTTTCAGTGATAAACAACGTCAATTGACAGCAGGATGCGGGTGACTTCGTGAATCTAGATGTGTCGGTTAAGTTTTTTGGAGGTGCTTATACGAGTAAGGTTTGTGTACGTGTGTTTATAGAGGGTGAGATGCATGTCTATCGTGGGCATCTACATTGTACCATGTAAATATGTAATTCTAAAAACAAAAAAGAGAACACTACTAGGTCTGAACTTATGCAATGTTCCCTGAATGAATGTCATGACAATGAATTGTTCTCTGAATGTCATGACAAATAATAATAATAATAATACCGACTGCACCATTTCTTCAGCAGAAATATATATAGTACATCGATCGGTTCCTTTTATTTGCAAAAGGGAATAATAATAAAAACTTTGAAGAATGGGGAATGAACATTCCGTTATCCTCTTGCAGAGAATTGCAAGAACATAGCCTAGAACGCCGGGAACTCGATCCTGTTGCCGCAGGGCCTGCCTCTGGGGAGGACGGGGCACTCGACGAAGCTGTCGCCGGCGGCGTCGACGCAGAAGTAGAGCTGGTAGAGCTGGCTGTTGCCGGCCTCGTCGCGGTTGCACTCCACGTAGGGCTCGAACCCGGTGCCCTGGCTGATGGCGCCCTTGATCTGGCTCAGCGAGTAGTAGCCGCCGTCCGGGTTGACGCCGGCGGAGGACAGCGCGGCGAGCACGCCGAGCTGGTCCCGGAGCCGCATCGCCGCCTGGAAGTAGCCGTGCTCGTCGAAGACGTTGGCGGCGCAGGTGCCGTGCTTCTCCCACTCGTGGCCCCAGAATCTGAGCCCGTCGTTTGAGGGGCACGCCAGCGTCGGCCACTTGGCGCGGAGGCTGCTCAGCAGGTCGCTCACCTGCAACAAGTTGTTATGAGGCCTTGTTTACTTCATAAAAAAACAAAAACTTTTCAAAATTCTTTGTCACATCTAATCTTGCGACATATGTATAAAACATTAAATATAGACAAAAATAAAAACTAGTTGTATAGTTTACTTATAAATCGCAAGATGAATCTTTTAATCCTAATTATTCTATGATTGGACAATAATTACTAAATAAAAACAAAAGTGTTATAATACCTCAAAATAAAAAATTTCGGAACTAAACAAAGCCTGACGTGACATGTCAGCGTGGCAAAATCTTCGTCTGGCAACGAATGTTCCAAGAATGGGCAATGCAGCTTTGCAAAGAAAGTTTTTACTACTGCGAGATGATAGTAAATTAAATTCCACCCATATCAATTCTCCGAATTACGCCTTGACAGAACACAGCAGAACATGGCGACAGTAGTTATGAGGAAGAAAGAATGTTTAGGCCACAAGTGTGGCTTATGGAGACGGCAACAATCCAATGGGTGGTTTGGAGTGAAGCCAACAAAGAACGATACCTGTCCTTCATCTCACATCACCTCTAATGTGTGGTTTGTGTTCCAATCCAAACCGAACCAAAAAAAGAAAAAGATGATTTTTGAGGTGTAGGATCATCGTCGACACCGGAGACGTTGAAACAACAAAAGCTTAAACAAGGATGCCTCAGAGATTTGCCAATAGCGCAGGACGGACGAAAGACCTCGTCAAACAAACAGCAAAAGCGCCAACAACATAAACCATAACGTGAGGCCAAACAAAAGTTATCTCTTGGCCCTTGTTGGCACGCGAAACCCAAGAACATGCATGCCATGCCGGCCGCGGCATCAAACACATGCGGGGCGAGAAAAGAGAAGAAGAAGAAGAAGAAGGGGGAAGAATCGCACCTTTGATGGGTTGAAGGCGTTGTCGGGGCTGCAGTTCTGCGGGTAGGTGCCGTCGTCGCGGTTGGGCCAGAGGCCGTGGATCCCGAAGTCGGCCGCCGGCTTGCCGGACTTGGGGTAGCAGCAGCTCTGCTTGGTGTCGCAGTAGCTCCCCGGCCACTGCAGCACCAGGTAGAAGAAGTCGTAGTCCTGCGCCGCCGCGCGCCCGGCGGCCACGGCCAGGACGGCCAGCAGCAGGGAGAGGCGCGCCGCCATGGGCTCTGCGCTGCGCTGATACGGTACGGATTACTAGTTCTTGGAGAGTTGGAGATGGAGAGAAGCAGCTAGGGATCGAGATGGAAGATGAAGGTTGCGAGGCCCTGGGGGTGGGAATTTATAGGGAAGGTTTGGGTGGGATCGGGAGGTGTGGATCCACGGCGACGGCCGGCCGGTTGGCGCGCACGCATGTATGTGTGTGTATGGCAACAATGGCAGTAGTAGCGAAGTAAATGGAAACCTAATCGTGCAATTCAAGAAGCGAGAAATGATTGCTTGCTTGCTGCAGCCTGCAATGTTAGATAGACATGGAAGGCGCGGCCGGCTGGGGGATGATGTGATAGATAGGTGTGGAAGGCAAGTAGGGTCGTCGAGTTGGAGAGTGACAGCAGGTCGGAGGAGGGAGGAGCGAGCTCGACATGCATGCATGGCCATGGGTTTTGTGGCGGACTTGTGGTCGGCACGGGATGACGACTGGCCTGGTCTGAATAATCCGGCCTGCAGCGTTCCCGGTCGGCTTTGGTGAGTATTTGGAATGCATTTTCCACGTATCATTGAATTGAAGTTGATGAACGGATGGGGAAAAAAAATGCAGTACAATGCTGTTGCCAACATTTATTTAGCCTCTGTTTGGATTCATTATTTAGCTAGCTGATTTGATTTAATTAGTGGGATAGTTGTTATCTAAACGTCTAGCTAACAATTAGTTAGTCTATTATCTATATGTGTTTGGATTTAAAAGAAATAATCATTAGCAGATAACTATTATGTACAAGGATCGAAATAGGGCCTTAGCTTTTTATATCATGAGGCCAAAACTCATGCTCGGAGTGCAGGGAGTCAAAAGCTAGCGTTTGTTTGGTTGGTTGGTCAGTGGGGTGAAGCGTATATTCGAGGTTCCTCGCACATTCTTTTTTTTTTCCACCCAAAAATAAGCAGGACGAGGAGGAGAAAAACTTGCATTGGCACGTCGTCTCCTAGTTTAGCTCCGCCTTGTGAGCGTGACTGATACCACGCCCCATGCATGGACCATGGTTCGGCAGCAGTAGTAGTACGTACCTGCGCTTGGCAGTTGGCACGTTTCCCAGCTGACCCATCATAATGCATGCCCTGCGGCAGTTTTGCGTTCATACCTCGTATATTGCCGGCAGCGGCGTACGTCGTGTCCTGTCGCCGGTGAGCCTCTTCCTTGTCACGGTGGGAAACAGGGACGGGCCAAAGCGGCAGCTTCATCAATCATCATCGACGTGTACGTGGCGGGCGGAGCACGGACGTCTCAGTTGAATGGCAGCTAATATATGAGACGTGCCAGGCAGTCATGCCAGCAAGTCTGGGCCTGAGAGAGAAGGCACCACACGCCATGCATGGAAGGCAAGGCAGGCATTAGTTACGCGAGCATTTCGCAGGAATAATAATGCTACCATATCGTGTTCCTGTTATTCCGCTGGTGGATGCTTTTGCAGCAATTTTCTACTACTACCACATACTACGGAGAGAGTGAGAAAGTGCACCTTTGCTTGACGGTTGGATTGATTTTGATTGTGTGGCCATGCTATTTTAGCTTGCTACTAGTTGAATTTTTGTTTTGTTTTGTTTTGTTTTGTGGAACGCTACTAGTTGGATTTTGACTCTGTGACCTAAGATTAGCAAATGACAACTAGCCTGTTTGTTTGAGCTTATCAGCCGAATTTACTAGCTATCTAGAAGGTATTTTTTTCTCACAATAAATCAGCCAACAGTACTTTCTGCCACGACAGCAAAGTTACATTAGCGCGCGAATTGAGGTGACTGGGTTTCGCCGGAGATCTAACACGTCTCCCGGTGATGAACGTGGTCGGCTGCCGTCCGTGATGCAACAAGGATTAAGCCGCAGCAAGCAAGTCAGGATTAGGTCCAACGTAACACTAGTACACTACTAGTGATCCAACAGAAAAGCTGTTGCTTCGTCTAGCTCATCTCTCATCTGAGACGCCAAGTCTGTCGATGCTTGACACATTTTTTTTTTCAAAGGGTGATTGAAGAAACGTTCAGCGTTGGACACGACGTGACCCTGTTGCTTCTGCCATTCGTCTTCTTATCATCCCTGCTTAAAGTCTTCCTCACAAGGTAAACGACACGCACTAGAAAAAAAAACTAGATGATATACACTGGAGATGCGATGCTGATTACATGCAGGTGCACGCGATTACTCCTGTTTGGCTACGGAAGCATCTCCCTGACAACCTTAGTTCAAGGCTTTGACAGAGTTTAATCAGATGCCCAGGCTCAATCAGCGTCATCAATGATAGAAGTGCAATGGAACATCAAATCCTGATCGATGTTTAAATTGATTGCAACTGAATCGGGAGACATCAAACACTGATCGATGTTTGAATTGAGGATCAATCATTAATTGCAACTGATTCGGGAAACATCAAACAGGAACCTTCTTCATAGGGATATTCCACCGCGTTCTGGATATGCCTACCAGATAGAACATGCAACAAAAAATATGAGAGTCGTATCACAAGGTCACATCAACGCGAGTAAACTAAGCAGACTTCTAATTATTAAACACACACTGATTTTTTTTTGTGGGTGTGTGTGTGTACGCATTCCTGTTCAGACCTTTGAGGCAATGGTGTTCAGACGTCCGAGAACTGAACAACCATCAGCTTTGCCGATCCGCTGGGATAACTGGAGTCTGGACGTGTCCCATCAGTCATAGTATGAAAGATACTCCATCCATCTCAAAAAGACTGATGTTTTTTATTTTGAGACATGGCTATTCGTCTTATTCAAAATTTTATGCAAATCATAAAATAAACAAATCATTATAATGTATCTCTCATGATCAAATAAGTCATATCAAAATAGACCATATTTATATAATTTTTTTTAATAAGATGGATGGTCAAATAAGATATTTGAAAGTCAACAATAACAACAATAGTTTTTTTTTGAGACGGAGGGAGTATGAGTTATAAGATATTGCTAAGCTAATTGGCCTCCTACAGTTTGATTCCTTTCACATCAACAATCATCAACTTAGGCCTTATTTAGTTACACCCGAAATCTAAATTTTTTTATTAAATATAGATAAAAAAAATAATTAATTATACAATTTGTCTGTAATTTACGAGACGAATCTTTTGAGCCTAGTTAGTCCATCGTTCGACAATAATTATCAAATATAAACAAAAGTGCTACAGTAACTTAAAAACTTTTCACCCAGGGAACTAAACTAAGACCTTAGCGAAAATGTAGAGCGAGAGCTGGGGGTCAGCTGCTGTCCAGAGAAGGATCCATCGTTAGTAATTTAAGTAGGCACTCTTCTGTACCTACCAAAAAGAACATCCTTCTAAATTTTGTCACAAGTTCCACTATCCTAAATACTCCGTCTCAAAAAGACTGTTGTTGTTGACTTTTAGACATCTTCTCTAACCATCCGTCTTATTAAAACTTTTTGTATAAATATTGTCCATTTTGATATGACTTATTTGATCATTAGAGATACTTTAATAATGATTTGTTTATTTTATAATGTGCACAAAAATAATTTTGAATAAGACAAGCGGTCAAACATGATGTTTCAAAGTCAAAAATATCAATCTTTTTGAGTCGGAGGGAGTAATTTCACTAAGTCTATAAAGAAAAGCTTCTACATTTATGGCATAAAAAAGGTATACTATGAAAATAGATTTCATGGCTAACTCAATGGTACTAATTTGGTATCATAATATACATCTTTTTACAAATTTGTTCAAACTTACTATGGTTTGATTGGTAGAATGACACAAAAAAAAACAGACAGAGGTAGTAAATGGCATCACACTCATGATAGATAGAAAGAGGAGCAAAGGTCTGATCATGAGGAACACTGCTATGCTAGGCCAATCAGACTCAGTCCCAGAAAAAATAATACAAGAATAATTCAGGACATGCATGTACCGTCCGTGCTCCTTGTGGTCATTCCTTGTAAGCAGCAAATCCCATTGTCTACAGGATCTGTTGATGGAGAAAACCAGGTCCATAATCCCATTCTGTGCAAGAACATTTTCTGTGTAAAGACATCAAAGTTCCCCAGTAGTTGCAATACCAGTAGTCCAATATTTACAACATGCTGCTGTGATGGAAAAAGAAGGCAACAGAACAACAGAATTAAGTGCAAACAGAATCAATCTATGCGCCAAAATGTGTTCAGTTACCCAAGAAGCAAAATATCCAGGTGATGATTTCTTTGCACAAGTATATATTCATTTTGACAAGTCTCTACATGCCAAATGCAGTGGAGAATGAATACTTAGCGTGGTGTTGATAGAACTTATGAAAGTAACCAGGCATTCAAAATTTCAAACAAGCATAAAGAGCAAAGTTCATGACAGTTCAGACTTCAGGGATGCCAACTCTACTTGTATTAGATCAAATGCAGACAGGTTTATATATGTCCAAACCACAAATTTTCCATATAATCAAAGGACGTATTAATGCAAAATGGATTATATGATCAATCAAAACAAAATACTCAGGTTTCAGCTCTGCTGAATAAAATGTGTGTTTCAACTTGTCAAGTTGCCGTGTAAATGTGCATTTCGCATTACACCATTGTTTATTCCTGATGCATATGATTTCAGTGGTCCTTTTAACAGTTACAGTTGGACATGGGAATCTCCTCCTATTCTATGCATAATCTATGCTAAAAAATTGATGCAACCATGTTCATCAGCTTTCTCAACCTGTACATTTGATTAACCATTGCATGTCTACAAAATGTTAAGCAATCACACATTCAAAGTATCCACCAAACGAATTTCCTAGGTTTAAGCACAATGTCGTTGAGCTTGTCAGTGAAGCCTGATGAAGCAAACTTGGCAGACTAAGAAGAAAGTCACAATGATTTGTCATGACTTCCTTTTTTCTATTTTATAAAAGAATGTCCCAAGGCATGACAAGATATCATGTTGTTTTAATGGAAGGACACATATCATGTTTTAAGATGAGTTTGTACTTCAATTACCAGTATAAATGATCCTCTTAATTAGCCAATGTCTGAGTATTCGATATTGCTGTTGTAGGCAATCCTGAATACTAATTGCTGAGACTGTGGTCCCAGTGTAAAGACCTCATACGTCGGACCTTGTTCTTAAGTGCTGATAGTTGTACTTGGCGAAAAAGGGCCTTGTTCATGACAGCAGACAAGCCAGAAACCAATTGTATGAAACCTTCTTGTCATCACATTAAAGCTCATATAGTGCTTATGATCGGGTGCTAGTTCCAGCCAGCATTCAGTGTTGCTCTGGTATCTAAAGTATGTGTGGTAACTGCAATTCCTTGTGGTGCACTGCAAATGCAACAAACAAGCAAGGGTGGACTACCAATAATCATTACATGAACATTTTCCTCCCTGAAAATGATGGAACCGTGTTCTGTCCCTGACAATAACTAGTCGGTTGTAAATACCAGAAAACACCTTTGTGAAATTGTGGCAGTCAACACAAACACGAAGATTCTTTGCAAGCCTTATTGGCCTGTTCTGAGGTGTCACAAGCAAAGCAAAAGCAATTGCCAGCTTTTCACTGTGATAGGTGAGGGCACTTTCCTTCCCTTCTGAATCCAAATCATGCAACTCTGATGACACATTTGGAACATAACCAGCAATCCTCAACTGCTTATTTATCTCATTGAGCTTTTCATAAATCTCCACCTTCCTTGGATGTGCATCATCATCTGCAATGAACTCATAAACCTCACCATTATGCTCCACAGTCGTGCAGCCAGGAGTAGTCTGTATTCCTTTTTCCTGCATCAACTTCCTGACTTCAGATACCTTGCTCCATTCCCCAACTGCTGCATAAGTGTTCAGCAATAGAACATAGTCACCAGCTTGCTGCGCCTTCAGTTCAATTAGATTACTGATTACACGCTCCCCAAGATCAACATGACCATGGATTCGGCAAGCACCAAGAAGAGTTCGCCAAATTGTCGCATCTGGTGCAACCTTCATCTCATTTGTCACAAGCTCATAAGCCTCATCAAGCAAGCCAGCACGTCCCATTAGGTCAACAATGCATCCATAGTGGCGAACGTTTGGCTTCAACCCATACTCACATCGCATCATATCAAAAAACCTAAAACCCTCGTCAACCAGCCCACTATGACTACATGCAGAAAGAACACCAGTAAAAGTCTGTTCATCAGGAGCAACATCTGATCTAATCATCTCCTCGAATGCTGAGATAGCATCATCCCCAAAACCATTAGCTGCCAATCCTGAGATCATTGCGCTCCATGTGACCACACTCTTCTGAGGAGTCCCACAGAACACCCTGTATGCCTTATCCACACACCCGCACCTCGAGTACATCGCAATCAACGAATTGCGCACCTTCAGCTTGGCCCCATAACCATGCTCCTCCGCATACGCCCACACCTGCTCCCCGAAATCAAGCGCGCCCAGGCTCGTGCATGCCTGGAGGAGCAGAATGCAGGTGACGTCATCTGGCTCCGCCCCGCTGTCCCTGCCTCTCATCTCCTCGAAAAGCTTCAGAGCGTCCTTTGTCCGCCGGTTCCTCGCGCAACAGCTGATCAGAACGTTCCATGCGACCGCGTCCCTCGCGGGCATTTCGCCAAACAGCTTGCGCGCGCCGTCCCCATCGCCGCGGTTCGCGTAGCACGCCATCAGCGAGGTGGCGAGGAGGGCGTCGCGGAGGTGACCCTCCGCCACGACGTTGGCGTGGAGCTGGCGCGCGTGCGCGAGCGCGCAGCGGGGCTTGAGGAGGATGGCGAGGGTGAAGGCGTTCCCGCGGCGGCCGAGCGCGCGCATGCGGCGGAGGAAGCGGAGCGCGTCGGAAGGGTCGGAGAGGACGCGGAGGATGGAGTTGCACTGGAAGGTGGAGGGGAGGGAGGACGCGGCGGTGAGGTGGTGGTCGAGGACCGCGAGCGCGCGGTGGGACGGGAGGGAGGCGGCCGCGAGGGAGAGGAAGGCGGCGGTGGTTGTGACGGGGGAGAGGGCTAGGAGGCCCGTGCGGAGGAGGTGCGCGTGGAGCTGGAGGAAGCGACGCGGGGGGATGGGCGAGGCGGAGGCGAGGAGGGCGGCGGTGACGGAAGAGGTGGAGGTGGAGGGGCTGTGAGCACGGGCGAGAGGAGATGACGATGCCATGGCCCGCGGGACGGGCGCGAGGCAGGATATGCCCTATGCCATTCGGCTTTGAAATTCGAGTGTTAACCATCCGGTAACATACGCGGCACGGCTACGCCAATCAAACAACGACTGACAAACATCAAATTCTTTTAACTTTGACCAATTATATATATATAATATTAATATTTATAATATATAATAAGTATTGTTAGATATATTATTTATTTTTATAAGAAATTTATTTAAAATATAAATATTGCACATATTTTTTATAAATTTATTAAAATTAAAAGAGTTTGACAAATATGTATCTTATAATAACTTTTATTACGAGATAGAGAGAGTATGTTGTAAGGGCATGTACAACAACGTCCCTTCGATCGTCTCTGAGCCCTCAGTTGGCTTGGAGATGGTCGTCCCGTCGCCTCGCGAGGCGACGGCAAGGGCCCGTGCTCCGAGGTTGAATCACCGGCTGAAGCAGCGTTGTAGGAGTCGTCTTGTCGAGTCGACGACGGATGTGGATCCGGCACGGGCGCACGCGGAATCTAGTATATGCGCACGTTGGAGAATGGGCTGCCGCAACCAGCGGGGTCGAGCCCCACCGCGGCGTGGGCTGCGCGCGGCAACATCCGCCGTGAGCCGCGCTACAGGTTGCGCGCGACGACCTCCGCCGTGCCACCATGAGACGCACGGGCCAGCTCCGTCACACTGCGGGCTGCGCACCGGCAAGCTCCGCTCTGACCGCGGTGAACCTGTTCGTAGGTAGCTTGCTACCAGTAATTTCACAGATAAGGTGCTCGGTGGATGGAGCACGTGTGGTGTCCAGAGATTTGCATGAGTTCACTTGTAGAGTAAATCACTTGCTTTCTAGCAAAATAGGGTGTGCTGTGTTCAGTGTAGCTTCAGCTGGCTTGGGCGAAAGCAGGAACTCAGTTCTTGATGATAGAATTTCCTTTGTAACCGTTGCTATTAATTCATTTTTAATGTTAGTTCTGAAGAATCATGATCAGACCTTTTTTTAGAAATCTGAATACTGCTGGCTCATTCTTGAATGTTTCATGTGCAGCTTTTTACTTGCTGTCTACTCAGAAAAGTGACAGTGAGATATTGTTCACAAGAATAGTTCTTGAAGGAGGTAACTAAGGATTAATGTAGAGATAGTACCTGTATGCGTATCTGCCTTTCTGAAAATTGCATGCTATCAATTACTTTCAGTTCTGAAAAATACATTCTATTCTGAAAATAGCATGAGTTTGCTATGGCTGAACTAGCTTATTTTTTAGAAAGCTATGATAACCTCTAACTGAATAATAGCTTTCTTGTGATTTTTTTCTCAGAATGCTGTTCAGGATTTTTTTCTTAGTTACTTATGCTACTAGTTATCTGAATGCTTGTGAGAGTTATCTGAATACTAGTCATGCCATTTTTGTATTATGAAAACTACATGTCTCCCCTTCTGCATCAACATTAGTGAGTGTAAACTGCAGCACTTGCTAGTGTGTGTGAATGTGAACTGAATACATGTGAATGTGAACTGAAGCACTAGCTCAGTGCTCATTTCAGTTCAAATTTCTGTAATATTCAGTTTCAGTTCCACTGCCTGAATGCATGTGAACATGTGAGACTGCAGTTTCTCTGCAGTTTCAGTTCCACTGGCCGTTTTTATTTTCTCGTGAATGAGTGTGCTCGTTTTTATTGTAATCATGTTGCTTTCATTGATATATTTTCTATCAAATAGTCACACAATGATATACAAAAATTAATTTATAGTTGATCCTAACTACATCCAAAGCATTAAACAAGTTACAGAAAAACCCTCAACTATGGATCGTATGACCCGTCTTTATACCTGTCTATATGCTAGATTCGAGGCGTTTAGAGATAGACTTATGTTTGTGGATTGTCGATTTAACAAGAATAGAGACATACTTCTGTCTGTGAATAGAGACAGACTTGTTAAATCGATAACAAGAATAGATAAAGCATAGATTTATTATCTAAAACTAAGTTATATATGATCCAATGAGTATGAAATTTTTAACATAGTTCAAGCATACAATAATGAGCCCATCATAAAAATTTTACCATAATTGGACTATAGGAACTGCATATATGAATTATTTGAATTAATTATAGAAAAACATAAATTTAAAGCTACAAAAAAAAATTTGTACTAAAGTATATCATTTTGCATATCAACTGTGTAGATGTACTCATCTGGAGTCCAATAAAATTAAAAATTTCATTTTATGATTTTTCTGTGATTTAGTATAATTTTTCAAAGAGTCAGCAAAAATAAATAAAAAAAGCAAAACCACCGTCCAAAACCACCCCAGGGGTTATTTGACCGGTTTTGAAAATTAAAAGAGTAGAAAAATCTGGTTTTGTAGTTTGGGGAGTGAAATAGTTCATTCTAAATAGTTTGGAAGGTTATATAGACTTTTTCTAATATAAGTCGTTGTGGGATTTAAAAATTGTCTCACAAGACTGAACGTTATAGCCTTATAGGTCTAATCCTACCCATCTTACCCTGTCGTCCATTCGCTTGAAGACAGATTAAAAAGCAAAAAGGCGTTGTACTAATGGGCTAATGGCGTCTATAGTGTGAAGAATGGACTAAAAAAAAATATTTCAGGCGTGTTTAGATTTATTTTTTTTAGATTTTAATATTGTAGCACAGCATTTGTACTTGGTAAGCTCAAAATTCATCTTGTGATTTACAGATAAAATATATAATTAGTTATTTTAATCTATATTTAATGCTCCATGTGCCCTAAGATTTGATTGTAAACTTTTGAAATTTTGAAGGGATCTAGGAGCTGTTTGGTTGCTAGCCACAGTTTGCCACAGTTTGCCACACTTTACCTTAGACAAGTTTGACTAAGTTGGCAAGTGTTTGGTTGACAACTAAGTTTAGACATGATTTTTTTGGGCTCCACATGTCATAGAGTTAAAAAGTGTGGCAAGATTCCTTTAGACATGGCAAAGTGTGGCAACCAATTTACTAGCCACACTTGCCTAAAGTTAGTTGTGGTAGATTATGGCTAGCAACCAAACGTCCCCTAAGCAGTCCCTTAGCCGGAATGTTGCTCTCGAGCTTTATTAGCACATCAACGTCACCTACCAGATTGCCGTATAGAGGTGTTAGAGTAATTATTATATTATAGTAGGCTGTAAGAGTACTCCCAATGTAGAAACTATCGTGGTTTCTATATATATTAATTGTAGTGTCACCTAAGTATTTTTCTGATGTGGCAAGAGAGTTATTGAAGAGAGAGAGCAAAAATCATATAAACTGGGTCTAAGTTAGAAACCATATCTACGCAAAATCCAAGACATGAAGTGATATGATTGGCTAAGAATGAAGAGAGAATGAATGTGATTGGATAAAAAAAATATTCTATAGAAACTATCTATTGGGATCATAGTTTTTATATAAAGTGTCTATAAAAATTAATAAGTATAAAAACTACGTATATTTTCTAGCACTGGAAGTGCCCTAAGCCGGCTAAATGTTGAGGTGAAGAATAGAAAGGAGGGGAGAGAGAGGAGAAGCAGACTGTGAGAGCGAGCTTAAGTACATGAACTAAGAAAAATAAATATGTTATATATTAATAATAAATAGTTCTTAGGGTCTTCTTGCTTGACATCGGTTTACGTGAGAATTTCTACAATATCTGTTAGGCCTTGTTTAGTTTCGAAATTTTTTTGGTTTTCGGAACTGTAGCATTTTCGTTTTTATTTGATAAATATTATCCAATCATAGAATAACTAGGCTTAAAAGATTTATCTCGTGATTTACAGATAAACTGTGTAATTAGTTTTTATTCATCTGTATTTAGTGCTTCATGCATGTGCCGCAAGATTTGATGTGATGGAGAATCTTGAAAAAATTTTGGTTTTTGGGTGAAGTAAATAAGGCCTTAATCTGGGACAAAGGAATAGTTAAATTGGAACAGACGGAGTGTGTTTGACTAAATCTATTTGAAAAAAATATGGATATTTATATATCCAATAATTCTCTAGATTAAATATATTATATATTTTTATAGTACTCTTATTATAAGATATAAATATTTATAAATCTAGTTAAATTTAATATTGTTTTTGACTTATCGAAACGTGAGATTCTGAAACGGCAGAACTCTCCCCGGGCGCTCCAACCGGAGAAGCCGACGCCCGCGACAACCTCTCCCGTGCTGCCACGTGTCCGCTGTAACATCTCGAACGGTCAATTATCCCTCCACTACCCACCACACCCTGCCCCCCACGCTCACCCTCCGCACCGGATCCCGTCACCATCTCCACAGCGGCGCGCCGGCCCGGCACCCATCTCGCCGCCGACGCGCCGCGCCCCAGCGCCCCAGAACGAGCCGCCGGGGCCGATCTCCCTGCCCTCTGATGAGCCGCCCTAACGCCCGCGGCGAGCCCAAGGTACAAACCCTAGCTCTCGCTCCTCCCTCCCCAGCCGCCCCCGCCAAGATGGGCGCCCATCGGCGACAACCCAGCTCCCGCCGCCGCCTTGTCGGCGCCCTCTCACTCCTCGCCGCGTCCGCGCTGGCCCTTCTCCTCCTAGCATCCCGCCCGGTGCCCCCGACCTACGGCGTCATCATCGACGCCGGCAGCACGGGGAGCCGCGTCCACGTCATCGCCTACCGCGCCACGGCGGGGCTCCCGCAGCTGGACTGGGCACGCACGGCCTCGATGAAGGCGACCCCGGGGCTATCGTCCTTCGCGGCGGACCCACGCGGCGCGGGGCTGTCTCTGGCGCCGCTAGTAGAGTTTGCCCGGCGACGTGTGCCGCGGGAGAGCTGGGGGCAAACCGAGGTGCGGCTCATGGCCACTGCCGGGCTGCGTCTGCTTGATTCCGCAGTGGCCGAGTCCGTCCTTCAGTCTTGCAGGGAAGTGCTTCGGGGCTCGGGCTTCCAATTTCAGGACGAATGGGCCACCGTGATCTCAGGCATGTAACATAGTAAAACTGTGCGACTTCTTTCTCATTTTGATGACTTGTTCTGGAAATGTGTGGATCTGGAGCTCTTGCATTTGATGTGAAGCTGGAAGTACATATTTTGAAATTGGGAGCTTACACTTCAGTACAACTGGATGGAGTTCTGTTGAATTTTGGCAGTTTTTTTTTTTTGGGGTGTATCTTAGCATGCTTGATTGAACTGAATTCAATGTCTTCGTTAAGATGATCATGCAAGTATATTGAAATACTGTGTAGGGGCTGAGGAAGGGATATACGCATGGGTTGCAGCAAATTATGCTTTGGGGACTCTTGGCAGTGATCCAAAAGACACCACTGGGATTATTGAACTTGGTGGGGCTTCTGTTCAGGTTCTGTGTCTTGCATCACACTAAGGAATCAATCCTCCTTCAGCAAAACTTGTTGGGTACTTACTATTTTGCTTTTTTTTTATCAAACAGGTGACACTTGTTACCAGTGAACCTGTGCCTCCGGAGTTCTCTCATGTGCTCAAGTTTGGTGATGTCTCATATAACCTGTACAGCCACAGCTTTTTGCAGCTTGGTCTGGTGAGTTGTATTCGTAAATATTAGTTGTACACTCAACACAGACATTTCCATTGTCAACGTTCTAATAAATTGCCTCTCACAAGAAAGTATGTTGCCACACCTGCACCTTAGCAATGATCCACTTTATGGCTAATTAAGTGATCGTTGCTATTATTCTGTATGTGCTGACTGTTCTGTCTCATTTTGTGCGCAGAATGTAGCATATGAATCATTCCATGACTTGCTCAGCTCACCTGGCCTTAGCTTAAGTAAGTCAATTGGTTCATTGCATTTCTAGTTTCTAAAGTAAGATAATCAGATATCACAAGAACACATCTATGACTTAAAATTGATTACACTGGGGGGACAATTTTAGTACAGTTGTGCCAATTCTTTTTTCTTGTATTCAACTTCTGTGGATATGTTATGTTCTTTTTGATACTATATATATTAGGCCTAAAGCTAACATAACTCCAGCATATTTCATGAGTCTGTCTGATCTGACTATGCTTATGCAGTGGCCACACATTTGATTTCTCAAGCTAAGTACAAAGATCCTTGCACTCCAAGGGGATTTACACACATAGCAGGATCAGTTAAACTTCCTGTTAGTGTTCTTGAGCCGAAGGTTGAGTACAGACCGTTTGCTCATGCTGTGGGGAACTTTTCTGAGTGTAGATCTGCAGCGTTAACACTACTGCAAAAAGGAAAGGGTAGCCAACTGCACTTATACCTCAGTGTCTTATCATTATGTTTATTTTTCTTCAGAAATGCTTCCTTTTCTTCGATAGTCATATCTGTTTGCCGAATGCTGGGGGAAAGTATGGGACTAGGTCCACTAAGAGCTAATCCCTCAATTCCAAATTGTAAGTTGGGTCCTGGCTTATCTAGATACATAGCTTTTGCTATGCACCAAGATATATATTATGTCTAGATACATAGTAAGTCTATGTGAGTATGTATATCTAAAAAAGCCAGAACGGCTTCAATTTGGAATGGAGGGAGAGGGAGTAATTTGCATAGGCCTTTGTTATACAAAATTCTGGTTCATTAGGCTATTCCACCTCCTGATCAGGTTATCTTAAAGAGGTTACAAATATTTATCCAGGTTAGCTCAACTCCCCCAACCTGCAAGCCATTTGGTAAACTAAGCCTGAATCCCTAGTACTTCCCTTATGTGCTGAGACAAGGAGTAAGATATACACTTCTATATCATCTATCTAAAATAAGAAGAGTTTTTTTTCCATGCTTTAGCATATTGTTGTATGAAATGAAGTGAAGGTGCCTCTGATGACCTACATCTAGTAACATGTTTTTTAGGCTCGTCAATCAAAATCAAATTATTGATATCTTTCACTGAAAGCATGCTTGATGAGTAATTAATTCATTTGCTAACTTTGATAAAATAGTTTGAGAAATTCCATGTTTATTTTAATCTGTTGAATGACTGCAGCTTTTGTTAATATATTAAACAGTTGAATGACTACAGTTTTTGGTGCAGTTTCTCATTCTCTGTTTATTTCATGGCATAATTGAGGTGAGTGTGTTCTTTTTGCAGAGGGATGTACATATCATGAATGTCGCCTTGGAGCAGCATTTGTACCTGAGTTGGAAGGGAAATTTTTAGCGACAGAAAATTTTTACCATACTTCAAAGGTCTATATAATTCTTTCTCTATGGTTGGGGGCTCAAAAAGTTAAATTTGGACATAGTGCATGCATTATGACATGAGTCTTCTCTTTGGGTTAAGATTTTCCATTTTATTTTATGTTCAGTATTCTTCCATCTTTAGTACAATATTCATTTTTATATTTTATCGCTTAACAGTTCTTTGGTCTGCACTCAAAGTCCTTCCTTTCTGATCTGATGGCGGCTGGAGAGAAATTTTGCCATGGGGACTGGTCAAAGATTAAGAAGAAGTACAGCTCTTTTGATGACGGACAGCTGCTTCTTTTTTGCTTTTCCTCAGCATATATTATTGCTCTGCTACATGATACACTTAAAATGCCACTGGATCATAAGAGGTGAACCCTTTTCTACAGTTCTATTCTTTGTTTGAAAACCTGGATATTTACATGAGTTTTGTTTCAGGATTGATGTTGTAAATCAAATCCATGGCGTGCCTGTTGACTGGGCATTGGGTGCTTTCATTGTGCAGACGACGATGAACCGAACAGAGTACTCAGATTCATCAGTTTCATATCTAAACAACCACTCTTCTGGCTTGGTTCCGCTTCTGTTCATTACTGTGGTTGTATTTACAGCATTCTCCATCCTAAGGTGGAGAAGGCCTCGGCTGAGGACGATCTACGACATGGAGAAAGGCAGGTACATCATAACAAGGGTCAGCCGATGAGTCGCACACATCAGCGTTGGGAGTGGGTGGACTTCCTGCAGCGGAGCACTATTGACCATGTATGTAGATTTTCCTAAATTGATTTCTTACTCAGTGGCCAGCAGCCACACTCCAGCATGTTGCCTTGCGGAATTAACTTGCTGAGTTTGAGCAGCAACCCCTGTATATGATAGAAGGATGTGGGTTGCGGTGGCATTTGTGCATGTTCAATGCTGTATGTAATGTTGATGTAATTACAGTTTTGTGTCTAATGATCAATAGAAGTTCTCTGCCATGGATCATGGATGGCAGAGCAGCTGTATCTTTGTTTCCTGTCAAACCACTGATGTTATGTAATCCTAAGTCTAATGGTCGCGTATATTATCTTGCCTTAAACACCTCTGATGCTATCACATAGGCACATGTGATATCGTTGCACTCATGTTCCTGGCATGAGTAAACTATGAAGCTGACCATCTGAATGAACTTGTAGTAAATATTGATAGTATATTTTGTTTTTTTTTTTAAAAAAAAAACTTGATCGTGGAGAAGTACATAGAACTATTCCGATTGCGTCCGATGATGGGCTGATGCGTCCGATTGCACACCGAGAAATGCAGAAATCCACATAAACAATCTTAGTGGTGTTAGAATTTATGACATCTAATGAACACTAGCTTATAGTAGAAAACACCTATAGTAGACAATAAGGGATCGCATCCAACAACTGGTAGTATTTCATGATCACAGTAATTCACAGGGACGATGTGCACGAGCGCGACTCATTCATCGAACAAGTATGCATTGCAATTTCTAAATTCGTCAATATGATTGCACAGCGAGTGTTACATGGATCTAATGGACGGAAAAAAAAAGTATTGTGCAAAAACTTCGCGTGACGGGAATGGATCTGAAGTGCATGGAAGGGATCAAAGGGAGACAGGCAAGGTTTCGTCGTCTGCATCGTCAGATCTTGTTGATCTTGGCTGCCACGACGAGCGGGTTGTTCTTGGCGATCTTCTCCCGGCCCGCCGCCTTGAAGTCGAAGTCGCAGGCGTGCTTCTCCGCGTACCGGTGCAGGGAGCAGAACGTGCCGCCGCAGCGGCAGGGGAACCCCAGCAGCCCCACCTTCTTTCGGCACGACGCGCACCTGTTGGTGGGCGCCGCCGCCGGCGCCGCCTCCACCGCTGGTGCAGCACTGGAGGTTGCAGCAGAGATCTGGACCGCCGCCAGCTGCTCGGCCGCGAGGACGACCTTGTCCGCCACAGCAGGGGAGGCGTGAGCGTCTTTGAGGAAGTCCCTGTAGCAGCCGGAGCACATGTTCTTGGTCGCCGTGGATCCGAAGAAACCGCACCCGTTCGCCGCGCACTTGATGCTGCCGCCGCCGCCGCCGCCGCCGGATGCTTCATGGTTCTCTGTCTCGACGGGATCGCCGTTCTCCTTCTCTGTCGCCGACGTCGGCGCTTGAGCAATAACCGGCGTGGCCGTGGCCACTGCAACGGCAGCGGTGGCGTCATCAGGATCTTGATGACCAAGCAGCTGCTCGGGCATCACGTGAGCAGCAGCAGGAGGAGCCTTGGCGACGACCTCGATCTTCTTCTCGTCGACGACGGGAGCAGCAGCAGCGTCGTCGGCGGTCTTGATCATCAGGTGCTCCTTGTAGCACTTGGAGCAGAGGTTCTTGGTCGCCGCGCTCCCGAAGAACCCGCATCCGTTGGCGCACAACGGCGCCGCTGCACCGCCGCCGGAGACCTCCTGCTGCCTCTCCGCCATCGATCTTCTTGCTCGCCGGAGACCTAGTCTAGATCGCTTCGTGCGCGAGGGCGACTTGTTCCATGAACGAGCGGAGAGTTCGTGAGTGCGGAGCGTGGGAGGTGTTTTCCTCTCTTTATAACACGGGAACCGGATCGAGGCGAAGCGCCAACCGAGTTCCGATTCCGATTCGTGGTCCGTCCGTGGCAGGGTAGAGTCCGATCGACTTGCGTTGCGTCACACGGGGCTTCTTCTGGTTCGTAGTACGCGTGTACGTCCTGATGTTCAGGACACAACTGGCACCTTCTAGTTCAGCTAGGGCATCCGTGCCGTGGATCCGACGCGACCTTTTTTTTTGTTCAAACACGGCATGCACACCGACCCACACCGGAAGTCGGTTCAGCGCCCTCTCGATAAATAGGGACGCGACGCGACGCGACGCGAGGGCCGCCATCCGTTCCCCCGGTTTCACTGATCCACCAAACAAGTTCGTCGTCTTCACCTAGCAAGTGAACTAGCTCGTTTGTACGTGTCCGATCCTCTAGCAGCGGCGGACCGATCGGTTGCTTGGTCCATCGAGATCGATGGCGGAGAGGCAGGAGGTCTCTGGCGGCATGGCGGCGCCGATGTGCGCCAACGCCTGCGGGTTCTTCGGGAGTGCGGCGACCAAGAACCTCTGCTCCAAGTGCTACAAGGAGCACCTGATCAAGACCGCCGCTGTCGCCGCAGCTCCCGTCGTCGACGAGAAGAAGATTGAGGTCGTCGCCAAGGCTCCTCCTGCTGCTGCTCACGTGATGGCCACGGCCACGCCGGTTGCTCAAGCGCCGAAGACGTCGACAACAGAGAAGGACAACGGCGGCTGCGGCTGCGGCCTCGTGGAGACGCAGAAGCAGGAAGCATCCGCCGCCGTCGTCGTCGGCGGCGCCATCGTCAAGTGCGCGGCCGACGGGTGCGGTTTCTTCGGATCCTCGGCGACCAACAACATGTGCTCCGGCTGCTACATGGACTTCCTCAAAGACGCTCACGCCTCCCCTGCTGTGGCGGACAAGGTCGTCGTACTCGCTGCCGAGAAGCAGCCGGCGGCGGCCCAGATCTCTGCTGCAACGTCCAGTACTGCACCGGCGGCGGTGAAGGCGGCGGCGGCGCCCAACAGGTGCGCGTCGTGCCGCAAGAAGGTGGGGCTGCTGGGGTTCCCCTGCCGCTGCGGCGGCACGTTCTGCGCGCTGCACCGGTACGCGGAGAAGCACGCCTGCGACTTCGACTTCAAGGCGGCGGGCCGGGAGAAGATCGCCAAGAACAACCCGCTCGTCGTGGCAGCCAAGATCAACAAGATCTGATGCAGGCTAGAATGCATGAAGGCTGGCTCTCGTGATCATAGTTAACAACACTCATGATCATATATAGTTTGTCTGCATGCCATACACGAAGACAGAAGTATTCCTGTGTCAGGCAATTTGACTGTTCCCATTAGCAACCATACCACCATGTATGTATATCGGAGAATTGTATTGTAATAACATTATTTATTCTTGTTATAACATTCTTTGATACTTATATGTTGTCAATGTTAAATTGTTAATGCACTATGAAATTGCAGTGTATATTCTCAAAAAAAAATCATTGAATGTTTGTTTCCTTGCTCGATGCGTTAGTGGAAACTCGGTGACCAACATGTTCACTTTTTCGATCCTCATCAATAGCCCATGTTTTGGTTTTGTCCCTTCCTCAAACCCAGTGCCTTCGGAAAGCCTACCGACAGTGCAGAAGTTAGGCCTTGTTTAGATGCGAAAATTTTTTGAATTCACTTGAGTTTGTTTGTGACAAATATTGTCTAATCATAAATTAACTAGGGTCAAAAGATTCGTCTCGCAATTTTACAGGCAAACTATGTAATTAGTTTTTGTTTTCGTCTATATTTAATGCTTCATGCATGTGCCGTAAGATTCGATGTGACGGAGAATCTTGAAAACCTTTTGGTTTTTGGAGTGAACTAAACAAGGCCTTAGACTGTCTTCAACCAAAATGGGTTGCAGGAGATTCAAAATTAGTTTTCAATAGAGTACCTATAAGAAAGATCTATTTTAGGTTGTTTGAGTGACACAACTTAAATATGAGCATTCTCTCTTTTGGATTGGGTCATGTTGTTGGAGATGATATGTCGAATAGTTATTGAAACCTTTACCTTTAGTGAAACATAAATGGTAAATGAGTCTTGTATTTTAGGTCTTGTAAAAGAGCAGGGTAGGCATTCAGAGTAACAAAGGAATCAGAACAGAGAGCAGCAGGGGAGGAGAGCAACGAGCAGGGAGCAATGAGCAGGGGAGGGGACTCACCCTGGTGCTGCCGCCTAGGGTTGTGGCCGTCGGCCGGCAGTGAAGACCTTCCAGGCGGGATGCAAGCGAGCAGCTTCTAGGCGGGGAAAGAGGTGACCGACGGCCGATGGGAAGGAGTTCCAGGCGGCGAGAAGTGCGGCCGGCCGGGATGAGCCTCCAGGCGGGGAGCAGAGCGACCGACGGGGACGAGCAGCGTGACCTCATCGGACCAGGTGGGGAGGAGGCAGAGGAGCTAGGCCGGCGGGTGAAGTGCCCCCGGCGCGTCGTCGCAGGTGGAGAAGGATGAGCGGGACCGACGTCTGTGACCGGGGGCGCGGCGCCCGCCTAGACCTCCGCCTATTCCCCTAGTTGAGGTGACGAGCCTCGCCTAGCGATTAATCGCACCTAGTCGCCGCCTAGCGGAACTATGACTATCGGTGATGGTGATGATTATACTTTACCAAATCAAAGGCCAAATGTTTCTAATCATTGTGAGAATTTTAGAATTTATCTCTTTTTCTATAGCTTCTGGTGAGAATTAATGTGGTGTCTCTATTGAGGCCTCGTACTACTCTCTTCCTCTAGAAAAGAATGCAATTCTAGCATAGTATCATGTTTTAGTCGATTAATTATAGATAAAAATATCAATATTTTCGATGTCAAATAAATACTATTAAACTAATAATGAAATGTATTTTCATAATAAATTACTTTGAAGCCGTAAATGTCAATAGTATTCATTAAAAATTTTGTTAAACGTGAATTTCTTTTGGCGGCACACAACATATAGTTGCGTTCTTTTCTTTACGGAGGAAGTATACAGTATATTGGTCTGGGTACATAGAGATAGAGAACTACTATATGGACGATTATGGTTGACTAGCCTCGATTAATCAAGCTTATCGATGACTAATTACCTTATCGGTGCCATGGTGATTTAGGATCGATGGGATGATTCAAAAACACTAATTTATTTGGCTGATAAGCAATGGCTGTTGGTTAATTTATTATGAAAAAAAAACACGGCCGATAAATGAATGATCGATTGATTCGGCTGATAAACTCAAACAAACAGATTGATTGCAGCCAGCATATAAAGTAATAGCAAAAGAGTAGTTAACATAAGTGGACCATGGCTAAGATGCAAGTGCAGCAACATACTTTAATTGTGAGAGACAATTTAATCAAGAGAATGTACTTTTCAGCAAGTTCTTTTTTCTTTTCAGCCGTACTTTTTTTAGTACTTTTTCAGCGGTATATTTTTCAGTCAGTTCTCTTGTCTTTTCAGCCATATTTTTTCATAGTACTTTTTCAGCCAGTTTTCTTTTCTTTTCAGCTGTACTTTTTCCTAGTTCTCTTTTTCTAGTACCTTTTCAGCAGTGTTTTTCTCTTACAATAGTCAGTCAACAATAATTTCAGCTTTGGCTTTTTAGACCAATGAATAGGTGTTTGCGGTATAGTTTTCCAAATGGGCCAAGCCTGTTGGGCTAACACGGGCACGAGATGATTTGGCTCGGTATGAAAACGACCCGGCCCAACCTGTCTAGTGCCAGTGCCAGGCACGGCCCCGTGCCCGTGCCTGGACCACGATGCCAGCACGATGGGACGGCACGGTCGGCTTCAGCAGCCAGCACGGGGGCGGCACGATTATAGCCGTTGGATCGGTTTCCTCCTGCTTCCAATCGTTGGTTCTACGCAATGGAGGGAGGGCTATATAAGCCGGCCGTCGCTTGCCACTCCCATTAGACCTGGAACCCTAGCTCATTCTCATCTTCACCCTCTCTCTCTCCTCATTCGTTCTTTTTATTCTGATCTTTTGAAGTGGTGATGTGATTTTAGTGCCAAGACACGGCACTAACCCGCTGGGCTGGCGTGCCTTGTAGCACGACACGACACTATCTGAGGGCTTTAGTGTAGTCCCTGGGTCAGAGTCTTGACACGGTGGCACTACACGGCACGGCAGGGCCACCGTGCCCTATAGTGCCGTGCCTAATAGTGCCATGCCGTGTAGTGCTAGTGCTATGTAGTGCTACTGCCGAACTATAGTTTGCGGACAACTAATATTTTACGCGCACAACTCACCAAACCAAGATGCAAAATGCTGTGGCTGGCTATATTAGACATCACTAAACTTAAAGCACATTAGAGAACTCCAGAGGCACAGGTTCACCGGTAACAAGTGTCACCTGTTTGATAAAAGAAAAAGCAAAACAGTAAGAACCCAGCAAGTTTTACTGAAGGAGGATTGATTCCATAATAGGGTGATGCAAGACACGGAACCTGAACAGAAGCCGCACCATGCAAGTTCAATAATCCTAGTGTTGTACCAGTAGTTTGGATCACCGCCTAGAGTCCCCAGAGCGTAATTTCCTGCAATCCATGCCTATATATTCCTTCCTCAATGTACTTGCATGATCATCTTAACATTTGAATTCAGTTCTTCAATCAAATCGTGCTGAAGTCGTTTCCAGAATCCATGACAAGCCGGAAGTCGGAAACGGAACTGCAAGTCCATCCTCCTACAGTCCTACCCTTGCCAGAGACGGACCCGATTTCCGAGTTCCGACGACCCCGGCCAAGAACACGAATCGGAACGGAACACGGTTCGCGCTTGGCAAGTCGCGCACGAAGCGATCTAGCTTTCACGTGCGTCTGCGTGCTCAAGCGGCGACCGAGCAAAGCAAGAAGATCGATCGATGGCGGAGAGGCAGGAGGTCATCTCCGGCGTCGGTGCGGCAGCGGCACCGATGTGCGCCAACGGCTGCGGGTTCTTCGGGAGCGCGGCGACCAACAACTTCTGCTCAACGTGCTACAAGCAGGATCACCTGATGATCACCAAGACCGCCGGCGCCGCTGCCGCTCCCGTCGATGAGAAGAAGAAGATCGAGGTCGCAGATAAGGCTGCTGGTCTCGTGATGCCCGAGCAGCTGGCTGGTGGTGGTGGTCAAGATCCTGCCGCTGCGGTGGCCATGTCGACGCCGGTTGCTCGAGCGCCGACGGGGAAGGAGAACGCGAACGGTGGCCCCTTGGAGACGCTGATGCTGCAGCTGGAAGCGTCCGGCCGCCGCGGCCTCATCGAGTGCGCCAACGCGTGCGGTTACTTCGGGTACCCAGCGACCAACAACCTGTGCACCCTCTGCTACAGGGACTTCCTCGAAAGCGTTCACTCCTCCCCTGCCGCGGCGGACAAGGTCGTCGTCCTCGCTGCCGAGCAGCCGGCGGCGGCCCAGATCTCTGCTGCAACTTCTAGTGCTACACGGGCGGTGGAGGCGGCGGCGGCGGCGGCGTCGAGCAGGTGCGCGTCGTGCCGCAAGAAGGTGGGGCTGCTGGGGTTTCCCTGCCGCTGTGGCGGCACGTTCTGCGCGCTGCACCGGTACGCGGAGAAGCACGCCTGCGGCTTCGACTTCAAGGCGGCGGGCCGGGAGAAGATCGCCAAGAACAACCCGCTCGTCGTGGCCGCCAAGATCAACAAGATCTGATGCACAGCAACCATGAAGCAAGAGCGTGCAAGGCTCCCTCTCTAGTGGTAGCGATTAAGTCCATCGCCTTTTGTGCGTAATTTTTTTGTTAGGCGATCATCATGTATTTGGTGGCATTGGAGTTTCAAATGGCGTTCCATGAAGAATTATTTCAGATGTTAATATATATGTTTTAAAAGAAAAGTGATAAAAGTTAGAGAAGTTTTACTTAGATGTTAGAATAAAATTAAAGTAGACTAGGCTTCGATGGGTGTCTTTTAAGTTTGAAAAGTAAAAGGCCTTTTGGCATAGCTTTGGTTTTGGTATCTTGTTCCTCTTAGGACACGCGCAACGGAGACATACATTTGTGTTAGCTTCAAACTAAAGTAAGCTCCACGTGTACTAAGAAAAAAAATCAAGACCATCATCTATCTATGCTTGTTCTTCTCTTTATTGCTATCTTGCAGTAAGAAAGGACGCTCATATCACAGACTAGACGGTTGCTTTTCAGCTTTTCTACTCTCTCTCTCTCTGAGCCTACTACTTTTTTATTCTAGTGCACTTTTGGATAGCAGTTTCTGCCTTTTGTCAGTTCAAGCTAATAGTTCCTCTATAGGATACCAAGACCACTTTTGAAACTACCATACTGTGTGACATGGAACCTTGATACACAGTTGGAGGCGGGGCAGCACGCCAACATAGAGCGTTGGGGAAGCCCTTAGCCATACCAAATGGTGCTTAAAAACAACTCTTTGTAGAGAATATAGAGATCTGAAGCGATTTTCTTATAGATAAGTTTGGTAGGACTTCTTGAGTCTCTGGCTCCAAGTAAGTCCTACCAAACAATCAACTAAGGCCTTATTTAGATCCAAAATTTTTTTAGATTTTGGCACTGTAGTATTTTCGTTTTTATTTGACAAATATTATCTAACTAGTTAAGTGCTCGTACGTTGCAACGGGAATACTAAATACCATAGTAACATATATGAGAGTGTTTTACAATGTTGATACCAACCATATTACATAAATCTTCAAGAAAGATAAATAACTAAAATATAACTCTAAATTTGATTGCGAAACTGAAACAACAATAACACATCAGTAAGTAAGTCATAGCTACTTGTCTCTCATTTCTTTCTGACTTTCTCTATTATTACCTGAAATTCAGATGTATAAAATACGTCAGTACCTAAGGACATAAATATAAGAATATAACAACTCTGCAAAACAGAAGACAAATACCTTGTCATGAAGTGTGAACCTCCTTCATGACAAGGTATGCATATATCATGAGGAAGTCGAATTTCACCATCACTATTAGCTTCCTCAGAGCCTCCCCCAATGTGTAGCAAGTATTTTGCATACCATGGATCATTCTTTGCCCTCATATTGCGCACCAGTTTTAGATGTCGCATGGAATTCCAAAGGTATGACATCCGCAGCGAGGCACTAACTATTTGAGGCCTTGACCCTTTCCGTACGACTGGGGAACCTGCCTAAAATCTCCACCAAATACAATAGTCTTCCCGTCACGACGGTCCATGATATCACGGAGGCTGTAGTCTAGCGCCTCAACACCTTGCCTCTTCAGGAAGTGGGTAGTCCTTGATGTCCTTGTTCATTGATTCTAGCAACTTCCGAATATCTATGAAGTGGTAGATGCTGAGGCTGGCGACGACGGTGGCACCAGGCTTGAGGCTCTTGTCAACGACGATACCCACACGTATATATAGGGGAGGACCGATGACAAATGGACACGTTCTGAAGGCGCGAACATGAGAAAAAAATTGGCGCTTGAATTAAAAGAGAGAATCCGTGAAGAAGAAAATTTGGCAGCAGGTGTTGCTCAGGAAGACATCATTTGCAGTAGAAAGCAAGATCTGCAGCGGGAAGTGACCAGTCAAGGGCGGTGTGCATACCAGTGCGCAGAAAAGTGACAGCAGACGGAGCGCCAGGCGTGCAAGTGACCAGTCATCAATCGTGCATAGATATGTGCAGGAGCAAATTCAGGCCTATTACATCATATTAAATTTTTTAGACCATACATGAACATTAAATAAAAATAAAAAATAAAAACTAACTGTATAATTTACCTATTAATCTAGTTAGTCTATGATTAAATATTAATTATTAAATACAAACGAAAATACTACAGTAGCCAAAGTCAAAATTTTCCGCAAACTAAACAAGGCCTCAAATTGAATAATCAATTTAAAGCTGGCAGGAATTTTTGCTTTGATTATTATTGTATATTATTTTTTATAATGGAGTGAGTTTATTTGGCCTAACAGATAGAGATAACGAAAAGAATTAGAACCGCATTAATTCTGAGGTGACTGATGAGACGGCCATGGTCGAAGTAAAAAATTCCACCAATCCTGCCTCTCTCCATAGCCTTATTTGCTTCCACTTTAAAACCTAAATTTTTTTAAGATTCTCTATCGCATCAAATCTTTAAACGCATGCATGAAATATTAAATATAGACAAAAATAAAAACTAATTGTACAATTTGGTCGAAATTTACGAGATGAATCTTTTGAACCTAGTTAGTCTATAGTTGGATAATAATTACCACAAACAAACGAATCTTTTTCTCCACCAATTAAACACGGCCCAAATCTCATCAAAATCTCTCATCTACTCGAGTGCTCTCCCAGGTCCCAGCTGTGCGGCATTGGGCTTGCCGCTCCCTTCACTTCCCCAGTGACACGCTTCCTTCCCTGCTCCGCGTTGTGCTCCTCGTCCTCTTTCAGCGATGTCATCCATGAGAGACAAGGCCTTAGGCCTTGTTTAGTTTACCTCTAAAACCAAAATTTTTTTAAGATTTTCTATCATATTAAATGTTATAGCACATATATAGAGCACTAAATATAGATAAAAATAAAAACTAATTGCTTAGTTTACCTGTAAATCGTGAGACGAATCTTTAAGCCTAGTTATTTTATGATTGGAAAATATTTGTCAAATAAAAATAAAAGTGCTACAATATCGAAATCCAAAACCTTTTTGGATCTAAACAAGTTAGTTCACCCTAAAAACCAAATTTTTTTTAAGATTGTCTGTCACATCAAATCTAACATTACATACATCGAGCATTAAATATAGATAAAACTAAAACTAATTGTACAGTTTATCTGTAAATGACAAGATAAATCTTTTGAGCGCAGTTAGTCTATAATTAGATAATATTTTCAAATAAAAATGAAAATGTTAAAGTAACAAAAACAAAAAAAAATCAGAACTTAACAAAGACAAATTGCACGCTTTTGTATTCTAATCATATTTTCATTGCACTCCCTACATGCAGTATCCACTCCACTCCCTAGTCCCTAGGTCTAGCCTAGGCACATGCTGAGGCATGCATAGCCTGCATGATTTGCCGCTGTCCACTCCATGGCCGGCATGCGCTATCTCACATTTCTCTAGGGTTTTAGAC
>Ga0182004_10000191_pt1 | contig 30868 bp, 23 predicted proteins | sample Sormic07211540_1_FD_120479 | JGI IMG/M metagenome (GOLD analysis project Ga0182004, IMG submission 120479) | Endophyte microbial communities from Sorghum bicolor roots, Mead, Nebraska, USA - 072115-40_1 MetaG | ecosystem: Host-associated > Plants > Roots > Unclassified | place: USA: Nebraska...
ATTAGCTTTCTAGTGGTGCACAAAAACTGACAGCGCACGAACGGCAAAGGCAAGCAAAAGGTCTGTTTGGAGCTTGAAACAGAAGGGATTAGCGCATTAGTCCACGAACAAGTGTCACAATGATAGGTCCCGTCGCAAAAGCCGTCGTAGTTATCAGAAACGGGTCATAAAGCTTCAGGTCTTTGTGTTGCCGTCACTCTTAAGTTTCATGCTACCCTCTACTAGTAGATCATTTTCTGGAGTTTATTCGACCGTGTTCCTTTTGGGTCTGTCTGTGTCCTCAAGATGCGATATGCTGTTCTTGTTCACCGCTCTGAATTTGCTGCGGTGTTTTGACAGTAAAATAGTGTGGTAGTCACCGTTCTCGCGGCCAAATCTTTCATTTTTAGTGGGGGGGCACGGCACGTGAACGGCATGTAGCGAAATGTTTCCCATTTGCAGAAAGTAGGAGTAAAAAAAGCTAAGAGATTCTTGTACCTTATGGCCCCAATTATATTAAAAAGTTCTTGCTCTTTATCACCCTTATAAATCAAAAGTTCCCACGCCTTGAATCCCTTTTGTTGAAGCCAAAAAAAAAAATTAAAAAAAAAACTTCTCGAATTCGCTACAGTTCTTTTTGTTAATTTTTTTGACGTAATTTTCTGTTAAAAAAATTCGACAGCTGCATGCCGCACACTTTATCGACCTGGATTTCCAAACCTCGAGCACTTTTTCCTCAACCCCTAATCCCCTAGGGCCGAACTAGACCAAGCATCAGAACCTGCTCGAAACGATTGGTGAAACCCCACCTTCCAAATTGCTCATCATCCACACCATCTGTTCATCGTCGTCATCATTGTTCCCCTCCAAATACAGCGCACAGAAACACTAGCATCCCATGGCTGCTGGTTCTGGTTAGAAAGAAACCCCAGAAGCAAAGCGAACCAAACCCATTCCGACCCACCCGGCCTCGCGGCCGGATCACACTTCACTCGAGTACGGGCTTGCCCCCGAAAAGCTGAAGCAAACAAAACGCAAACGGCTCATCCCATCGCATCACATGATTCCCACCTCATCAGCGCCGCATCGCGTCACCGCAATCTCGCTCGCAGTCGCAGTCCTCGTCGCCCCAGATTCCCATGTACTGCTCCTCCTGCCAACAATGGCTTGATTTCGCACTCCGCACTCGTCACTGCGCCTGCGGCTGGGCGCTGACGCCTTCCCCGTTTTTTTTTGCAGCTCCGCGACGACCGCTAGCCGCGAGGGATGAGCCTCCTCCGCAACCGCAGCACCGCCGCGGCGGCGGCGGCGGCGGGAGGAGGTGGGGGGAACCCGGAGCCGGCGGCGTACAACATCATCCCGATCCACGACGTGGTGATGCACGGGGACCACCCGTCGCTGCGGTTCCCGGAGGTGCGCGCGGCCGTGGAGGCGCTGGCGCACGCGGCGGACCTGCCGCCGCCGCCGCTCGCCCGCGCCTGGGACGCCTTCCGCGCCGACCTCTTCGACTGGCTCGGCGCCACCTTCGGCTTCCAGCTCCACAACGTCCGCAACCAGCGGGAGCACCTCGTGCTCCTCCTCGCCAACGCGCAGCTCCGCAAGGGCGGCACCCTCCCCACCGACCACCCCGCCGACGTGCTGCACCACTCCGTCGCGCGGGACATCCGGAGGAAGCTCCTCAAGAACTACAAGGCCTGGTGCTCCTACCTCGGCAAGAGGCCGCACGTCCATGTGCCGCCCAGCGGCGGGCGCCGTGTCGCGCAGGGGGTCGGCCTTGACACGCGCCGCGACCTGCTGTACACCGCTCTCTACCTCCTAATCTGGGGCGAGGCGGCCAATCTGAGGTTCATGCCGGAGTGCCTCTGCTACATCTTCCACTACATGGCGCTCGACCTCAACCATGTCATCGACCAGTCGATTGATATCGAGACAGGACGGCTATCTATTCCTGCGGTGCACGGTGAGGATGCTTTCCTTGAGAAGGTTGTGAAGCCGATATATGACGTGCTCAAGGCCGAGGTGAAGTTCAGCCGGGACGGGACCAAGCCACACTCGGCCTGGAGGAACTATGATGATGTGAATGAGTACTTCTGGAGCCGCCGAGTTTTCAGGCGGCTCCAATGGCCCCTGTCACCAGCCAGGAGCTTCTTTATACCGCCAGGAAACCCTGGGCGTATTGGCAAGACTGGTTTTGTTGAGCAGAGGTCGTTCTGGAATGTGTACCGCAGCTTTGATCGGGTATGGGTGATGCTCATTCTCTTCTTTCAAGCAGCAATGATCGTTGCATGGGATGGCCGCACTCCGTGGAATAGCCTTCGCTACCGTGACATCCAGGTACGGGTGCTGTCTGTGTTCATCACCTGGGCTGCGCTGCGCATTGTGCAGGCAGTGCTTGATGCAGGCACACAATACAGTCTCGTGAGGAGGGATACTGTATTGCTCGCTGTCCGGATGGTGCTCAAGGTGCTTGTTGCTGTTGGGTGGACTATCACATTCATTGTGCTCTATGTTCGAATGTGGGATCAGAGGTGGCGCGATCGTAGGTGGTCTTTTTCTGCCAATTCCAGGGTGTTAAACTACCTTGAGGCAGCTGGTGTGTTTCTCATCCCACAGGTGCTTGCACTTGTGCTCTTCATCGTCCCATGGATTCGGAATTTTCTGGAGAAAACCAATTGGAGAATTCTATATGTGCTCACCTGGTGGTTCCAGACCCGTACGTTTGTTGGACGTGGTGTGAGGGAGGGCCTCATTGATAACATCAAGTATACCACATTCTGGGTGTGCCTTCTCACTGCTAAATTCGGCTTCAGTTACTTTCTCCAGATTAGGCCGATGGTGGAGCCAACAAAGACTATTCTCAGCCTCCATGACATTAAGCGTAACTGGTTTGAGTTTATGCCTCACACAGAGCGGATTGCTATAATCTTTCTGTGGGCTCCAGTTGTTCTTATTTATCTCATGGATATTCAGATATGGTATGCGATCTTCTCATCACTTACGGGGGCACTTATCGGGCTGTTCTCACATCTTGGGGAGATTCGCAGTGTTGAGCAGCTGCGCTTGAGATTCCAGTTCTTTGCCAGTGCAATGCAGTTCAATCTGATGCCTGAGGAGCACCTGGATGCTGTGCGTGGCGGCCTCCGAAGTAAGTTGTATGATGCTATCAATCGCATCAAGCTGAGATATGGCTTTGGTCGACCATATAGGAAGATTGAAGCTAATGAGGTGGAAGCTAAGAGGTTTGCACTGATATGGAATGAGATTATTCAGACATTTAGAGAAGAGGACATCATTAGTGACAAGGAAGTTGAGCTTCTTGAGCTACCACCAGTTGTGTGGAAAATTCGTGTGGTGCGCTGGCCATGCTTCCTGCTAAATAATGAGCTGCTTCTTGCTCTTGGTCAGGCAAAAGAGCTAGTAGCTGACGACAGGGCACACTGGACAAGGATATGTAAGAATGAGTACAGGCGATGTGCTGTCATTGAAGCTTATGACAGTATACGACACTTACTGCTGGAGATCATTGAGGATAGAACTGTTGAGCACATCATTTTCAGTCAGCTGTTCTTTGCATTTGATGCTGCAATGGAGAATGGGAAATTTTCTGAAGAATATAAACTTGAACTGTTGCCTGAAATCCATTCATCTGTAATCACCTTAGTGGAACTGCTACTGAAGGAGAAGAAGGATCAGACCAAGATAGTAAATACTTTGCAGACTCTTTATGTCTTTGCAATTCATGATTTTCCAAAGAACAAAAAGGATATGGAACAGCTGAGGCAAGAGAGGCTAGCACCACCAACACTAGAGGAATCCCGTCTCCTCTTTGAGGATGTCATAAAATGCCCAAACAATGATGATGTTAGCTTCTACAAACAGGTGAGGCGCCTCCATACAATTCTCACCTCCAGGGATTCTATGAACAATGTCCCAAAGAATCCAGAGGCTCGACGGCGTATCACTTTCTTCAGCAACTCTCTATTCATGAATATGCCTCGCGCTCCAACAGTTGAGAAGATGATGGCATTCAGTGTTTTAACCCCATACTACAATGAAGATGTGATGTACAACAAGGACCAGCTTCACCGTGAGAATGAAGATGGTGTCTCAATTTTGTTTTATCTCCAAAAGATTTATGAAGATGATTGGGGAAACTTTTTAGAACGTATGCAGAGGGAGGGAATGACTGATGACAATGAAATTTGGGGTAACAAATATCAGGAGCTCCGACTCTGGGCCTCGTATAGAGGACAGACCTTAGCACGGACTGTTAGGGGAATGATGTACTACCACAGGGCTCTCAAGATGCTTGCTTTTCTTGATACCGCCTCCGAGGTAGACATCACAGAGGGGACAAAACATCTTGCATCCTTTGGTTCAATTAGGCATGAGAATGATGTGTATCCCATGAATGGTGGTTTCCGGCAACAACCACAAAGGAGGTTAGACAGAGGAACCAGTACTGTAAGCCAATTGTTTAAAGGTCAGGAAGATGGTGCTGCTCTCATGAAGTACACCTACGTGGTCACTTGCCAGATATATGGAAAGCAGAAAATTGCTAAAGATCAACGCGCCGAAGATATTTTAAGTCTCATGAGGAAAAATGAGGCACTCCGTGTTGCTTATGTTGACGAGGTCCATCACCAAGGCTATACTCAGTACTATTCTGTCTTGGTAAAGTTTGACCAGGGTTTACAGAGGGAGGTTGAGATATACCGGATTAGGTTACCAGGTGAACTGAAGCTTGGGGAAGGAAAACCTGAAAACCAGAACCATGCCATCATATTCACAAGAGGCGATGCAGTTCAGACAATTGACATGAACCAGGATAATTATTTTGAAGAGGCCCTCAAAATGCGTAACCTGTTAGAGCAGTACAACTATTATCACGGGAGCAGAAAACCAACACTTCTGGGAGTTCGGGAACATGTTTTCACTGGATCAGTCTCTTCACTTGCTTGGTTCATGTCTGCACAGGAGACAAGCTTTGTTACCCTTGGTCAGCGTGTCCTAGCTAATCCATTGAAAGTACGGATGCATTATGGGCATCCTGATGTATTTGACCGCCTTTGGTTTTTAACTCGGGGTGGTATAAGTAAGGCATCAAGAGTGATCAATATCAGCGAGGACATCTTTGCTGGTTTCAACTGTACCTTACGTGGTGGCAATGTTAGTCACCATGAATATATTCAGGTTGGTAAGGGCCGTGATGTTGGCCTCAATCAGATATCAATGTTTGAAGCAAAGGTTTCCAGTGGCAACGGTGAGCAGACCCTTAGTAGGGATGTATACAGGCTTGGTCATAGACTGGATTTCTTTCGGATGCTCTCTGTGTTTTATACAACAGTGGGGTTCTACTTCAACACAATGCTGGTGGTCTTGACAGTTTACACATTTGTTTGGGGACGCCTGTATCTAGCTCTCAGTGGTCTTGAGGCTGGTATTCAGGGCAGTGCTAATTCAACCAACAACAAAGCCTTGGGTACTGTGCTTAATCAGCAGTTCATCATACAGCTTGGCTTCTTCACTGCCTTGCCAATGATTATAGAAAACTCTCTTGAACAAGGTTTCCTACCTGCTATCTGGGATTTTTTCACAATGCAAATGAATTTTTCATCTGTGTTCTACACATTTTCCATGGGAACTAAGAGCCATTACTATGGCCGGACAATCCTTCATGGTGGTGCAAAATACCGTGCTACTGGTCGTGGTTTTGTTGTGCAGCACAAGAGTTTTGCTGAAAATTACAGGCTGTATGCTAGGAGCCACTTCATAAAGGCAATAGAACTTGGAATAATATTGACTGTGTATGCTGCACACAGTGTTATTGCCAAGAATACACTTGTTTACATAATCATGAATATATCTAGCTGGTTTCTGGTGGTATCATGGATTATGGCTCCATTTGCTTTTAATCCATCTGGTTTTGATTGGTTGAAAACAGTGTACGATTTTGATGATTTCATGAACTGGATATGGTATCCCGGTGGTCTCTTTTCTAAGCCTGAGCAGAGCTGGGAAGTGTGGTGGTTTGAGGAGCAAGATCATCTACGGACCACTGGTCTTTGGGGAAAGATTTTGGAAATACTGTTAGATCTCAGGTACTTCTTTTTCCAGTATGGGGTTGTGTACCAGCTGAAGATAGCCAACAATAGCAGAAGTATTGCTGTCTATCTGCTTTCCTGGATATGTGTGGCTGTGATTTTTGGTGTGTTCGTCCTAATGTCCTATGCTCGAGACAAGTATGCCGCAAAGGAGCACCTTTACTACCGGGTTGTCCAAACTGTTGTCATCGTTCTTGCAGTGCTGGTGCTGATATTGTTTCTGAAGTTCACGGAATTTGAAATCATTGACATCTTCACTAGTCTTTTGGCATTTATTCCTACTGGTTGGGGCTTGATTTCGATCGCTCAAGTAATTCGGCCATTCATCGAATCCACTGTGGTGTGGAACAGTATTATTTCTGTGGCTCGCTTGTATGAGATACTGCTTGGAGCATTCATTATGGCACCAGTTGCATTGCTGTCCTGGTTGCCGGGATTTCAAGAAATGCAGACAAGGGTACTTTTCAATGAAGGTTTCAGCAGGGGCCTCCAGATATCCCGTATTCTTACTGGAAAAAAGACAAATACAGTTTGAGGTACTTAAGATTTCACAACGACCCTTGATTATTTGCATAGCCTCTTTACATTGTAGTACAGAGTAACCACAAATTTTGTGGACTAATTTGCATGTTAACTGGGGTCCATTGTCGAGCTTGACTGGAACTCTAATATTTTTAGGCCTCACTGTTTCTGTTATATACTTTGCTCATAGTTAATGTTACGAGTGCATTGATTAGTGAACAAATCATTAGTACCTTTGTTTTGATTGGTTATTCACAGTCTGCATCACAATACTGTTAGCTTCAGGTAGCACAATAGCCAACTAAGTTGATTGCACAACAGTCAATTAAAGCTGGATGTGAATTCGTTTATAAAAAATTAAAATGGCATCCAAAACTTGAACAAAATCTTTGTTTCATGGTCACCACAATAGGAGCAGAATATCCCTGTATAGCACCGTGCTGTAGCGGCAGTTAAACTTGATAAACTTGCAAGTGGAAATAGTGTTATGTGGACTTTTAGTTTAGGATGTGCAGTTGCTGGGTGCTGACTGTTTTGAGTTTTCCTGAACAGGTTCTGACCCAGATTGTCGAGGACTTGTGGTATAGCAGCGGTGCTCTATCTTCTATGTACAGCTTAGCAATTCAGTATGGAAGGGCTTTGTGCTTACTGATGTAGCTATCTAGTTTAGGAGTCCAGATTTCTGATTTTGGCAATTGAGATCATCAATTTTTGTACATTGGTAGCGCTAGTTGTGTGTAGCTGATTCTATTGCAGCAGCACCGGTGAGCTCTGGTGACTTATGTGTTAACCTCTGCTGGAAGCTACATCTTTTGTGCTAGCAACTGTGATGTGAGTGCTGTTGCTCTGCTGAAGGTATAAAGGTTGCTGGAAGGAATTTTCCTGGATGTGGCCGATCATATGAGCGATCCATTTTGGTGAAGGTACTGGTGCCAAATTTATTCATCGTATTTGTCGTCCTGATGTAGCGAGCTGCTGGTGTTTGTTTGAGCTATTGACTCATCGTGTCGGTCCCCCGGGTTGGCAGTGCGCTCCAACTCCATCCGGGCTGCTGCTTCGATGGCTCGACTGCTCGACTGCTCGAGCCACCAGGAGGACGTGGACAGCCGGACACTATCGACCAAGACTAGACGGACGAGGGCCATGACTCGTGGCGGCGGTCGTGCGCACGCAGTAGCACTGGTCGGGCCAGTCCAGTTGTTAGGGCTCCCAATGCACTTTTTTTTTTTTGAACCTGGGAATTGCATTACTCAGCTGCTGCAATGTCAGCATTGACAATTACAAGTACATTACTTGGGGTGGAGCTTGTAATGAGCTCATCACCTTCAACGCACTCGTAACCTAGAGCTGCTCAAGCATGGGGAGCTCTATTACAATCCCTATTCTTTAACACACACTCAAACTGTAGAAAATTAGAGTGCACAAGGGCCTTCAGTTCATCAACCAAGTTGCCTTCAGGTCTAGCGCAGGGTTCAGCTGAAAAAAAGTTGTTGCTGTACCATCAAAGCACCTGTTTCCATAATCAATCTTCCAATACCCAAGTCTAGCGCCGTTTGGACGCCTTGCAGACAGGCTATTAGCTCGGCTTGGAAAGCACTCAACAGTTAATCAACCTTCCCCACTTCCTGTTAGGATCACATCTCCATAAGTATCACGAACTTTTTGCTCCAGCAATTGCGCGATAGGATCTCGACATTTCGTGAACATCAAATTTTAAAACTGGGCATCGAAGTATGGATGCCTGTTTTTCAAAGTGGTTTTGCCTATATATATGTTTTTAAAATAAAAAATATGATACATCACAAATCATTTAAATAAAAAATAAAAGCAGCATAAACATTTCCTAAAAATATAATTTATTTTATGATGCTAGTTGGATCTTCTTACCTGTTTACAATGCTAATGATTTTTTGCTCGTAGTCACGATCACTATTTATTTAAATTATTGTTGTGTGCTACATTAGACTAGGAGTTCAACCAAAAGGGTCCAATGGATTCCGAGTACGCAAGCAAAAGATCTCACAGGCGACGCTAACCTCCCAGATGCCATTATCCACCATATATAGATCGCATTTAAACATCACATGCCTAGTGGTTTACTTTATTTGAATTGCTTGAGTATAGGTTTTTTTTTAAAAAAAAAGGTTCCAAAAAAACGGGGCATCAAACCTGCAATCAAAATAAATCAAGGCACCACAATAATTTAAATAAATAATGGTCGCAACTATGAGCAATAAAATAACAGTAACAATAGATTGTATTTTTAGAAGAAAAAGAATTGGTACTAATTTCTTACTTTTTATTTATTTAAAATGAAATAGCTATTGGTTTTTTAGAGATTTAACCATATATTTTATTATTTTTAGAAAAATTCGCAGATAGGAAAACTACACATTAAAACCAATCAAGGGCCAAAGTTGTCGGTTTCGATGATAACTAGTTTTAAATTTTGATGACCAAAATCAGACTTTGCGGTATTTGATGGCTAAAAATATACTTCTTTAAAAAAATAATATACAGGTTTCAATAATTGTACTAGGAACTTGATGAAATTCATATAGTGCTATAGATGATGCATTTTTCTATAAATTTGAACTAAGCTGGAGTAATTTGACTTAATGATAAAGATGAAGTAAACTATCATCCGTAACCGGAAGAGGCCTACCGTGGAAAGGATTCACCGGATGCAGGTAAGGTGAAGACTGAAAAGCACCAGCTCCACGTCAAGAAACCATATGGGTCCTTGAGATAACTTAGAAGCTAAATCAGCATTTGAACATACTACGCTTAGACCAAAATGCAAAAAGTGTGAACAGCCTTTAACCAAGTTTATTCATTCCAGATCTACATGATCAGGCAGGTCAAGACCAAAGTCTTTTTGACAGCTAGTCAGCCAAAATAAATCTCAGTAACAATTCTGCAAATTTCATACAAACTGGAATCCCAGAGCATAAAACATGTTTTAACTGAGATGCCAAGTACTTTAAATTCACGAGGTATTCCATAATCCAGACCAGATACCATCACTGCAGGTCTCCAATAACGACAAATCATCCATCTACAAATAGAAACACAATAATCTGAGCTCAAGCTCTGAACTAGCATCATAAAAGTTAGCTGCGATGAAAGCTACATTTGCTCTATGTTTCATTTATAATGGGCAAAACCAAGGCAACAGAGATGGCAAAACAAATAGCACGGTCTAGTCTTCATCCAAGATGACCTCTCCATCGAACTAATCACAGGCCTATAGAGATGCAATGAAGTCAAGAAACATACAGTACAGAGATAAACAATATTTATATTGGAGAAATAACCTCACTATTACTCGCTATGCCTATCAGAATCAACTAGCACAGAGAACATTTTGTAAGAAAAATGGAAATTTGCTAGAAATTTGTAATAGACATATCTTATCATGGATGTTCCTTAAAATCGGAACGGACCTGTAGATCTGAGGTGACGGGATAATAGTCTGCTACGTTCCATCTAGAGACTGTCACACGTCATCATTACCAGCTGGGCCAATACAAAATAATCAGTCTCCTTTTTTTTCCTCAATTTTGTAATTAATGATGATGTTACATTCAAATTTATAAATGCTATTCTTAAATCCACCAATAGTTCGACTTCAGCAAACCACAGGCAAAAGTCCAGCCAGGAAAGAAATCTCTCGTTTTGCCAAAAGGTCCACAAAATCAATAAGAGATCGCTCAGAGTGAGTGGGAATCTTAGACATGGCATAACAATCGTGGCACAGCAGCTCTAGGTAAAGCATTTTGCAATTCCACAAGGAATAATTAAAATACCTGGCTCAATACAATGTATGGCTCATAAAAATGCAGACTTCTTTTGTTCCATATTGTACATCTTAATATGCAAGTGCAGTAGTTCACAATAGATGAATTTAGATGCAATTCCATAAGATAAAGATAGCGGGCTCTTCTTTCCACAAATCATTCTGACACATGAACTAGTGATGGAAACTAGCCATCAACAGTTATTATTGATGGAATCTTTAAAAATTATTCACCTTTTGGGTCCCTGAAGTTCATCTATCTTGACCTACAACAATGGCCATGTGGAAAGTATAAGATTGATTTCAATATGAAAACTTTGCTACCATATTTCAGTTCTGAACTAGAAAATGTTTATGGCTTCCATGTTGTTAATGAGACAGGTACTAAAGGCAAACTTAAAACACATATAGGCACAAACCTTAGGAACTGTGTAAGGAAGTCACACACCTTCCTACCTTGTTCATATAAAAATGTTTGAAACTGCTAGTCTAACTAGAAAAATGGCAATGCTATAGAGGGAAAATATGAAAAACATCTAGAGCAACCAAACTCAAGGACTCGTAAAAGGTGATCTGATGTAAGCTAAATATACATTATTACATTATGTAATGTATATGATAACAAACTTTTGGGACATCCTACAATGGTACTGAAATTATCTTGTGCAGAGCTCTAGTACTCCTAGTCAGAGCAATGTGAGCTCGTATTCATTTACATTGAACTGAATCTGATACGGGAGCAAAAAAGACAAAAAAAAGGTTGACAGGAGTAGAAGAATCAGGTTGGTGTTCCATTGTGGGAGCTTGAATGTCAATCAAGGAAAAAGTGATTGCCTGTTTGTTTGGTCATACAACATTAACTTGGCTTGCTAAATTTGTTGCAGCAATCAACATGCTTGAGATCAAAATTACCCCCAGAAACATCAAATTCTTATCACTACTCTGGATGACCTAAAAGATATGCATCAACGAAGGAAAACGGGTGCGTGCGAATTGTGATCGGGCTTAAGCTGTCTCCTATATGTGGCAACAAGCTAATATGGTAAATAACAAATTATAATCTAACATTGCGAAGCAAGGAAATGAAACTGAGACCAGGGCAAATCACCTTCTGATAGCCAACCGAATCCCTTGCAAGCCGGGGCAGCGAGTAGCGACGTCATGAGCGCCGAAGCCGTGGCGCTGTGCATGGGCATCAGGGACTCCAGGCACACGCTGCTCATCTCCACCGGCGACCTACAGAGCGAAACAACAGACAACGATATATCTGAGTAACAATTTCAAACAGAGCAAGCCAAAAAAAAAAGGACAAAAATACAACGGCTCCACGGTCCCAAAACCTAAGATAGTGGGCACCTTAGGAGTGCGCGGGGGGCAGAGGTGGGCATCCGCCTCGGCAGCGGAGCCGGTCCGGCACGCGAGGCGGCTCTGGCTGCCGCGCTGCGGAGTGATGATGAGCCGCTGGACCGGAGGAAGGATCTCGCAGCTGAGGCGGCGGCGGCCATTGCGGCGGCGAGGCAGGCGGGTGCTGTGTTCTTCTGCGCTGTGGTGGCCGGCGCGACTCCCCCAGTGGAGGAGTGCAGGGACGGAGAGAGATGCCAATAAACCCTACGGCTGTGCTGGGCCGGGTATGGCGGCCGGTGGGTTGGTTCGTCGTTGCGGCCGAAACCAGATTGAGTTGGCCCATGCGCGGATGGGCCTGGCTCCTCCGCCGAAGGTACCGTTTGATCGCCCCAAGCCCCCAATGATGTGGATTAAGGACGTTGGCCTTTTCTAAAAAAAAAAGACATGTATAAGTGTCCGTCTAAGTTATACTCAATCAAAAAAATTATGACAAGTCAAAACTTTTAGTCATCAGTTGGTTTATTTCTAAATAATTGGAGCACCAATATTTACGGGAGTTTTCTACTGTTGTTATGGCACTCGACCAATTGCACAGCTATGTTTGTTGCTCTACTTGATTTTGTCAAATCTAAGTTTTAGCTTATCATGATTATGGTTAGACAAGAATTGGAATCCAACCCAGCAGACCCTAATTCGTGCAAGTTTAAATCCTCCTCAATGTCCTCCAAGTCCTCGTGGTTTAGGGATGAAACGAGGATGAAATTATTTCGGACGGGTTTCGTACCTGAGCTGCACGGCAATCTTGCCGTCTTGCCGAGACGGGCGGTCGCGGGGAGGAGATAGGGAATAGCATAGGAAAACGGAACCTACCTCGTGTCGTGTGGTCCATGCACGTCAACAACCGGACAGCAAAGTTAAGCCTGGGGATGAGAGCACCTTTTTGCGTTGGTTGTGGTGGTCTCGCCTAATCCAAACCCTACGCTACCAAATTATCAAAAACCATCCAAAATACTAATACTAGTATAGTAGCTGTATAATGCTGGCGCGATACTGCTGCGCTGCTCAAAAAAACAGCTGGATATGTTCATGTTGAGAAGCACTTTTCAGCCGAACCTCAAGACAGGGCTGCCGATCGAATTTTAATGGACCGAACGATCTGTTGCACGTACTGCATCAAATAAAGTGGCAGCGGGTACATGACATTGGGACGTTGGTTGGTGTGTAAGCGTAACGAGATGGATGCAAGTGTACACGTCCAGCAGTCAACAGTTTTGTCATGCACATTGGCTCGTCAAAATTATGGCCTGCACTCGTACCGTTTGTGTCCGGCCGCTAGACTAGATGGGATGAAATTAATTGCGCGTAGCCGTGAGTAGCCGATCGACGGCGTGAAAATATATGTCGACTGTACCAATTTAAATAAAATATTCGAGTATTAGTATATAGGACGATTGAAAATGAAAATAAACGAAGCAATTTAAAGTGCTCAGGTGTTCGTGCAAAAATAAATAAATAATGGGATTGATATCAATCATGCCCTTCAATTCGAGGACAAAAGGCTTGATATCATTTTTTTTTTCCTTTTCGCTGGGACAACGAGTGCCTTCGACCGGGTACGAAAAGTTGGTGCATGAATTGGCTGCTGGTTGGTGTACCATTAACAAGATGGATCCAAGTGTCCAGCAGGCAACAGTCCACAGTTTTGTCATCCATGCACACAGGAACGTCGAAATTGTGGCCTACTACAACATGGCGTTCGTCCCGCTGTCTGCTGATGAAATTATTATTGTGATGTACGGGGGGGCACGGATCAATGTGGGAGAAAAAAAACAAAAATCACCCTGCGTAACTATTGTAAGTTCGTACAGTTTTTAACCTTCTGATCATTGCAGCCACACAAATTGGATCAGCGTGCACCGACACATGAACAGTAACGTGGATATACAGTGGGCATTTTGATCTGCAATACACAGTACAAGATTCTATTGTAGTACGTACACACACACACTACTTAATTCATTGGTTGCGTCACCGTCAGTGCACGTAGGCGTGCACAGAAGCAGGCAGCTGGTTCTACCCACAAACTACTCGATTGCAGCAAACGAGGAGAGCACACGATGCGATCACCACTGGTAGTAGTAGTAGTAACACACGACTGAGTACTGACACATGACACGATGCAAACTCATGGAATGTATAATCCGCTCTGGCCTGCTTCCTCCTGGAACCCGCCGTTCGTGTTCCGATCCATGGCTGCATTCCCGAACTCCTCGCCGTTGCCGTACTGCTGCTGCTGGTGGTAGCTACCGCCTCGGGGTCGGCCGTACCCGGAGCCGAACTCCTCCTCCTCCACGTCGGGGCGCGTCCGCATGGGGTTCGACTCGCGGCCGTAGCCGTACCTGCCGGCCTCCACGTCGTAGTAGTAGCGGCCGTTCTGGTACAGCCTCGTGTCGCTCATCCCGTAGTCCCGCTGCTCCTGCTCCTGCTGCCTGTGGAAGCCCGTGTAGTACCACGGTGGCCGGCCCCTGCCGCTGCCGTTTTCCGGGTACGGCTGGACGCCGTCGAGGTCTCCTCCGGCGCCTCCTGCCTCCTCGGTGCGGGTGGTGGTGGCCGGCACGTCGGTGGGCGGCCGGCCCCTACCGCTGCCGTCTTCGGGGAACGTCGTCCGGACGCGTTCGCGGTCGCCACCGCGGCCTCTTACAGGGCCCGCCGCCTCCACGGTACCTGCGGTGGCCGGCACGTCGGTCGTCGTCGTCGTCAGCTTCTCGGCGTTGCGGTGCACGCCACGGCGGAAGTAGTCCGGCGGGTAGTTCTCCTCGGGGCGGCCGTAGAGCCCGTACCCACGGCCGCTGCCGCCGCCCGTCGAGGGGCGCGAGAACGCCGGCGCGGCATCGGTGTCCGCGGCCGCGGCGTGGGTGGGCACGGACGCAGCCTTGTCGGGCTCAACGGTGGCTTCCGCGGGACGCGCGGTCTTGCTGAAGAAGAAGCGGCCACCGCCCCACGCGTCCGCCGAGCGAGGCGCCGCGACGGCGAGCACGGCCACTGATAAGGCAGCGAGGAAGAGGTGGCGAGCAGAGGCAGCCATCGGGTCCGAAACCGTCGGTGGCTGGTGACTGTGTGTGTTTCCGTGCGCGCCCACTTATTTATAGCGCGGTCCGGTCCGGGTCCGATCCGGGTCCAGCGACCACCGGCGGTGCAGGACGGTACAATCAGGTCTCGCAGCTAACAGCGGTAGAAAGCTGATGGGAACAGAAACTGAAAGGCATCAGAAGACAGTGGTGTGGGTGGTCACTGATCAGGTCGGGGGGGCGCCGATGATGGCGGGGGAATTGGGATTGATGAGTGGGGGAGGAGACGACGGCCGGGAGAGCGTGCGCGGCGCGGTGTGCATGATGGAATTTGGTGCACGCTGGCTAGCTGAGAGAGGCTGTTCTGAGAGCATGTGAGATCTATAGGAGACACGCGGAGGGGCTGGCATTGATGGAAGTCATGTCTCGTGAGGTATGAACAGGGAGCAGGCGATTATTATTTTCCGGGTTCCGGGCGTGGGCACTGGGCGTGAGATTTTAATGGCTACTGCTCGCTCCACATGATCCATTTATCACTAGCTCGAGTTACTGTCATGCTTTGGTTCTAAGCGAGGATCAATCCTTTATTACTGGGGTGTACAGATCGACCACAAAAAGGCCGAGCGTAGTGTTTGATCCGTCTTACTTGTACTGACTACTAGTTACTACTAGTAGTGACAAGCAACGCAGCATGCTAAAACTAACAAGCCCTATCTATATAGTACGCCATGATCAGAATTCAGAAGAGGAGGCACAAATTGTCAAGCAGTGACAGTCTCACAGGACTCCAGCAGTACTCATGTCAAGACGTCAAGTCGTGCCAGCTGCCAGCACAGATCTCGGAGCGAAAGTTACCTCTTCCTAAAGGGGAAAGAGATTGCCGCTTTTAGATTTACTATAACACATGAAATCATTGAAGCTTACGTAGCTCAAAGCGGCGGCAGCCGAGAGCTGCATTTTCTCTCTCTTTTGAGGCTTTTCTTATCCCTTTCTCTCGCTGGATCACCTCTTCATGCGATGCGAGATCAAGGTGATTGGTGAGTAAAGCCCACCATCTCGGCTGGACCGGATCGGGCATTCGGGTTGTTCCGCCATTCTCGCCGCTCGCTCTCGCTCTGCCGCTGCAGCATGATCCAACACGACCGCGCATGGATCGCGGAACTGCAACAGCCCGGACAATTGCACAATTCGGCCCACATCGACACGGTCACGTAGAGAGAAGGGATTCGGCACTGAAGAAGTCCTTTTACAGCCCGAAGTTTGTAGTCCGTGTACTGATCGGTCCAAGATATATAGACAGGGATTGGCCTACGGGAGCCTTATTCTCTTGGGCCTTCGGTATGGGCCATTAGGACGACCATGCTACTACAGTCCAATGCTATTCTCGAGATAGAGGGGATGGAGAGAGAGAGAGAGAGAGTATTTGGAGGGAACGTCTGTGTGGTCTCTATATTGCCGGTAAATTTTACGTCTAACTAGCGATTGTATATTATGCGCATTAAATCAGAGGTAGCATATAGGACATTGATTTATTTTGGTTTTGGTACACTCTATTATGCACTTATTTGTGACTATATATAGTAATTTTTTTCTACTAAACAAACTCAAATGAAAACAATTTCAATTACAAAGTTTTATATCTTGCCAAATACTATGACTTTAGTATAGAATGTGTCTCTATAAAAGACTTTTTGAAAATATTAAAACTTTGAATGTCAAAAATATGTTAATTTAAAATAAATGTTCATACTCTAAACAATTTCTTTATTAGGCCATGAAACACACTATGTACACAAAACCTCGGCAGTGGCGGTTGTAAACGCATTTCTACTAATGTTTCTTACAACCGCCATTGTTAGGGGCCAGTGGAAATAGATCTTTCCACTGGCGGTTAAGACAACTGCTTAGGGAAATAGATTTCTATTGGTAGTTCAGCTAAGACAACCGCCGGTGGAAACATTCATCCAGAAAAATAGAAAAAAATTATTGGTAATTTCTCCATCCAAGATCGTTTACAAAATTTGTATTTCAAATTTGACAACTTCGAATGTAGTTTTGTATGACAAGATGATTTCAAATGAAAAAATTATCAACTATAAAGATTTATAACTTTTAGGGTTCTACAACATTTATTTTGGCGGTTTTTTCATATGTCATTTGAAAAACTCAAAAAAAAATAATTTCAAAATATTTCTACAGAGTGGCGGTTTCTTAAGAAACCCACATGTAAAAATAGCTCATTTCTAGTGACGGTTTTGGTAAGAAAACCGCTTGTGAAAATCAATTTTTACCGACGGTTCACTTAAGCAAACCGCTAACGGAAATACACCATTTTAAATAAGTTTCCACTAGCGGTTCTTGAATCGGATCCGCCAATTTTTTTTCATATGCATTTTTAATTAAAACCGCTTGTAAAAAAAATGTCCACCGCCAACATAGAGCTTTTTATACTAGTGTAGAGAAGAAGACACTTGATGTTCAGTTAACGAGGGCAAGCTGATGCATATGTATATGGAACACACTAATTGCAACCTGCATTGCCCAATCTTCATAGTGGAGAGCCTAAGTAAATTTGATAACTATCGTTGCATGACCTGATGCAGAGGCACCACGAGATCTTGCACCCCGCGACAAACTGCTGAGACATCCACCCTTTCATAAAACGACAAAGTCAGTCTATGCAATCACGCCATATAGATACTAAGTCACGAACTAGATGAATCGGAGTTGGATGTTCTACAACCTCCTTAGGAGTCGAAAGAACGAAATTTGCAAAGCACGCGTGCCTTACCAAAGATTTCAAGCATTCTCTCCATGAGAAGAGAACACACATGAGGTGGCTGTGTTTTAACCAAAAAGAGTCTCTTACATTCAAGGATTACACAAGTATTTATAATATGACGAAAGGTATGTGAAAAGTTTATAATTAACCTAGGGCCTCTTTCATTCAAAAAAACCAAAATTTTATCAAGATTTTCTGTCACATCGAATCTTGCGGCACATGCATAAAGCATTAAATATAGACAAAAATAAAAATTAATTACACAGTTTGTCTGTAAATCACGAGATGAATCTTTTGATCCTAATTAGTCCTTGATTGAATAATAATTACCAAATAAAAACAAAAGTGTTACAGTACAGGAAACTAAAAAAAATTTCGAAACTAAACAAGACCTAGGTACTGACCACGGTATCAAAGGTTCTCTTTACTTTTGCCAGCTGAAGTGGAAACTCTACTTCAATTCTCGAGGAACTGTTGGACTGCATGTATTACATTTTTCACTAAAACAGTCATAACTCTTAATTCAAAGTCCAAATGTTAAGCTGCGTGTAAAACTAGACTTCAATTTTTTTTACATAAACATAAGCCTTGTTTAGTTCGCAATTTTTTTTGCAAAAAGAATTAGATTCTCTGTCATATCAAATATTGCGTCGTATGCATGAAAAAACTAAATATAAATAAAAATAATAACTAATTGCATAGTTTGTCTATAATTTGAGAGACAAATTTTTTGAGCCTAGTTTGTTTATGATTAGACAATATTTATCAAATATAAACGAAAGTGTTACGATATCTATTTTGCAATTTTTTTTGAAACTAAACAAGGCCATAGCTCATGTTGCTGTATAGTTGTAAGAAACTGTAGGATCATACTTGAGATAAGTTATCTTTGTCCACATCACATATTCACATGGGTACCCGGTAAATACCGGTAACTGTAGCCGTATAAACCCCAAGGCCGTGGAGAAAAGGAGCTAGAAAGGCACTTCACCAGTTCAGCCCCCACTTTACATTTTGACCAGGGGCCTTTTCATGGCACGTGAAGAGGTGTAACCGTAATATGAGATGAGATGAGAGCAACCAGCGAGACGGATCCAAAGAACGCGAGCGGGGACGGGGACGGGGACGCGGGCCAGCCCCTGCCCGCCCCGGGCACGGGACGAGACGAATCACGCGCTGTTGGGCGCTGGCCCCCGCCCCCACCCCCCTGGCTAGACGCCTATAGGCGGGCCGGGTAGTAACAGTAGACCGCTACTGGGAAAAAAGTGGACACGCCCCGCGGCCGCGGGGGCCCGCGCGCAAGCAGAACGGCTCTATGTCTTGTCGCCGGATGTGGCACCCGTGCCCCCGTGCCGTGCGGTGCCAGCCGGCCCACAGGCAAAGGCATCAGCGGGCAGGCAGGCAGGCGGGGGCAGCGACGCGCTCCGGGAACTCATCGCTCGCTGAAAAAGGCGTCGGCCCATCCATCCCTGGCTGGCTGCCTCCCTCGTCGTCCCGCGTCCGCTTCTGCCGGTGCCGATGCCACTGCCACCCCTCGCGTTTGAAAAGACGAGCAAAGCTGAGCACGGCGCTGTGGGGAGAACAGGAACAGACGTCCTCCCGAAGAAAACGTGAGCGCCGGGGGTTGGAGCGTCCCCCCGGGATAGCTGCTGCCGCGGCAGAGCTGCCGCTGGCCCACACGACCGGTAAATTCCACAGTAGTGGGCATGGGTGTGGGCAAAGGAACTCGCGGGATGGGAGTCGCGACGACACGACGGCTGGGGTGGGGGCTGGCTCTCCCTTGCACCTTTTGATGCCCCACGGCCACGCGGCACGGGCATGGTGACTGTCTCCTCCTTTTTACGGTTTTATAAGCCGACTCGTCAGTCGCCACGCAGGCTCGGCTGTTCGGCTCGGCTAGGGCAGATCTGGTTGTATAGTCGTGCAACGCCCCGGCAAACGACGGGGGGCAGTGACGCTGATGCGTCAGTCCCGGCGAGGCCCAGCACGTCCACGTCCATCAGGGTACGTGAACAGTGGTGGGTCTCGTGGATTCCTTGGCGTACAGAAGCCTCCGTTGGCTGGGCCGTTGCGAGCGAGACGCATGTGCACGTCGGCGTCGATGTGCAGCGCTCGATCAAGGAGCAGACCGCTAGGCTGGGGGTAGTGGCGGCATGAAACGGCCCTATCCTACCACGTTCCCCGGTTCCCGTATGACCACGCCACACCGCTTTGTGTTGCGTTGAGGTGGACGGCGCACCAGACCAGTTGCTACCGGACCGGCGTTGGTTCCCTGTCTGGCACGGAGACGAAACAAACACGCACAGCCGGTGGCGCGATGTGGTGTGCTGTGGCCGTAGCCCGTGTGGTGTGGGGGGTGCGCGCGAGACGGCCCTGACTCGTGACAGAGTGCGCGCGCGCGCGCCAGAGCAGCGGAGCGGGCACACTCATTACTTAATCATCACTGCGTACAGTATGTACTTATCGGCTATTGATTGCGACTGGGTCTGGGTGGGTCAGATCCGTCCGTCCGTCGACTGCTAGCTTTGGCATTGAAGGGCACCGGCGAAGACATGGTGAGAATTAATACGTGTCCAGCAATGGCATGGAGGCGGTAGGAGCAGAGGCCCCGGCCAGAGTCATAACGCCCTTCGATTGCATTGCATAGCCATAGTGGTAGTAGTACTATTTGCATATGAGCAGGAGTACATATGACCTACAGCTACAGACATCTCCTGAGCTCCTACAACTATTCACCCACCCACCTGCAAAATGCAGCAGCTACTCCCGTGAAAAGGTGCGGATCTACTTGGCGTGAACCTGGTGTCCTAATCCGATCAAACGAGCCGAGACGAATTTCAGGTCAAAAACCACGTCCGGATGCTCGAAATCACACCGCTAGATTACAAGGCCTGATGACCGATGCGGTTGGGGACTCAGGAGTAATGTGAGACGGGGAGGACGGCACCGTGCAGGTCCAGTCGTGCACTCTTTCCCCGAGACGCTGGCGGGTGGCCTCCTGCTGGGGGAACAGTGGCACCTAAAGCAGCAGCCTGCCGCTGCTGGCCGCTGCGGCCGCGCACGGTGGCCAGTAAGCGCGCAACAGCAGCGCAGAGCGCAGCGCCGTGCCACTCCGCACCAACGCAGCAGCAGCAGCGGCCAGCGGCCCCCGCCTAAAAAAACCCCCGGCGCCCAAGGGCAAAAGGAAACAGCCCATCCAATCCATCCCGAGCTCACCCCGCACCTCTCATCCCCACCTCACCCTCTTCACAAGTTCACATCAGCAGCAGCTCACGAAACAGGAGCGTCATAAAGACATGGGCGTCGCAGGGTAAGCCTCAGACCAGTGACGCAGCGGCAGCGGCCCAGGAAGCAACAGCGACCGGCATCGATCGCGGCAGCCGAGGTGTGGGGGGGAGGGAGGAGGGGAGGAGGAGGGAGGGAGCGGTCGCCGCAGGAGCAGAGCGGCATGGGGTCCTGAGCGACTGACTGATGACTGAGTGACTGACTGAGAAGGAGATGGCTGGAGCGCGACGGCCCCGGAGGCATTAATGGGGTGCTCATCCTCCTCGTCCTCGTCCTCCTCCCCCTGCCCCTCCTCGCTTCCTCCCCGCCGGGTCGCGGTCGGCTCCGCCTTTTAACCGGCTTGTCCTGGAGCGGGGCGAGCGGCGAACCGCACGGGCGCTCTAACCGCGGGGCGCCGGAACACGAACCGGAACCCTAGTGGTGGTGGCGCGCCCCATGGGAATCGATCTCAACATGGTGGGCGGCGAGGGCCACGATCGCCGCCCGCCGCCGCCGGTGAGCCGGGAGCTGTGGCACGCGTGCGCGGGGCCCGTGGTCGCGCTACCGCGGCGGGGGAGCCTGGTCGTGTACCTGCCGCAGGGCCACCTAGCCGCGGCGGGCGGCGGGGACGTCGCTGCGGACCTGCCGCCGCACGTGGTGTGCCGCGTCGCGGATGTCGAGCTATGCGTGAGTGCAGCAGTACTTGCCACATCTGGTCTGTTTTGGGGGCGCGGCTGTATTGAGGCTCCATTGTCTTGATGACGAGGCTCGCATGGCTGTGTGTGCAGGCGGATGCGGCGACGGACGAGGTGTACGCGCGGCTGGCGCTGGTTGCGGAAGGCGAGGTAAAAATGTCCTTAAAAAAATCACCCGATTGGATTCGCATGTTCATGGGGACGCTGAGGTTCATGTTCCCCGTGTTTGGAGAAGATTTTTGGGTTGATATGTGTGTCAACCCTGTTTCCTTTTCTGTTGGCAGTGTCCAGTGTGGTGTAAGCGTTTGTACGGTGTGCGTCCGTGTAAGCTTTTAGATTTGGCTGCTCAGGTTGGTATGGGAATGGGGAGGCGCAGATAAATTGAAATAGACATTTTTAGTTCTAGTTGTAATTGAGCTACTAGGTTGGAATAGGCATACTACTATTGGCATACTATTTCAGTACCTAGTGAATCATTGTAGCAAGAAATATGGGCGGAATGTGGGATTTTTCCTGAGAGATGAAAAAGAGCACTTTCCATATGAAACAATACCGTTTCTCTTGTCTTGTTTAATGCATGAACCACAAATCTTAATGCCTCAGGCATTTGGGAGAAATCTGCACGGCGGCGGAGCTGAAGGGGACGATGACATGGAGGATTTGGATGCTGAAAGGAAGTCCCGGATGTTGCACATGTTCTGCAAAACGCTTACAGCCTCTGACACAAGCACGCATGGAGGGTTCTCTGTTCCTCGCCGTGCTGCTGAGGACTGTTTCCCGCCTCTGGTGATACTGATGATCTTTTGAGCCATTTCTCTTGAAACTGCGCTGTGTCTTGTGCTTCAGTGCTAATCACATTTAGTTGCTGTATTTCATAGGATTATAATCAGCTCAGGCCTTCTCAAGAGCTGGTTGCCAAGGATTTGCATGGAACTAAATGGAAGTTTCGTCATATATATAGGGGTGAGATCAATTTTACTTGACAAGGAGTGAATGATGCCCTTTTTAAAATGTATTTACTAAGTTTCAAATGAATGTTTGGTATGACATCAATGTTGCTTCCATATTATTTTGTATACATAGGCAATTAAAGATTTCCTATTTTCTTATTTTGTATACATCTGTTAAATGTAACGTAAATGTTGTATGAATATTTTGATCACCAATATGAAACATGTAGCTGTTGTAGCTTCAAAGCTTTCGATTTCCTATTTTCTTGTTTTGGCATTGGCCAAATCTTCTTGATGTGAATTCTGTTTCACATTATGTTCTTTTGTGTTTTATAACTTCTGTTGTGTGTGTGTGTGTGCGCACACACTTGTGTTGTTCGTGCGCGCGTGCATATGTGCGTGACATGAAATATTGATATGTTCCTGGAATATTGTGTGCACTGCGAATAGCCAAAGATTACATTCAATATGTTGTTTATTACTCCCTCTGTCAAACAATCTTAAGTTTGACTAGATTTAGAAAAGATATTATCTACATTTGGATCTTCAATTAGATTTATTATGAAAATATATTCAATGATTAATCTAGTGATACTTATGATACATCATAAATATCATACATTTTTTTATATATTTGGTCAAAACTTAGATCATTTGACTCCTCGGGAAGCAAGACTTCCATTATTTTTGGGGCGGAGGGAGTACAAGAATTAGTATCTTTGAAATAATGGTCCAGCTGATATTGGTGTTGCTTGAGTTGCTTTGGTCATCTATTATGAAATCTGAATTATTATTATGATGGAAGTGCTGTTATTTTCTTCAAGTTCAAGCAAGTGATGAATTTGCTTTGCATTCCAGGTCAGCCTCGTAGGCATCTCTTGACTACTGGATGGAGTTCATTTGTCAATAAAAAGAAACTGGTTTCAGGGGATGCTGTGTTATTTCTCCGGTAAGCAGATGAACCATGTGGTAGCCATAGGTGCATTGTGTATCTTTATTAAGCAAGTTTCTTCTTTTTTAATATTTGTAGAGGTGATGATGGTGAACTAAGGCTTGGTGTACGGAGAGCCATTCAGCTTAAAAATGAGGCCCTTTTTGAAGATTTCAGTAGTGACAGTACAAAGCGGCATACATTGTCGGCTGTAGCTGATTCCTTGAAGCACAGAAGTGTTTTTCACATTTCTTACAATCCAAGGTGAAAATACATTATTCATTTTTATACTGTCAATGACTTTAGATCAAACATGTAGTCCTGAATTGCTACAATTCGGCACGTTGATAAGATGGCATACTGCAAGAAGTTCAACAGTTAAAAGTTAAGCAGTGATTGTGCTTGAAACTTAAACTTTGATATGCTGGGCAACTTTCTTACTCTCCTGGGAGGATTTCCCCCACAGTTTTTGGGTCAAAAAAATCCGAACCTGAAACCTTTTTTGGACATACATATATAATAGAAATATAATTTGTTGCCAAAGTTACTCCACGATATAGTTTTTTTTTAATTTATGCTAGTATGTAACAAAATATCAGTCGAAATCCTTGTAAAAACAAGACATGTTTCAATACCTGCCGAGTAAAGCTGTGTGGGTTTAGAATAAAATAATAAAAGATCATCTGACTCGTTTCAATTTGAATTCTTTCTCTGCAGAGCTACTGCTTCAGAATATATTATTCCATACCATAAGTTCCTGAAGAGCCTCAATCATCCAGTCTGTGTTGGAGCAAGGATCAACTTTCAGTGCCATAATGAAGATGTTAGTGAAAGGTCTGTTTCTTCTCAATTCAACTTTATTTTTGTTGTATGCATTTGTTTCCTGTTTCTTATGTTTTATGTTTTTTAGGCGATCTGGAATGGTTGTTCGCATTAGTGAAATAGATCCCATGAAATGGCCTGGCTCGAAGTGGAGAAGCCTGCTGGTATGCATTTCAGCTTATTTTGTTAAGCTCTAGTCTGAATGTTATCATTGCCAGTTCCTGGTCTCCTGGGAAGCTTTTGTAAATGTATATTCTTTTGAAGATTGTTTGGATTCTGGTAAAAAATGTTGTTTTAGTGCAGTCTTGTGTTAAGGGAGCTAAGGAAGGAGAATGCTAACCAAATTAACATTCCAGCCGCCCGCCCAACAACCCTGACCAATAAAGCAGGGACTTGGCATATAACCCCTTACCCCTACCACAAGAGAGATGCAACAGCAGAGACAATACTAGTGTCATACTGTTGTTAACTTGTTATTATTTGCTTTATGATGGTTATATTTGACCTGTTGGAAATAATCTCGCATGATGCATGCTGTGCTAACTCTTCCGATTCTTTGTACCAAGGTAAAGTCACAAATACACTGTAACCCTAACTGTAGCAAGCTTATGAGGAGATTTGAATCATACCACCAGCCTGAACGTCCAAATTTCTTGACCTTGCAAGACCCTGGGCAAGCTTTATGAGGGCTTCTCTGGATACTGAAAATTTTGCTAACACGTGATATTCCTAGTAACTTGGAATTGTTTTATGTTTTGACCTTGAGTTCAAGCATTTCTTCTTATAAAAAAAAGGTTCAAGTATTTCTTGACTATCAAATTATAATGATGAAGATTTCTACCATTTTGCAAGAACTGATGATGTTTGACTTGTTTTCCTTTGGAAATGAGAGATATTATATGCCATTTCACTTATGATAATCAAATTATAACTATCTGTTCATGATGAACTGCACTATTAATATCTGGTTGCTAAAGTGTTGCCTTTTTATACAGGTAAGATGGGAGGATGGTGCTGAATGTAACGGCCAAGATAGAGTATCTCCATGGGAGATCGAGGTAGCTGGTGGTTCTGTCTCTGTTGCTCATTCTCTGTCCGCATCTAGTTCTAAAAGAACCAAGTTGTGTGCTCAGGGAAATTTGGACGTTCCAACAATGTGTAAGCTCTCATAGCACAAGACTAATGCCTGTACATATGTATGCTATCCTTTAACCTCTATGCTAATTGACTGTCACATTAGATGTTACAGGGAATGGTTGTACTGACTCCGTGGAAACTGGAAAGTTACCCAGGGTCTTGCAAGGTCAAGAATTGATGGGTTTTAGGACTCGTCATGTTCCGTGTGCTCCTCAAACTGCTGAGGCTGCAAAACTTCAATCTTCTGATGCTAGTAGGTTTCTTAGTAATGCACGTGACTGCGCATTGAGTGCTCCAACAAGCAGACTCGCAGTGCATAACTCTGGTTTTACCTACCAATCTGTAGGCTTCAATGAATCTATTGGATTCTCAGAGGTCTTGCAAGGTCAAGAAATTTCTCGGGCAGTTCCTATGTTCCAAGGAATGATGTCTGAGGCTTGTTCACTGAAAGGCGGATATGGGCTACATAGTTATATGCATACCCCAGTTGCTGTTAATGGATTATCAGCCCCAGCTCAAGAATGTTGTCTGACACTATCTACTCCGCCAGGAGCACAAGTGCCCTCTCTCTACCCTGATAATATTTTTAACCGAACTGTGGTTCCGCAGCTTGGACTGGCAAGCAAGTTTGGTGGTGGAGGTACAAATGGCCAGCAGTCTGGCCCATTTGATAGGCGGAGGGAAATTTGGACCAAGCCACAGCATGAAACACCTGATCAAATGAACTTGGATCAGTTTGAGACTAGAAGAGCTTCAGCACCTGGAGATGCTGGTAAGCTTGGGTCTGGTGGAGGGGAGGTTCGCAAAACTAGCTGCAGACTTTTTGGTTTCTCCTTGACTGAGAAGATCTTGCCAGCAGATGATGATGGCGTCAAGGAAGTGAGCTATGAGCCTGAGTGCCAGAACCCACGGATGCTGGATCTGTTTGGGTACAACTGCTCAACCCCGAGTGCTGCTCTTCCGGCTCTGTGTGCTGCCCCCATTGGAATGTGATGCTACTTCAATAAGGTTGCCGAGTATTTCCATGTATTCTTAGAAGTTTTACTTTCCCAGTACCCCAGTGTACTTCATAAGCTGCCTTTTGACATCATTCCCTCTATTGGTCTGCCTCAAGCTAAGCAGTCATTTGCACAAATAAACGAAGGATTGTTGGTGAACCACTCCTCGCCTGGCCTCACCCTGCCATGCAAGCTATTGTGGTTAGTCTCAGGATATCCAGAGACACTGCATTGTAACTTATGTGGCTGATCCTTCAGAACTGTAGTGCTATTTGCTTTAAAAGTACTTGGCTCGCAGATTTTAGATTCATGGGAAGGTTTGTCAGCTTTAATGTACCGTCTATGTATCTTTAAATCAGCTCCTGACTTTTTTTAGCTCTCACAATCACAAGCCCTGGTTGCAGTCGCCTAGGCCGTGTGATTGTATCAGATGTAAGGCAAATGCTATGTTTTAAGCTCTGTTGCTTATGGATCTTTATTCTGGTGGATTGTGTGTGAATACTCTGTTCTTCATTGCATGCAAGTTATGTCTTCTGTTGGCTTGGTAGGAGACTCTGATTTTGTAAAAATAAGTCATTTAGATTTTTATTGGTCAATTCAAGTGGATTATGAAGTTTTGAGATTTTGGAAATACACTCAACGGATGATCCCGCTGTGTCACCGTAGCATTCATTGGCGTTTCAGCGGCTAGTTTACAGTGGCATAATTATTGGAGTACCACTTAAAGCAGGGTAACTGTGCAATTGTCTGATTTAACATTTTTCTAACCACTAGATCATACGGTGTTAGGAATAAATCCAGGAACTGTCGAATTCAATGTTTCCTAAGTCCTTATGTTGAACCTTTGGGGGGTTTTGAGGTACGTAGTGCAAGAATTTCCTTCTGTTTAACTTCTGGGCTTCTTTGAGCTATCTAGTGCAAGAATTTCACAAATGAGTATCTTATCAAGTCTATGCTCGACTACGCCAAGCTACTAGCTTTTACCTCCTTAGTATTGTCAAAAGATTGAAAGCTACTCCCTCATTCTAAATTGTCTAGATACGTAGCATGTATCTAGAAAAGCTAAAACGATTTGCAATTTAAGATGGAGAGTAATTCACAAAAAAGGACAGAAAGCTAGAGACCTATACTACTATAAGTGTCCTTCATCTCCTTGTGCCATTTAGATTTAGAAGATCCTCTGTCTTGACAACCATATATCTCGTTGTGACTTAACTTTCAATGTCCTTTCGAACAACTTTGCCGGTCGTAATGGTACAGTTTTGATTAATGGTTAAAATACTTACCACTTATCTAAGACCCTATTTGATACCTATAGATGTATAATAGCTATCTTCTAATAGTTATCTCTTTTGTATCTAAACATGTGCAACTAATAAAATAGCTAATTGTTAGCTGGACCAATAGATAATAACTTTCTCACTAGTTGAACCAAATAAGATAATAACAACTAATATTTATCTTAGTAGCATTTTTCATTAGATGTGCATCAAAACAACCTCCAGCTACTAAGTAGCTAATAGATATGAGCTATTAGCTAACTATTAGCAGATAATGAATCAAAACAGAGCTTAAGGACCTAGATGCTTGTAAAGTGCATTAGTAAAATAAGTCCACAACAAGGCCTACATGCTACAGGAGTGGTAGGTAATAGTATGGCATGTAAGCATGCGCTGGAAGCCGCCGAGCATTTTGGCATCTCCCAAGTAGAGCTTGAAACAGATTCGTCCCAGCTGCGAGAAGCTTTCACGTCGGACCAGAGATCTCTTCATTGGTGGTGGCCTCTTCACTGATATTCATAGTCTCCTTCAGGAAAATTTCAACTGTAGTCGGGTGTATAATGTTCCTAGATCTTGTAATTCGTCCGCGCATGAACTTGCTAGTATGGGTATGAGTTGGGACCCAGGCCAGTCATGGATATGGACTGACCCCCTCCCTAAATTTGTAAATGTTTTTGTTGCTCACGATTTGGCTGAGCATGCGTCTGTTAATGAAGCCGTAGAGCCGAGGTGGGTATAAAAAAAAGGTAAGAGTATCCCCATATCTCTAGTAGAATCACTTCACCGCTAATAGTGTCGTCAAAGAGAATTTGCCCTGAGGCTTGTCTACTTTCACTGCTGCAGGACCGGTCTTTTGTCCCGTTCGAAAACCACCTTTAGTTTCGGGTGGCGGGCTGGGACTAAGGGGTCGGAACTAAAAGTTCCACCTTTAGTTCCGGCTCGCCGGCCCGGGACTAAAGGGAGACCTTTAGTCCCGGTTGGTACATCGACGAAAGGTCTGTTCTCTAGTGACTAAAGGTCTGGTGTTGAGACCTTTAGTCCCGGTTGGTACATCTAAAAATGTCAAGACTAAAGCTTATTTGGCACATCGACGAAAGGTCTGTTCTCTAGTAGTGTTTTGGGAGTTTATATCGATATAAATACCTTTATACTTGATGACTTTCTGTCGTTGAAGCTTAAGGGAGTATCGTCATACTCGTACATATTTTAGAGCTTCAGCCACCTAAGTGTTGCTATTGGAGATTAGGATAGATCATGCAATATTGTGGACTTTAGAGGATGTTTGGTTTTCTGCCGTAGATTGCCACATCTAAGTGTGACACGCCATGCGATAAAATGTTAATGTTTGTTTCAAGCAAAGCTGCACCAGCCACAATTCTTTTTTCACAAAACTCAAATTATACAGTGAGAAACGAAAACTATCAAATCTTGTCAAGGAATAAACTAGATCAACTAAATAATTGATAGAGAGTATCTCAAAACAAACAATAGTTTATTCTGGCCAAAGTTGGAGGGAGAGGCGATCTAATTCATAAAAATGAAGTGAATAAAATTCAAAATAAAATAGGGAATCATTAATAATTGCTGCATGACCATGCATCATCTTGGTAAGGAAAGACTGTGAACACATATACGGGATTTTTTTTCGGTCAAATGCCTAAATGAAAGCCAAAACACGATGAGGAGTAAACATCGCATAATTGTGGGGGAGGAATTTCTTTTAAGCTATTGTGGGGGAGGAGGACTATGTAAGGTTGAGGAAGGGATTGTGAAAATAAAAGCTAAAAAGGTGGACAAAGGAGATCATGCTTGATTGTGTTGTGATTGACACATGCATAGGGATGACACACAAGGGTGGGTATGTATGGACATGCATGTTTGGGCGTCTAAATTAGGTGTAGAGAAACATTTTTACAAATGTGGCTATGACAGTGTAATAACTAATAAGGGTGATGCTATATTCTAGGGGCCTAAAAATTTTGCTTCGTTCAGACAACAAAGCTCATCTGTTCGATCTTCATCCAATGGCCAAGACATGTTCTTCTTCCTGCTGACATGCTCTCTTGTTCACTGTCTTCCCAAAGCGCGCGATCCCATCGCTGTCGCCGCCCATCACCCCGCCACGACGCGTTAGGGTCTCGCCGTCGGAGGTCCGCCGAGACCCTACCGTGCCGGTGGCAACCTTTCCTCTTCCCCTCTACCCCCCTCCCTCCCAACGCTGCTTTCTTCTCCAACTCCTATAAGAACGACCATGACACCCCCACCCTGTGACCTAACCTGAATGCCTCCATCGCTGCTAGGGCCCCAAAAGCCGCCCGATTGCCGTTCCCACTGTATAGCCAGCCTACCTCCCCAAAACTCCTTCTATACTCGCCAGCTTTAGAGAAGAAAGAGGGGGAGAGTTCGGAGAGAGAGGACACAAAACTTACCTGACGTCGGCGAGGTCTCGTCGGAACCCTAGCCACGAGCTCAGACTCTGGTCGAGCGCATGGGTTGAGAGGGAGGATCCGGGACGAAATGTGTGGGAAGCATGCGTGTGTGGGGTGCGAGCGCCGTCGCCTAAACAACTAGCAAATCTCAGTCGACTGAGACATAGGAAGTGTGATGTAATAAACTTCAACATTCAAAACCTGTCAAGTGAGTCCATCGTGGGGCATAGGTTTTGGTCAGGTGAAAACAACCTAATAAAAGACTCTCCATCTTTATAGTACTCCTATTAGACTGGTAAGCTAACATGAAACGGAATACGAGCTTGCGAAAAAAAAGACTTGAAACAAGTGTGGCAGCAATTTAATGGGAGTAAATTTTAGGTAGGAACCATTGAGGGAAAAAAATAACGGAACGAACCTGAAGGTTTTTAAGAAAAAAAATGGTTTGGTATCAAAGTTGATCTTATCACATCACGGATCATTGGTATATATAAGAATTTTTTTTTTATAAAGGTAGAATATGACACAGACGAAAATCTATTACCATTGCGTTCAGATTACACGAAGAACAGTGTGATTGTCCGTTTGTCCTAAGGCCTTGTTTAGTTTCGAAAATTTTTGGGAAATGGACACTGTAGCAATTTCGTTTGTATTTGACAAATATTGTCCAATCATGGACTAACTAGACTCAAAAGATTCGTCTCGTCAATTTCGACCAAACTGTGCAATTAGTTTTTATTTTCGTTTATATTTAATACTCCATG
>Ga0182004_10000192_pt1 | contig 30861 bp, 25 predicted proteins | sample Sormic07211540_1_FD_120479 | JGI IMG/M metagenome (GOLD analysis project Ga0182004, IMG submission 120479) | Endophyte microbial communities from Sorghum bicolor roots, Mead, Nebraska, USA - 072115-40_1 MetaG | ecosystem: Host-associated > Plants > Roots > Unclassified | place: USA: Nebraska...
ACCATGACCATCATCTAGCTCCATCACTTGGTGTGTACCAACCTATCTTTATATTTCACTCATGACAAAGGTTAGTACACATAGGTTTCATCAATTATCCAAAACCAAACTAGGGCTTTCAATTTCCCCCATCAAAGAAGTGTGAGTTCATCTTGGTGGCAGTTGACTACGTCTCCAAGTGGGTAGAGGCACTACCTTGCAAGCACGCTGACAACATCAGTTCAAAGAGGATGTTTGAAGAAATCATATTTCCAAGATTTGGAGTCCCCAGAATAGTGATAAGTGATGGAGGAACACATTTCATCGACAAACGCTTCGAGCACTATCTATCATGACATGGAATTCATCACAATGTCGCTACCCCCTATCATCCTCAGACAAGTGGCCAAGCAGAGACTTCCAACAAGCAAATCAAGAACATTCTTCAGAAGACAGTAAATGAGATGGGAACGACATGGAAGGACAAGTTACTCGATGCACTCTGGACGTACTGGACAGCATACAAGACCCTAATTGGAATGTCTCCATACCAATTTGTGTATGGGAAGACTTGCCTCCTACCTGTTGAACTAGAGTTCAAAGCACACTAGGCCATAAGGAGATGAAATATGGACCTTGATGTTGCTGGAGATCATAGAAGAATGCAATTATCAGAATTGGAGGAATGACGAGAGGAAGCATATCACAATTCAAAGATCTAAAAAGAAAGAGTCAAAAGATGGCATGACAAGAGGATCAAGAAGGAGTTCTCACCCGGAGATAAGGTATTACTTTTTAATTCCAGGGTGAAGCTTTTCGGGTATGAAAAACTCTGGAGTAAATGGGAAGGGCCATACAAGATAAGCAATTCATCCTCCCACGGAGCTATCACACTCCAAAATGATGAAGGTACGTTATTCAAGGTAAATGGTCAACGTCTTAAATTAATTTAAGAACCCAATAAAGAATTAGAAGAAATAGACGTGATCCATTTTTACCTTCCGATGGAGAGTTAGATCCCGACCTTTTTAATCTGACATTTTTGGGCCATGTATTTATTTTTCGGGATAAATATGCATCTAGAAACACGCTCGAGCAAGCGGGCCCATAGAGGGGCCAGAGCCTGGGCGGTCGCCCAGTAGATGAGGGCGGGCGCCCTGCCCCTATGTCCCCTCGGCCCCGGTCTTTTCTGTTGCGATGATCTCGCCCATCTCTATCCAAAAAAGCCTACGGATGTGTTTTTACGCACGCATGGCGGCGGAAGTAACCCGTGGAAAACCATAGAGGCAATTTTTGGCCCCTATATAAACAGACCCCTGACGTCAGCTTCCAACACCAATTCATTCAATCATTCTTTCTTTCCTCAATTAGAGCTTGCTTAGTCCCTCACTGCTCCAATGGCCGATAAGTTCTACGATGATTGGGAAGTCATTCTCTACGACCTCAACAAGAAGCCCAAGGAAGACCCCGATACCTACGCTCTCGTCTCGGCCAACACAGATCGATAGCTAGCAGCCATGCCATCTCGCCAGCGTAGCTCCACCCAATCCTTCTATGCCCAACCAGTTCTCACCGCGCCGCCGCAGCCCCTACTTCTTAAGGGGCCGTCAGCCAAGCAAGAGGCCATCGTCAAGGTGCCAGCCGGCACGAGGATCCTACCGCCCAGACCCAATGAGCGGGTTATAGGAGTCAAGACCAACCGGAGCAGCGAGATCAGCAGCGTCCGCTACACCATGAAGGAGGAGAGGCCCTACTTCGAAGGGGTTAGAGCACCGAAAGTTTGCTTCATCCCTCCAAAGGAAGCCCCAAAGCATGCCCTTAACTCCTTCGAGACGCCTCCTAAGCGCCGCAAGACTGTAGTAGATGTAGATAAGGAAGTCTGTAGGACAGACAAGCTTATTATGGAGCTTTAGTCCTCGGTTAACTCCCTTAATAGGCAGCTCTCTAACCTGAACACCATTGTCTCGGTCTTAGACGTGACATTTCTAGTGCTACTAATAAGATCAGGGAGTTAGAGCGCCGCTGAGTTGTCTAGATTAGACCTTGAGGCAGTGTATCTTAGTTATTCATCATTAGATTCGATTAGATTCGATTAGATTCGATTAGATTCGGTTTAGATTCAGTTCATTATTCATTAGTCGGTTGTAATAAATGCCTCAAGATAAACCAAGATTATTATTATGCCTCGTATGTCTCCACTTTATTTTTATGCAAGAAAGCAGGAAACAAGTATGGGAGAGATCCCCCGACATACCAAATGCACTTCGACCGCACCACTCCACGATTCAGGTACATACTCTGCACGCTCGATTTACACACATACATGTCGGTTCGTGTAGAATATTGTATCTAACATGATAAAAATATATTTCTAATCATGATCAATCTCACTCTGTGATATTTCCTGAAAACATGCAATTATTGAAAAAAATCATTTTTAAAACCCTGTGATTACTCAATTCATAGTGGAATGTGAGATGGTAGAGTATGAGTACCTTATTCTTAATATCTTTGTCGCTTGGAGAATTTATTTCAAAAAAAATAATATAGCTACCATCCTCAATATTTTATATGCCTGCTAAAACCAAAAATATTAATTATGATAATAAAAGCTATCTGCTTTGTATTGAGTTTGTTCGAAACGAGTTAGACCCTTGTTGAGAGATTTATCATGCTCCTAAGATCAAGATATTTTTATTCAGAAAGATTCACTCTTCCGAAGTATTATTGCATTAGAGGCATGGGCTATGCAAAAATATGAATTTCGAGGAAATAAAAAGGGGCAAGTGCTCGACAACCTCGCAGAAAAAATAGACAAGTGTCCGGCAGTAGAATTAGGGGTACTCCGGTATCCACCTGAAAAAAATGAGATGATAAAAATATGGTAAAAAAGAAAATGATAGCCCATGGTCCCTCCAATAAGCAATATGCCAGTAAGAGTTGACAAGTTTTTAATTTTTTCAAAGTCTTTGATCTAAGATTATGACATTCCTCTCCTCGGATCCTGTTTTGACCAAGAAATAAATACAGGGTAAGTATGCTTAAGAATTTCTGCAAATTAAAACAACCTCAGTGAGATATATAAAAGATAATGAGTGATCTAAGAGCACCTATGAGGATAAAGGTATGCTAAGTTTTCTTTTCAAAAATATACAAAAAAACTCCAAGTGACAGGGTTCAGAAGAAAAAAGGATCTCTACTTTGACCATATATTTCCCTGATTACAATACATAGTGGATATTTTTACTACACCCTACAGGTATGAAAAGAATGCTTTACAATGTTTTGACCCTAGATGTTTTTCTGAACCATCCTTTTCTCGAGGACGAGTAAAAGCCTAAGTATGGGGGTGTTTGTTGACGGTTCTTAAGTATCAATTTTAATCATCAAATAAATAAGGAAAAGGACCTATATGCAAGCAATACCTAGAATTAGGGTTTGATCTGACAGAATTCCATGAGTTTTGCTGTTTATCTATTTCTGCTGGGGGTTATCAAGAAATATGGAGGAAAGGTCCACACGTCGGGTTGACATAGAGATATTAACTTATGGGCCAATTTTCCTCAGTCTAGAAGAGTCCAGAAGCAACACGAGCGAGCGGGAGGCCGAGCGGGCCCACAAGCAGGGCGCCCGCCATACCCCCATGGGCGCCCGCCCTGGCCAGACAGCCAATCAGGCTCCATAACGCGGATTTTGATCCACCGCCTCTAAGGATTAAGGAAAACTGTTCAATTAAGCTCGGTTTGATCCGACGGCCTAGATTCACTTGAGGGGGCTATATAAGCCGGACCCCTGGCCCCTGGAGGAGGGCAATCCCCATTATTCATTAGCATATTTTCTAGAGAGGATTCAGAGAGAGGTTCCTTAGGGTTCCAACCTCATAGGGCTTAGCAACCAATGTGAGATTAGACTTAGTTCTTCTAGATTGAGAGAGATAGAGTGGAGGTGTAGATCGTAGGAAGCCCGGCCTGTCGGTGTCTACTCCAAGGTTGTACCTGCGGGATCAAGTCTCCTAACCAGAGGCTTGCTCCTAGGATTCTTCACTATTTCGACTTCTAAATTCTAATAAGTTCTTTGTTTTATTGTTCTTTGGTTTATGAGTTTACTTTAATCTCTTCGCGTAGAGTTTAGAGTAATCATCGCTAGCGTAAACGTGGTGTTTGGGCAAGGATACTCATAGATATCCCTTGTCTAGCTGGACCGTGGTAGTAGCGACGAACGTGACATTTCCGTAGCTACCTTTGTAGCCCATAATCCCGTTAGCAGGATCGATAGAGTTTATAGGTGCGGGTCGAACATCCTGTGTGGTGTCTAGATTCCGTAAGCCTCCCCAATAGAGCAGTAAATCATCCTTACCAAGGTTAGAACGAGGGTACAGTTGTAGTCTTCTCTATACATCGCTCACATCAAATCATAGTGGTTATAGCCTAAAGGTTAGTAGTAATAGATTTGGTTAGTCAGATGCACGCTTTCTCCTGGTGGTAAAAATATAAATACGATACTCTGGATAACCTCCTGGGTGAAGTGCTCACCGATATCCGTGCGCTTGCGGATCATTTCCTAATTGCGTTACCAAATATCAACAACCATAGTGTCGCTTACTCCTCAATAGTAAGAAAAGTCTTACCAAAGCCATATATATCCATACCATGTTCAAAACCCCTTCTGTATACTTGCTACTTGTACTTGTGTTGAGTCTGGTCAAATCTTGTTGACCCTAGTTGAGAATTATGTCATAGTCCCAAGATCAAGATCACGTACACACCACATATACACATGCTATTTCTATACTAGAAGTACGCAAAAACATGTCATCCATCTCCACCACATAAATGCTCCATATTTTAAGGTTTTAGAATATCTCTCTAAGCATTGCTTTGTAGATGTGACACAAAGGCTATGCAAAAAAAAAGTGGACACATCTAGGTCCATTGCTTTTAAAAAAAGCTAGCCATGTCTCACATAAAATAAAATAGAGAGAGATCTTATCAATCTAGTCCATCATTTTCCACACACTTGCACATCTTTATCTAAGATTACGACATTCTTCTCCTTGGATCCTTGTTTTGACTTTACAATAGATGCAATGCAAGTATGCTAAATTGTTTATCCCTACCTGAGCCCCACATAAGCCTATAGATGTAGGATGAAACAAAAGAAGGCAATCCTATGCTATGCCTTGGTGAGGAATCATATACTTACTGAGTGACTTGAGAGTGCTATTTGAGGAGCAAGAATGAACTATGTGCTCTCTTTTAAAACCATTGTCAAAAACTCTAAGTACAATGGATAAGAAAATGGGAAGATGACTTTGCCTTGGGAACTTTTCCATTTTTCAACATCTGAAGGATATATGCTAGACAGTACCACATAACCCACCTATATGAGATGTGTCATGAATGAAACTTAGTTGTTGCTAATACGTTGAAAATGTCATAATCATATTTTATCGTTCTCTCTAACCTTTGCTCGCGGATGAGCAAAGACTTAAGTGTGGGGGATCTTGTTGATGGTAGATATGACCTTGTTTTCAACCAACATAACCGTCAACCAAACACTCATTATGGGAAAGAAACAACCAAACAAGTAGTGATATAGGTACAAATAACCTGGTTCCACATGTACATATCATTATTTAGTTGAAGGTACTAGAACAAGTACTTTTCAGGGTCTAGAAGCCTAAAAGGGAAGAAGTAGCAACAATCAAGAAATACAAGTTGACTACATAAACATCAGTTCCATGAAAGCAAGGAGCAATGTGCAAAGGCTAGCATACCGGGGCCACAAAGAGGGGGTTGCCTGACCCCTATCCTATGGGCCCAGACCATAGCCGGTAGTATCCATGTGAAGTACTTCAAGCTCAATCTCCACCCATAGATCACAAGTATGCTTGAAATCAATGTTGAAAAATTAATGCACATGGATCCATGGTCCCACAACAAAGGATCCGACTTGAGGGAGTTAACTGCTAATTATAATAATGCTCTCAATCAGCCACCCTTGAGGGAGTTAATTGCTAATCAATCTAAGGTAATGATAAAGTATTAGAAAACATTTATACTAGAATCGATATCTTTGCCACTGGCACCAAGAATCAACATAGTTTTAATAAGATGGTAGAGTCACATATATCTTAGTTGGCAGCTAATATTCCACCGGTCCACAAAGGTAAGATTCTAGGGCAATTGGAGGATTTAAAAATTGCAAACTTGGTAGACATATTTCATACAGGATGGTACCACCAGGATCAGCCGTCAAGAAGATGGAAGGATGAGTCCTTGCTAGTAAAGAAAGTTAATCCAAGGAGACCAGTTATTCTAATAGCAATCGTACCACATACCATTGAGGAGGCACTCTGTGACTATGGTGTAAGTGTCAACATCATGCCAAAGGTAATTTATGAGAAAATTCATGGAGATCTATTGTTGTACATAACCATGTGCTTGCAGCTTATAGACTAGACATTGTGCTACCCAAAGGGCATTCTTGAGAATGTATGTGTGAGAGTTGGACAATCCTATGTACTTGTCGACTTCTTGGTGGTTGAGATAGGTGGCGATGAGAAGACACCTATCATTTTGGGACAACCCTTATTGAGCACAGCAAGGGCCATCATCTACATCGAGAGCACCAAAATCTGTTTCAACATCAATGACAACAAGGAGAGATTCACTTTCAAGGGTAAGAAGTTGCAATCTCCTACACACCCGCAGACACCATACATCTACAAGAACAAAGTTGTAAAGAAGAAGGAAAACAAGAATTAGAAGAAGAACAAGTAGCCACTAGAGGAGATGAGTGGAAGGTGTTTTCTTAGGCTCACAAAGATCAAGAATCTATGAAGGAGATAAGTGGAAGGTGTTTTCTTAGGCTCACAAGGATGTCAAGTATATCAAAGTATCCAAAGAGTCAGCCCAAGCCAGCTAAACACAATTTATAAATGTCCCCAAAGAATAGAACCGTTAGGCTCTAGAACCTGTCTCTATCAGGGTGCCGAACACGCCGATGATAGGCGCCGGACACAGCCCCAGCGTCCGACGGTCCCCTGACAGCATCGTTGGATCATTGCCACGTGTACTTAGTTAAACGTGACCTATTGATCTCCAACGGTCACTTAAACGTTGAAGCACTGAATTAAGAGGCGTCGGATGCGTTAGGTGCTACGTACCAGACGTGCCACCATTACACCTCACGCTACCCAGAGAGTTCAACAGCTGCTCGAGCCTCGAGGTGGGTCGAACGCATTTGACGGTGGTTCATCGGACACACCTCAGCGTGTGACGCTGACAACCTGAAACTTCGGTCATGATAGTTGCTGACGTCACAACTCAGCATACGCAGAAACAGTGTCAGACCAGCGCCCGATGCGAACATGTCGGATGCTCCGACGCTCTGATAAGAAGAGTGAGACTAAGTCACATTGCACTGGACGATAGGCTAGCGTCCGACACCTTCGCATCCAGTGTTTGATGAGTGTTTCTCAGTGAGGAACACTTCCACAACTTATTCAAAACTTTTCTATAGCGTAATAGAGAATATGCATTTTATTTTCTCAAAAGCGTTGAAAGAGGATCCCAAACCCCTCTTCACCTCTTCAACCCTTGCTCAAATATATTAACCACCAAGTATAACACCTTGTGCATGTGTGTTAGCATATTTTCAAATATTTTTAATGGTTAAGTTAGCACACTAAGTTCTAAATACATGAACATAAATAATAACACCTAATGGCATTCGATAGACCGTTTAGTTAAAGAATTTTCCTCTTTATAGTATGACTATATATCCTAAACGTGATCATACCCTCTATAGTGTCTTGATTACCAAGACCAAAACTCTAAGCAATATCTTTGCCTTGAGCTCCACTATAACATAAAATAAGCACATTATAAAAATATATTCTATATATCTAAAGATACTACCTCCACTCACAAAAAGAATACAATTCTCCGATTTCAAAGAGTCAAAAAGTCCAAACTTTGACTATATATATATATACAAATATTGATGATATAAAATAAATATCATTAGATTATTTCTAGAATATATTTCTAAAATAAATATATTTAGAGACATAAGTGCTAATACTATTTACTATATAGTTGGTCAAGCTTGCACTCGATTGACTACATGAATCCTATAATTGTATCCTATTATGGACGGAGGAATAACTAATTTGATGTCATAAATTTTGATACTTTAAAAGGCTATTTATCCAGAAAATTAGAGAGTATTTATTATCTAAACTTATTATATAGCTATTCTATCATCTTTCTTCGTTAATGGTATTTTAATTTATCCATAAAAATTATTCTAGGCATCATGTTAGGACTGGGGCCCTAGAGTGGCACAAACAGCACAGCTTCCCATCGCATCGTGGCCACACACCCCAACGCCTCGTCCCCACACCACACCACACCAGAGACCAGACCCCATCATTCTGAGATAGACAAACAAATCACCCCGTCGTCTTGTTTAGCTCCAAAAAATTTTACAAAATAAACACTATAAAATTTTTATTTATATTTAACAAATATTGTTTAATTATAGATTAATAGATTTAAAAAATTCATTTTGTAAATTATAAATAAACTATAAATTAGCTATTATTTATATTAATATTTAATACATCATACATGTATCGTAAGATTTTGTGTGACGAAGAATCTAAAATATTTTGTAGTTTTCTTTTAAAATTAAACGAAGCCCGTCCATAGTCGTCACTTGGATGTACGGTATGTGTGCAAGATACTCCCTCACACACTCCCAGGCACACGTTTCCCCATACGTCCACACCATCCAGTCCAGTCAAGTCCCAGCACCATTTTCATACAGTGGCCTTGTTTAGTTAAAAAAAATTGTTTAGATCCAAAAATTTTTTGGATTTTGATACTGTAGCATTTTCGTTTTTATTTGACAAACATTGTCCAATCATGGAGTAACTAGGTTTAAAAGATTCGTCTCGCAATTTACAGACAAACTGTGTAATTAGTTTTTATTTTTATCTATATTTAATGCTCTATGCATGTGCCGCAAGATTCGATGTGATGGGGAATCTTGTAAAGTTTTGGGTTTTTGGGTGTATCTAAACAATAAGAATAGTACCACTTTGTTTGTATTTGACAAATATTATCAAATTATATACTAACTAGACTTAAAAGATTTATCTCGTTAATTCCGACCAAACTATGCAATTAGTTTTTATTTTCGTCTATATTTAATACTTCATGCATGCGTCCAAAGATTTGATGTGACAGGGAATCTGAAAAGTTTTGCAAATTTTTTTTGAACTAAACAAAGCCTTAGATATGATAATTTTTGGATTTCGGGCACTTTCGTTTGTTTGTAACAAATATTATCTAATTATAAACTAACTACAATAAAAAGATTCGTCTTGTGATTTACAGCTAAAATGTGTAATTAGTTTTTGTTTTCGTCTATATTTAATACTTAATGCATGCGTCTAAAGATTTAATATGACGAGGAATCTGAAAAATTTTGCAAAACTTTTTGGGAACTAAACAAGGCCTTAATGCTTCATGCATGTGCTGTAAGATTCGATGTGACAGAGAATCTTGAAAACTTTTTGGTTTTTGGGTGAACTAACAAGACCCTTGTTCAGGTCCTGTTTAAGTTCACCCAAAAAGAAAAACCTTTTCAAGATTTATCGTTACATCAAATCTTACGGTATATATATATATATACTCTCTCCGTCCCCAAATACTGCTATTTCTAGCAGATTTCAGACAAATTAGTGTGGCAAACAAAAGACCATTCTACCCTCGATTAATTTGGGTTCCACCATTTAATCATGCACGTTAAGCCATGGTTCTCTGGTTCCAACGAGCTGTATTTAATGCCAACTAAACAGACTTAGGAGATGTTTGGTTGCTAGCCACAATTTACCACAACTAACTTTAGGCAAGTGTGGCAAGCCACAAAAAGTGTGGCCAGCAAATTGGTTGCCACACTTTGCCATGCCTAAAAAAATCTTGCCCACACTTTTAACTCTATGACATGTGGAGCCCAAAATAATCATGCCTAAATTTAGTTGTCAACCAAACACTTGTCAACTTGGTCGAACTTGCCTAAGTTAAAGTGTGGCAAACTGTGGCTAGCAACCAAACAACCCATTAAACGATTACCATGCGCCAAAGTACTACTCCCTAGAAGAAAATTAAATGGGCTGGTGGACCACGAAAGTTTCGAAGAGAAATTAAATGGGCTAGTGGACTGAGTATGCTAGTAGAAATAGCAGTATTTGTGGACAAAATTTTCTCCTAGAAATAGCAATATTTAGGGACGGAGGGAGTAAAAACAAAAATTAATTGCAATGTTTGCCTAGTTACTCCTTGATTAGAAAATGTTATCAAATAAAAATAAAAGTGATATAGTGTCAAAATCAAAAAAAAATTGGGATCTAAACAAGGCTCAGTTCCTAAAATTTTCTGTCACATCGAATCTTTAGACGCATGCATGAAGCATTAAATATAGATAAAACCAAAATCTAATTGCATAGTTTGGTTGTAATTTAAGAGACAAATTTTCTGAGCCTAGTTAGTCTATGATTGGATAAAATTTATCAAATACAAACGAAAATACTACAGTAACCAGAACCAAAATTTGCAAAATTTTTCAAACTCCTGTCACATCGAATCTTTAGACGCATGCATGGAGCCTTAAATATAGATAAAAATAAAAACTAATTACACAGTTCACCTATAATTTGCGAGATGATTCTTTTGAACCTAGTTAGTCCATGATTAGACTATATTTATCAAATACAAACAAAAATACTATAGTGTCTATTTTGTTAAAAAATTGAAACTAAACAAGGCCAGTTGTAATGTTTTTTGCAATATACATACAATACCATTTTTTTATATTTGACAAATATTATCTAATCATGGACTAACTAGTTTCAAAAGATTCGTCTTACAAATTACAAGCAAACTATGTAATTAGTTATTTTTTAATTAATATTTAATGCTCCATATATGTGTCGTAAGATTCGATGTGACGAGGAATATAAAAAATTTTGCAAAATTTCTTGGGAACTAAGGCCTTGTTCAGTTTCCAAAATTTTTGCAAGATTCCTTGTCACATCGAATCTTAGGACGCATGCATGAAACACTAAATATAGATAAAAATAAAATATAATTGCATAGTTTGTCTGTAATTTACGAGACAAATTTTTAGTGCCTAGTTAGTTTATGATTAAATAAAATTTGTTAAATACAAACTATAATGCTACAATAGCTAAAACTAAATTTTTTTCATGAACTGAACAAGGCCTAGGCCCCGTGTTTGGTTCCTCCTGATTTTTGAACGGCCATCATATCAAATATTTGGAGTTTTGGATACATATATGAAGTACTAAATATATACTTACAAAACTAAAAACATAACTAAAGAATAATTTATAAGATGAATCTTCTAAGTCTAATTAATTCATGATTCGACACTAATTATCAAATAAAACGAAATATTAAATTTTAACATCTCCAACCAAACACCACATAAGTCTTATTTAGATTGAGGCCTTCTTTAGTTTACTCCAAAACCTAAAAACTTTTCAAAATTTCTTTGTCATATCGAATCTTGCAACAAATATACACAGTTTGCCTGTAATTTGCGAGACGAATCTTTTAAGTCTAGTTAGTCTATTATTGGATAATAATTACCAAATAAAAACGAAAATTCTAGAGTATCCAAAAAAAATTTACACCTCCACAACTAAACAAGATCTAAAAAAACTTTTTAAATTTAGGTATTGTGGCACTTTTGTTTATATTTGACAATTCTTTAACCATGGACTAACAAGGCTCAAACGATTTATGTTGTAAATTACATATAAATTATACAATTAATTAATCTTTATCTATATTTAATACTCTCTTTATATATATATATCATAAGAATAGTTATGGAAAATCTCAAAAAGTTTTTGGAAAGGCCTTGTTTTGTTTAGTTCGCAAAAAAATTCAAGATTCTCCGTCACATTGAATCTTTGGTTGTATACATAGAGCATTAAATATAGACGAAAATAAAAACTATTTGCACAGTTTATCTGTAATTTGTGAGATGAATTTTTTGAGTCTAGTTACTCCGTGATTGGACAATGTTTGTTAAATAAAAACAAAAGTGCTACATGTCACACCCAAATTTAAGGATAAATTTGAGTACAATAAACTTCATGTGCGTCCCAGGAATAGTCGCGCACACAAGTCGACAAATTACAGAAGTATCATCACAAGTGTCTTACATAACGTTTATTACAACACGAACATCAAAGTCTAGCAACAAGCGGAAATAAAACTATCTAGCTATAGCTTGGTAGTTCCAACACAGGAACGACCGACTGGTGGATCGCCAACCTAGAAGTCCTTCGGGAATTCCTCATAGAAGCTGTCATCTGTTACCCATCCGAGATTTTTGTCCAAAAAAATATAGAAACAAGCGTGAGTACATCTCATACTCTGCAAGCATAACACATGATTTTATGTGGCTCAAAAAGTCAGACACTGGCTACAACAGTTTACCATTTTAATTGGTCAATGTTTTAATCATATTTAATTATAAATTGTGCTTAAATCCCAATTAACCCACATGAGTACATGATAATAACACCGTTAACCTTCACGGCTAACACCATCACCATCACGGTTAAACCACATTAATCATCACGATCAATGCGTCATATTTTCGTAAGTCATTCCTCCATAACCATCCACACCCAACTATTCCGTAAGGGTCCAAGGCCGCTCATGTCCAAGAGCACGGCTAGTATACCAGTTTGATCAAACTCTACGCAGAGGTGTGCACTTTTCCCGTAAGTCGTGTTACCCATATGCCCGAAATTTGCAAGACCCACTAACACTGCCAAGGTGAGCGGGCAAGGAACACTATAAAGCCTTCCATAGGCCTCGTCTAACCAGTTACGGCCGCGAGGTTCCCTCGGCAGGCAGATATAGAGGACCCCCTTTCCTATGGCACATTTCCATCACGGCTATACACATAGGAACAGAAGCAGTTCTATACCCAAAGTGGCAAGCCCCTCTTGCGCCCTTTCGGATAACCTCTAACCAACTAGATGAGATCCTACTACTGAGCTAAAGTTAGAGCCATATAACCATCACGGTTGCACTGTATGTCCCGGATAGTCGCTTACACAGAAGTCCTTACAGAGGGTCTAGGTCAACCTGACCGAAGTCAATTGCATCATAGCCCTTTTCCCATCTTTTTTCATCATATTTAATAAAGTCAGAAGGACAGTGAAGTCTCAATTAATTAGAGCACTAGCAAAGCTACCCATATGCAATCTACCCATAGGTGTCATAAATATATAGTTAGATAGCTAGAATGTCCTTAGGGTTATCATAATTAGACACATGCAGATGCGTAATTAATTAAGTGAGTAGGTGTACAAGGGAAACCCATGTTATACTTGCCTTCGGTGAAGGGAAGCTGCTGCTGGTCCTGCTGCTCCTCGGAGTAAAACGGATCGCCTACGGACACGTCACCGTCTGCGCTCGATCAACACCACACAACAACACGCATCCAGGTTCAATCATACAAGCAAACAATCCTTTAATTAGAACAGTACACCAACAGATCAAAAACAAAATAAAATATTCCTATGTTTTGCTACGATCATATAGATACGAAGATCACGAAAATCGTAACTAAAACGATCAAGTTACGAATTTACGGCGATTTCCTATAGCCAATTAATTAATTAAACCTAACCCTAAAAATAAAAAGTTACAAACTGCAGTAACAGTGGTACTAACATGTAGAGAATTTAATTACGAATCTAACGCAATTTGAACGGGTCAAATCGGAGCTAAACGAATATTTTATGGCCCAAACAAACTCAGTGGCAAAACTGTAAATTTCTGAAAGCGTAATTTGACCTAAACCGACGGAGTTTACGCTTTCTAATCAGCAAGACGTAATCTACGAAATACGCTAAGGACTGCGGGTTGGTTTGAGGGAAACATAGGGTTTCTTTAGCAAATCTGCCCCCAAGGGGTACGGAGCGCGCTCGGCCGCTGGATTCAAGATGGATGCGCGAGATTAGAAGAAGAAAATAGAGGCAGGGAGGAGGTGGCGCGCCGGTCGGAGGGGAGGAAGGAGACGGCGGGGCTCCATAGCCGCAGCGAGCAAGGTCGCCGGAGTCGGTGGCTACGGCGCTACGGAGCACCAAAACCCAAACCGAAAACTCTAAGAGAAAGAGGAGAGTGAGGGGAGTTCGTTTCTGTCCTTTGCGTGGTCGGGGAAGGGCCCGAGTGGCCCGCGCCATGACCGGCGGCGATGAACTCCTCCGGTGAGAGCGGCCAGAGCGCTAGGAAGCTCCATTTTGCTCAGGAAATGGATGGGGAGAGAGCGGGGAGGGGAGGGGAAGCTCACTAGCGCGACGGAAACGGCGGAGACGGCTCGATTTCGGGATGGGCACGCGGAGGTCGCCGGAGGTTCACTGAGCTCGCGCGAGAGAGAAGAGATGGGGAAGGGGAAAAGAAATGGGAGGGGAAGGACGGTTCGGCGTGGCTCTGTCCACTTCAATCCGAGGCGCGGGGGGAGAAGAGGGGGAAAAACGTGGGAGCAGGGGGTGCCCTGCGGTTTCAGAGGCGAGAGTGAGAGGGGGAGCGGGCGGGCGGTTGGAGGAGATGAAGCTGACAGGCGAGCCCGGCCTGTCAGCGGGTGAGAGAGAGGGGAAGGGGAAGGAGGCCGGCTGGGCCTGGCCTAGGAAGGAGAAAGGGGGAGGTGCGGGCAACTGGGCCAAGCAGGTCGAAAAGAGAAGAGGGGGGAGGGGAAAAGAATTCCATTTTTTTTCTTTTTTTTTCAAATAAATTTTCAAGACATTTTCCAATTGTTTTTAAAACAATCATCACAATAAAATGCACCAGCATGTATGAAACAAAAATAATATTCTAAACTTATATTTAATTTAATTTCCCAAAATTTATTATTTTCCTATATTGAAATGCTCACAAATTAATTAATTAAACTCAATTCATCTATTTTAAAGAAATAAAATTTTGGGTGTTACACTACAGTAGCCAAAAACTAAATTTTTTGCGAACTAAACAAGGTCTTAGATGTGAAAACTTTTTGGATTTCGCTATTGTAACACTTTCGTTTGTTTGTGGCAAATATTGTCCAATCATAGACTAACTAGAGTCAAAAGATTCGTCACACGATTTATAGGTAAACTGTGTAATTAGTTTTTTATTTTTGTCTATATTTAGTGCTGCATTCATGTGCGAATGTACCGTAAAATTTGATGTGACGAAGAATCTTAAATTTTTTTTGATTTTGGTGAGAACTAAACCAAAAAATTTTCAAGATTCCTTGTCACATCGAATCTTGCAGCACATACATGGAGCACTAAATATAGACAAAAATAAAAACTAATTGCACAGTTTACCTGTAAATCGCGAGATGAATCTTTTAAGCCTAATTACTTCATAATTGGACAATGTTTGTTAAATAAAAACGAAAGTGCTATAGTCCTAAAACCAAAAGATTTTCGGAACTAAGGCCTCATTTAGTTCTAAAAAATTTTGAAAAATATTATCTAGATTTAATATTCCATGCATACGTCTAAAATTATTTCGTTTGTATTTGACAAATATTGTCTAATCACGAACTAACTAGGCTTAAAAGATTTGTTTCGTCGATTCCGACCAAACTGTGCAATTAGGTTTTATTTTTATCTAGATTTAATATTTTATGCATACGTCTAAAAATTCGATGCGACAAAAAAATCTGAAAAATTTTGCAAATTTTTTTTTGACAACTAAACAAGTCGCCGTATTTTCATAGCTGCAGTAGCATGCTGCCACTGTGCCTGGGCGTGCGAAAACCTGTACTAGTACATGGTCAGACCACATAGCGTAGCTGCCGCTGCCTTTGCATCGCGAGGTCACTCGTGTCCCCTCGCCTCCGTCCCCTCCTAGCAGCAGCAGGCAGCAGCTGTGTGTGTGCCGGTCGCCAGTATTGAGGCCTTGTTTAGTTCCAAAAATTTTGCAAAATATGAATAGTACCACTTTCGTTTGTATTTGACAAATATTATCTAATCATGTACTAACTGGACTCAAAAGATTTGTCTCGTCAATTTCAACCAAACTGTGCAATTAGTTTTTATTTTCCTCTATATTTAATACTCCATGCATACGTTTAAAAATTTGATGTGACGGGAAATCTGAAAAATTTTGCAAAATTTTTCGGGAACTAAACAAGGCCTCAGGCTTTGTTTAGTTCGTAAAAATTTTTAAGATTCCCCATCACATCGAATCTTTGGTCGTATACATGGAGCATTAAATATAGACGAAAATAAAAACTAATTGTACAGTTTATCTGTAATTTGTGAGATGAATCTTTTGAGCCTAATTACTCCATAATTGGACAATGTTTGTCAAATAAAAACGAAATGCTACGGTATCAAAAACGAAAAATTTTGCGAACTAAATGAGGCCTTTAGTTCCGAAAATCTCACCGTGCTGGTGGTAGGGCGGGCGACCCGCCGCGACTGCAGAGAACCAACCTGGGACATGAGTTGAGAGGCCCTATCTTTTCATGTCCACGTCCATCGAGCGGCCGAGCCAGCGACCGATTGATTGATGTGTGATGCCTCACTAGCTGTGGCAAATCTCATCAGCAACAGAGACGGCTGGTGTGACACCTTGTGAAAACGCTCGCTCGCCGCTCCGTCTCTCTCCCTCCTCCCTCCATTCTTTCCTTTGCCGCTTGCTGCTGTCTCCCTCCTCGTCCTCATCAGTCTCCACCACCCTGCTTCCTTCTTTCTCCTCCTCAGAGAGAGAGAAAGAGAGAGAGAAACTACAAGGAACCGAGAGAGGTATGGAGCGGCGGAGGAAGGCAATGTGGCTGTACCCCAAGGTGGTCGGCTTCAACCCGCCGGAGAGGTGGGGCCACTCCGCCTGCTTCTTCGAAGGCGTCGTCTACGTCTTCGGGGTATGTTTCCTAATCATCATTCATCAACCGCCGCGGGTTCTGTTTCACTTCATCCTCTTGATCCCTCCTTGTCTTCTCCGACCATGTTTGTTTTCGCTCTGAATTCTTCCACAAATTTCGCATCTTTCTTTAATTTGATTGATCCTTGCTATCCTAGTAGAGCTATACTTATATATCGCCTATATAATATGGAAGCTTAATGCTCAGAGATGGTAGCTGCGAACTACTAGTTCATCAAGAAGACGCATGCTCTGACCCCGCCTCTCCCGGCTGAGGGGAGGGCAGATTCTTTGTTCTTTTGGAGAAAAAGTTGTATCTTTTCTGGTGTTCGTCCTCTTGGAGCTGTGTTTTGTCCCGTTGCTCCTCCCACTGATGAGTAGCAACAAGTGAACAAGCAAAATGTTGTGCAGCTTTCACCAAAAGTGAGGTCCATGCTTGCTGTAATATTCCTCCATAATGAAAAAGTAGCAGCGGTAGCAAAGCAAAAGTACCTTCGCCTTTCGTTGAATTATTACTGTCAACAGGTCCGTTTGTTTGTCACCACCCCACCACACCTGCAATCCAGTTTGCTGCTACATTAGAATCTTGAGGCCTTACATCACAACAACTTGTTAATTTGAACTGAGATTCAGTGGTTTAGCGCCAAACGTACTGCAGCAGGACAGGACTAGGACGAAGAGCGGATGCCAAAAAAAAAAAAGAAGAGCCTTTTCGCTCTTGTTTCTCTTTCCCCTGTCCGCTTGGGTTTGGGAGGGTTGCAGTTGGAGCAGCTAGGACCACTCCGTCCCGCGTTTAAGCTTCCCCCTGATTGGTATGCGCTGCCTGCTGCTATGATGGTCAGTGGTCACGCAAAGAGAAAATGCATCCATGTTTAAATGCCAGCAAGCAACACTGACACCCGGCTCCGCCTCGCACCTCACATCTTGGATCGGTGCCTACTTACTGCACCGACCCAGACGCCGTCCTCGACGATCCGATCCATGGAGGAACGAACTCGCCAGTACACGACACATGGTTCCACTTGCACAGTGATCTTGATCAGATCGAACGAACAATCATCCATTCATTCTGCAATCTGTTTCTTTCTTTGTTCATTCATGTCGTCACTTTTCTTTCTAAGGTGGTAGCTAGCGCTAGCAGTAACTGAGTACTGGTGATTCGTCGCTGTGTCGCCGGAGTTGTACTGTCTGTAATGCGATTAACTAATTCTTGGGTGATCCCTCCAGGGATGCTGCGGCGGCCTGCACTTCAGCGACGTGCTGACGCTCAACGTGGAGACCATGGCGTGGAGCTCCCTGGCCACGACGGGGCAGCGCCCGGGCACGCGGGACAGCCACGGCGCCGCGCTGGTGGGCCACCGGATGCTCGTCTTCGGGGGCACCAACGGCGGCAAGAAGGTGAACGACCTGCACGTGCTGGACCTACGCACCAGGGAGTGGACCCGCCCGCAGTGCAAGGGCGCGCCGCCGTCGCCGCGGGAGAGCCACACCGTCACCGTCGTCGGGGGCGACCGACTCGTCGTCTTCGGCGGGAGCGGGGAAGGGGAGGGCAACTACCTCAGCGACGTGCACGTGCTGGACGTGCCCACCATGACGTGGTCCACGCCGGAGGTCAAGGCGCCACCCGCGCCCAGGGACAGCCACAGCGCCGTGGCCGTCGGCAGCAGGCTCTTCGTCTTCGGCGGGGACTGCGGCGACCGGTACCACGGCGAGGTGGACGTGCTCGACGTCGACACCATGACGTGGTCAAGGGTAAGCGCCATGTCCTTGTCATGTAGGGTGGCCCCTCAAATTTGACAGCTCTGCCAGATGCACATGTTTCCGGACCTTAGATTGATTGCCATTATCTTTCGCTCTCCATTCCAAATGTGATGCTGACTTGCTAGGTTACATCTCTCAGTCACAGAGTAACGAGTACTCATCTGTTGATGCTGACTGCCACGATGCATGTTTAACTTAGGCAACTGTGCGTCTTTCACCTTGAAAAAAGAAGGGACATTCAGCCGGCACAAGAAATTTCTCAACCAGAGGCCTTGTTTAGATGCAAAAATTTTTTAGATTTTGACACTGTAGCATTTTCGTTTCTATTTGACAAACATTGTCTAATCATAGAGTAACTAGGCTTAAAAGATTCGTCTCGTGATTTACAGGTAAACTATGCAATTAGTTATTTTTTTATTTATATTTAATACTTCATGCATATACCGCAAGATTCGATGTGACAGGGAATCTTGTAAAGTTTTGAGTTTTTTGGGTGTATCTAAACAAGGCCAGAGTATCATCGTGTGTTGCTAACTTAACTTCAATGATTATTCGCAGTTTCCGGTTAAGGGTGCGTCGCCTGGTGTCAGAGCAGGTCATGCAGCTATGAGTGTTGGTTCTAAGGTAAGCATCATCAGCTATTTGAAATAAAAAGGAACAACTTTTGCGAGGAAATGCGTTTACTGGATCCTGAACAAAGCTCGTCTATGTAGGTCTATATTATTGGAGGAGTTGGTGACAAGCAATACTACAGCGATGTCTGGGTTCTTGATGTCACAAACCGTTCGTGGAGTCAGCTTGAAGTATGCGGGCAGCAACCGCAGGGACGGTTTTCTCATACCGCAGTAGTCATGAATACTGACATTGCAGTCTATGGAGGGTAAGTTTGCAGGGACAAATTTTTGTTCCTAGTAGATTCGAGATTATCAAAACACAAAAATTATAGTTGGCTAACAATTTTGTATACCTTGGAAATTTTAAAGATGTGGTGAAGATGAACGTCCCCTGAATGAGCTTCTCATTCTGCAATTGGGTTCTGAGCATCCAAATGGCCGTTACAACATTTCAATGTGCAAGGTTCTTAGCAACCATTGGAGCCAAGAGAAGAGGAAATTTCTCAGATCAGAAACTGTAAGTAGCTTAATTTACCTTGAGTACTGTTGATCTTAATTTGTTACACAAACACCAGTATATATGACTCATCATAAGACAACATGGCAGAAAGATGCTAGTGTGAGCAATGGAAAAATGGTTCAGAAACCTCGAGAAGCAGAAATCGAGCAAAGAAATCCATTCCTGCGTGGCCTAGGTAAGTAGTGAATGAAAATAATGAAAAGAAAAAAAACAAGATTTCTATTTTGCCGATGCTATATTTGTGACACATGTATGCATTGCTACATTGTTGGTATCTCCAGAGAATGGCCGTGCGAAACGAAGGAAAACCGGTGAAGTTCGCCCAAATGAGCCTGAATCAGAGCAAGAGGAGCACTCACTGTCTCTCTCCCAGCATTCGTCGCCGTCACAGTCAGATCAAGAGCAGAATGGAGCTCACAAACTCTCAGCCTCTCCCAACACATCGATTTCAGCCCTGCAACCATTTGTTCGTCTCAAGGCTAATGGCACTCTGAGGGCTCCTGGACCCGGAGGCATTTCTTCAAGGCCTCTGAAGACGGACCAGTTTCTCCGCACCATCGCACCACAACATCGGCAGGAAGTGCAGTTCCTTTCCTCCGATCATAAGCCTCAGCCCCGACCTCCTGGCCCACCCCTTGTATGCCATTCTTCACACACTAATTCATTCATCAGGAACAATGTGCAGGTGTTGATCATGCTTCTTAATAGCCACTGCTTTGCATCTGCAGATTGGCGCCGAGGTTCATGGGACAGTCGATGGAGCTTTCGATTCTGGATACCTCATGACCGCCGTCGTGAATGGGCAGCTCTTCAGGGGCGTTCTATTTGCTCCTGTAAGCAAACCATCCAGAAACAAAACATAGATGATAACAGGGCTCCCTCCATACTCGGTGTGTTGTTGATGTTTCTTGCCTTTGGCTCTCCTCTCAGGGGCCTGGAGTCACAGCTCCGAGACCGACGGTGCATCACCAGATCCTGACGAGCTCAGCCGTGCCTCCCCAGCAACAACGGCCACTGCTGGCGCACGCCATCCCTGTCCACACCCGGCCGGTGCCGCAGGCAACCGGCTTCGTGCTGCCGGACTGTGCCCACCACGCGAGGCAAGGGTTCCCGGCAAAGGCCGTCAAGTCGGAGCCGGAGCGAGGCAGCAGCGACCTGCACGATGTTGTGCTCACGCTGGGAGGGCCTGGAGGGGGCAAGTGAGCCCCTCAGCCTCACGGAAGGCCTCAAGAACGGTCGTGGTCCTGGCCTACTACTGCTGTTTGCCTCTTCTCTTGGATTGCTCTGTAAATTAGATGTTCTGGTTGAGGGAAAAATAAGAGTAGTAGTTTTCTGTCATCTTTCCCGGGTGATTCTAGGGTTCCTTAACCTGTGACTTTACATATATGAATATAGTGTTAGCTTCATGCAGCTAGTTTTGTTTTCAGCAGTTGGTGTGACGTGTTAGTATTTTCTGATGACACTACACGAATCGGCTTCAGCCTCTTGGAAAGGAACACTTTGCTTGAATTTCATCGATATCCGTTTGACAAGTCAAATTGAAAGTCCGGTGCACCAACTTAATCTGAAAAGACAGGAAAAGCCACGAGCAAGGTCCGATGTCTGTCACAAAGGGGAAAAAAAAACGTGTTGTCTGTTAACTGATCAGTAATCCACACCAGTTGGATCGGACATAGGCTGACACCATACATGTGCTTACGCCCCTTATACCTACTTATCTAAAAGTGACAAGAAAACCCATAGCTTTGATGTGTATCTTATATACGATAATATAGTAACACGAGGAAATTTTGTGACATCATGACATACATAAGGCTGTCTCCAATAGGAGACCTATTTGGGAACCCAAACCCAAAATAGGTTTCCAACACAATACCTATAGCCTCCAACAGAGTACCCATACAGAAGACCTATTTTAGGTATCAGAAGAGGCATAACCCAAATTGGGTATCCTCTCTCCTCGAGACCTATTTGCAAAGAGTGTTGTCTTTTAGGTCTTGTTGTTGGAGAAGACTAAAAATAGGTATAGAACCTTTTACCTGTAGCGCTACCCAAAGGACAAATGGGTCTTGTATTTTAAGTGACCATTGTTGGAGATAGTCTAAGAACACAACAAATTTACACATCTCTTGTCTAACATGGAAGAGAAATAAAGACGCCAACCCTAAAAAAGATAGGGCAATTTAAATATTTACCCTCGGTTCCTCCTCACTTACCTCTCTTATAAGTACAATTAAAGATTTGCTCCAAGTATTTCTTCAGTCCTACAGATTTGCTCATTTTAGCTATGTGGCAGTCCAATTCATTATACCAGCTTAGATCGGCTACGGAAAAAGACCGCATTGCCCCTCCCTTATGTGTATCGTGCGCGGGCGCGTTCGAGGACGAACCGCGGCGCTGGGCCGCGACACAAGGCGCAACCAAGACTGGCGAGCGCGATTGGCGGCGGCGACCTCCGGCTACGCGCGACCGGCGATGGCCATCTTCGGCCTCCCTCCACATCCGTCTGCCCCGGCTCCAGTTGCCTGCGCCCCCTTCTCTCTCCCCGTCCGCCCTCGGCTCCAGGTGCCCGGCGACAAGAAGAAGAGGCCTGGGGGATAGTGGCCGGCGACAAGAAGAAGAGGCCCGAGGGACAGTGGCTAGGAAGCTGTTCCTGTTGTCGATTTGTGGTAGAACCGTAGAACTTCTCTTCGCCCCATTTCGCATATTCTCTGGTATTGGTATTATAACTTTCCTTTTTTTAGAATTGTTTACTCCTGGATGCATGAATTATGAGAGAGGGGCAATACGGTCTTTTTCCGTAGCCAAACCAAGCTGGCATGATGAGGAGGACTGCCACATAACTAAAATGGATAAATTTATAGGACTGAAGAGATACCTAGAGCAAGTCTTTAGTTACACTTGGCCAAGTGAGAAGGAGCCATCCGTAAGAGAGGCAAATGTGCATGCCGACCACAGTAGCGACACATGTGGGAGTACTGGGGGATGGTGCAGGTGTATGAGACAGGGTAACGAGGATTACAAACATGCAAAAGCAACGAAGATTGAAGCGCATGGTGCAATTATAGAAAAGCCTTCGAGCCACAAGTTATCCAAATAACGATGGAATAAACATGCAAAAGCTATTTGAAATTCCTTTGTATACAAGTAAAACTCTTCTCCACGCCTACAAAAAAAAAAAGAGGAAGTATATCCGCTGTAATGTATGGACATATTCATTAGTGTAATAAAATATAATTATATCCACAACAGATAAAAGAACATTCAACAAAGGTCAATTTGGATACACATGAGTACATGACTAGTTACTAGTTTGGGCTAAATATTAACTCAAATTAGCTAAGGACCGCTAGCTAGGTGATTACCGACTAGTTGTACACAACTAGCTAAGGACGGCTCCTGTTTGAATGCACTGCTGTTGTCTTGGGTAGGTCACATGATTGTCGGATCCTCAATGTCGACAGCATATATTAGTCTAGTATAAACTGACAACATGCAAAATTGTTTTACGAAAACCATTCCTCATCTTTCAAAACCCCGCATAGTCGTAAGGATGTTCATGATAGTATATTTGACAACAAATGGTCACATGACAAAAGATGACACAATATAACTACTGTAAGTAGACTAACACGTTCAGCAACCGTATGCCTGTACCACCAAAAGAAAAAATCTCGATTTCAGGTTTCACCATTTTCACGGTTTGACACGACACAAGCCTAGGCACACCAGTAGACAGCTTTGGACCACCGTCCTGAAGGCAATTATTTCCAGCACGAATGGCTGCTCTGTTCACAGAGACCTATCCACACTACACTTCTCGCGAGCGTGCACAGATCACTGTCAGGACATCAACCTGATGGCACACTGACCACAAGACAGAGAAAGAGAAGCGGTTCTGTAGTAGGATTCGTGCTGTAACAGCAATTTCATTGACAAGAAGAAAAGTAGAACAAAGGAGTATCTCAAAAAAGCCTAGCTAGATAAGACCTCACGTTGCACTTGCAAGAATCTTATTGTTCCCCACTGCTTTTTGCAAGGGCACCAAAAGCTGGAAGGGCACCAGCCCAGGCATGAGCCATCCTTTACATGGAACAACGAAAGAACTGATATGTTTCCAATGCAGACACCCAAACCGTTGATCTACATTTGATTTCTGATGCTCATGGAAGGGATCAACAGAATTAACCACTCAAGCAAATTGGAATGAAGATAAGTACGTATCTGGTATCTCATCGCTCGTCGCCCAACCTCTTGAGTAGCTTCCCAATGTCGTAGCAGATCTCAATCTTATCATTCTTTATCTGTTGACGGAGTGAACAGCTTTTCTTACCGGCTGCCAAGTATGTGCGCAAGAGGGACTCATATGCTTTCCCGTCAATACACCCTAGCATCCTCAGGCAGTTGCAGAACCTCTCGGCACTGTCAGCATCCTTGTGTTCTTCAAAATACTTCTGGAACTTGTAGATCCTGTCCTGATCGAGTTTCCCTGCTTTCTTGGGGAGTTTGGTCATGTTCTCTACCCAGTTGAGTGCTGAGTTCATGTCACCCTTGCCCATGTAGTGATCAAGAAACAACTCACATGTTTTGGAGTCAAACTCCACACCTTTTTCCTTGGCCTTCTCCCTCAACGTTTCTGCTTCTTCGCTCATGCCAAGCCTCAGATGGCCACGAATCATCATATTTGTCAGTCTTACATCATAGGTTTGATAATTAGATTCCCACTCCATATAAATCTGCTTCATGCGGTCAATATCATTGAGCTTGTAAAGAGCATGAAGCATGCCGAGGTAGCTTATGTTGGTTACCGTGGAGAATTTGGCCTTTATCACATCCCATACCCTATTGATCTCGCTCAAATTGCCTAGTGAAGCATATAGGCTCATAAGGAAATCAAAAGGTTGCCTGCCATCTTCAGCACCAATAAGCCCCTCGAGTTTCTTCAGAGCAGATTCTGCTTTTTCAACCTGTCCGGCATTTACATAGATAGAAGCAAGTGTGCTATATGCAGACCACCCAAGAGACACATCTTTTTCTACCATTTCTTTAAGAAGTTCTTCAATGGCATCTATCTTGTTCGATGCTGCATAGCTGGTCATCAAAATGCAGCATGTGAGGCTATCTGGTTTAATATTCTTCACTTTCATCTCCTCAAAGAGACTATCAACCTTCCTATGCTGGTCTAACTTCATGTAAAGGGACATCAGATTATTGATGGGTAGTGTGCCGGACCAGAAGCCAAGTTCATCCATCTGGCGGTAGAGATATGTTGCTTTCTCTTCCATTTTTGCTGAGCAATAACAACTAAGAAGGGCACCATAAGTTCGATGGTTCTTGGCTGGATCAGGGAGGTTAGCAAAATAATTCTCAGCTGCCTCAAGGCCACGCACTTTATAGATGAGATCCAGACGTATTGCATGGTTAGTGATTGACATGTTCATACCCCTTGCATTGACCATCCAATCCATCACCTGCATGAAAACGATGGCACATTATAGATCAAGTAATACCAACCATAACTTAAGCATCAATAGTAGATGTACAAAGAAGAGCAATTGCATATTTGCTACTACTCTGACTCTCTAACTTGAACTGACACTCACTGTTATCGAATTATCTGATGAATCCTAGTCTCTAAGGCACCGACCAAATGATTAGTTGTCAACCAGCTCAATTACTTGAGCCTAGTCGTCCTGCATATACCACGACTGATATGATATATAGTATATAGTACAAAGCAAGCTGCAATAGTACAAAAACACCAGAACAGTAGATTCTTGAGAGATTTAATAGCTAGTAGAGCTAGAGCTGCTGCAGCAGTAGAGCAAGAGGCAAAGAGCAGCAACGGAGCTAGAAAAGGCAGGGTTGCGGATCAGAAATTAAAGTAGAGCAGATGTAGCAAGAAGATGGAGGACTGGAGGACAGAAGCTTCATCTTCAGGAAGGAAGAAGGGACCCAGTGGAAGAATCTGGTGGCGCTTGGCTGCTGCAGTGGTTGAGGGATGGGAACCTGTGGTGCTTGAGGAAGGGTGCTTGGCAGGAGCTGGTGGTGGCTTGAGGAAGGGATCCGGCGCAGGCAGCAAGGAAAGCGGACAGAGGCAACTGTGTGACAGCCAATGTTACAAAAGCCGTTAAGCGTTCTCTAGGCGGTTAAAGCCTAGGAGCACCTAAGCGAACCTAGTTGTTTGTATTATTCTATATACACACATATATGTTTAAAAAAGAAAAGAAAAATAGGAAATGAGTGGACCTCATTAAAGATAAAGGCCCATCAGACAGCCCAAAGCCCAAGTCTGAACTACTCCCACCCACCAAGACCCATCCCTATGTATTCTCCTTGCTCTGCTCGGCCTCTCCCACGTATCAGCCACCGCCGCCTGTTCCTCTCCCTCTCCTGCATCTCTCTCTCTCCATGCTGCCATCGCCGGTTCCTCTCCCTCCTACATCTCTCTCTCTCTCTCAGGCCATGCTCACCATCGCTGGTTCCTGTCCCTCTCCCTCATATCTCAGTCTGTGCCCGTCGCCGCCGCCCGACGCTCCTTCTCGCTCACCGGTGACCTCTGCCTGACGCCCCTTTCTCCTCCACTGCCACCAATGTTAGCGTCGCCTACAAGAGTGGATCTGAACGCATCTGTCGCCGCGGGGCTGGCACAGCCTATGGTACCGCCTACCCCCATAGGCAAGGCGATACCCTTCCACCCAGCACAGAGACGCGCCTAGGCAAGCACGAAAGAGTGCCTTTTTGAACGCTGGAGACAGCACGAGCTCGGGGAGACAAGAGCACTCCCGTCTGGCGTCTCCTCCCCGGACAGTGGAAGTCTGGAAGACTGGAGCCCATGTATAGGCCTAACACTAATGGGCCAATTTGGCAGCCCAAAAGCCCTCGCAGCCCACATGCACAGGCCCACCCAACACCGGTTATGCAACAATTAATCAGACAACTCAAAAGCTACTTGACCAAATCAGGTAAGTGGAACTAACAGGAGGCAGGGGACCGACCAGGCTGATTAATCATGATTTCGAGGGAATGCCACTTGAGGAGGACACACAGCCCCTAGCTGACCAGGTCATGTTCGGGGTTGCTGTTGTATCCAGAGGACCTGCATATGTATTGTTCAATGAAATGTCTCCCAAGGAAATGGCCACAACACATTTATATCAGGCTGCCTTCATGCCACCGATGATGTCTGATGGTGACGACCCCTAAGGTGTTGGCTGAAATTTCTGGATACGTTGTGTGGGATGAAATACCAGCTGACATTGGCACACAGCACGTTTTACTGCAGCAATTAACTCAAAGTGAAGATTAATTTGATGAAGAGAGGAAAGTACTGAACCAGCCATCAACGACTTGCTCACTCATGCCAATGACCATTTTTATATGTTGGCTATTGGTGTGGATTCTATGCATGATATGTTGCCGGGCGTCCATGAATATCAGGAGCAAGTGGAGTCTAAAACTGCAGCCATGATGAGCAGAAAATGCGCCAATCTGGACAAGCAGAAAATGAGTGGACCGAACAAGTGCAAGAAATTGCATTGTCTTGGCAATAGTGAGGTGTTAGCTCAAATGTATAGCAGAGTTGTGCGGGATTCCAAGATGCAATCTGACATGGACAGATATGAAGGTCGGTTACAACTTACAACGGCTAGCCTTTGGTGTGGATATCAAGAAGGCAATGTGCATAGTCGAGATCAATGCCCATGTATGGGCCCAGTTATCATGGGCTTTGGACCTTGTGGTTTTTAGCTGGCAGAACCGAGCGGTAGCTATATAGGAGAGAAGCTGGAGACAGAGAGGGCAACAAGAAAGAATTGAGAAGCAGAAGAGAGAAAGGGAGCCGGACTCCCTCCTCACATTATCAGGATCATCTGCTTATCTGTGATTTGCTGACGTCCATGTTTCGATCTCACTATGGGCAACGCGGGTGGTGACAATGCAGCAATTGCACCAACACCGCCTCCCGTCAATTGCCTAATTATCTTGCCAGCCACGCTGCCTCCCATCAATTGCCTATTTATCTTGCCAGCCAGCGCGCCACTGCCGTCCATCACAGAACCTACTGGCCCTCGGAAGCGAAGATAAACAGGGCTGGCAAACCCCAAGCCATGATTCCACCACCGCCATCATTGATCTGCAGTAACCACCGCCGGAGAGGAAAGGGTCCCTAACTAACGGCAAGTCTTCCTAAACCACAAATTGCCTAACCCTAGCTAACCAGAACTCGAATCGAATGGGCGCGCTTGGTTGGTACTTGGAAGGCAAGGCGGAGCCAGGCGTATACCTCGAGGGCGTGGGCGTGGCGCTTGTACTTGCGGAGCTCCTTGACATGCTTGACGAGTTCCTCGCTTCGCGGCGCGCCGCCCTCCCGCACCCACTTGTTCAGCACCCGCGACACACTCCCCTCCCCGGCTATTCCAAGCGCCGACAGACGACGGTAGAGGAGCTTCGGGTCCTTCTTCGCCGGTTTCGCGGCGGCGGCAGAGGCACTGGGAGTGGCGGCAGCGGTGGGCGCAGCGACACCGGAGGCGGCGGCAGGGGCGGTGGGCGCAGTTGTCTCCGCCGCTGCTTCGGTAACCGTAGAGAGCAGGCGGCGGAGTAGGAGGCGGGCGCCGGCGGAATGGGCCGGCGGCGCCATGGTTTAGGGTTTTGGGGTTTGATTGCTGGAGAGAAAGAGAGGGGACAAATCAGGGGTGTTGCGGGTACGGGATGCAAAATTTCACCGCTTCGATCGAATTCCAGCGAGGGCCCATTTCTCCCTGCTGGTAGACCTAGATTTTGCCGCGGTCTTGGGCCACGACCTGCGCCGACGAGCTCATTCAACAGGTCTGAGCGGGCCAAACCAACAGCAGCGGGAGCAGGGAGAAACAGGCCTGACTGCTCACCCTCCAGTCCATTCCTCCAAGGCCGAGCCCAGCGCAACGCAACCTAACCCAAGACTGGAATGGAGTATGACCTACTCAGTTTCCCTAAATAACAGCACAATCTTAGGCGCTAAACAAATGTCGACTACTATATCAAACTAGTATCTTGCCCGTGCTAATAATATGATAATATTAAAAAAAAGTTATAAAACAAAAACAAATTTTATAAAAGATAAAGCGATGTCTATAAATTTTCACATATTTACACGTTGAGATGGAAACACATTTGTTCGAGTTATGTCAAATTTCTAACTGCTTGTTCCTCGCCCTCCTCTCTAGAAATAATGGAAGGCTAAAAGAAACTCTAAATCATTGACATTATATTCAAAACATCTAAAAAAGGTTGAAAGAAACACTGAATGAATGATAGGCATCCATGAACGATCAGCAACTAAAGCATAAATTGTGGTGTGAAAAAATGTATATACTCCGAATTCTTAGCGAGCAAATGCCTAACTCAAACTAGGGGCGGATCTATAGTAGTAGCATAAGAGTATAGCTGCCCCCCTCCTTTTTTTAAAAAAAAACATCTAGTATATATACCCTTTAATAACATGTACATACATAATACATTGATATATATAATTGCTAGTGTGCTCAGCTCATATAATAACCTCGATACTCTACATTCACAACTATTTTATCACCATTTAGTAATCTAATTATATTTCAACTATGTTGATAAACTATATCGTTTTCATCTGTACTCCTATGATTAAAATCCTAAATCCACCGCTGACATTGACACAATCTATTACGCTTGGGGTGTCGTACGTTCTCTTGATCGTTATTAGGCATGGCATGCAGCCGCCGTTACGTGACTGATGCTCTGCCGGCCGTCCGCCACCCACTTGGCCACTTGTCGATTTTATTATCTCTCCCCTACCAGAACGTGCCGTGCCTTTTCTGATTCGCGCTGTCCTTTCCATATCCTTCCGTTGCCATCCATCACCAAATATTGTATTGGCCTTTCTACTTTAGGCAAGATCTAGAGCGATTTCTGCCAAGTAAGTCTGACACTAATGATAGTATCCGCTGAACCAAAACCACACCACTCGTCGTCACACACCTTTTTGGCGCCTTAAACAAATCTCATCCCCACTAATCATTTGACCAAGCAGTACGTTTGGATTGTGGACGCAGAGATCGCAACATCCTGTGGCGGAAAGGGACATTCTAAGGACACGTACGCCCCCCAAGTTACCATTGCTGTTAACCTCGGTCTTGTGTTTTGACCATTACTTTTAACCAGTGCACGGTCATCAAGTTGATCTATTTTTTTCTTGCATGAAACCATCAAAGTGCCCTCATAAATGTTTTATAGGAGGACGCTCACATAAGTCTCTTTGGATCCCATGATTTTTGAAACTAATATCTAGAAAATGCTTCTCATTTTATTATTAGATTATTTTTTTCAGTTCAATTACCACACTAGAATCACTTCAAAATCAATTCTCACCTCTCCGCTCTACTCCCACGAATCACTCTATCACTATCAAAGAATTAAGTGAAGCTAAAAAATCAGGAAGGAGAGCTTTGCCAACTGGTCCTTAATATAACTTCCTAATTATTTTTTAGAAAAAAACATTAATAGTTACTCCCTCCATACTTATAAAGAAAGTCGTTTTGGATAAAGTTTGGATCAAACGTTGAGAATATAAATCATGAGTAACTTTTAAGTTCTTGAGTTTGAAAATGTGAAAACCATATAAATAGATTTATCTTGAAAAATACTTTCATAAAAATAATACATATACCATTTCTTTTGATAAATATTTTTATATAAAAACAAAGAGTCAAAGTTAGGCTTTAGAGACTATGTCAATATCCTAAATAACTTTCTTTATATATATGGAGGGAGTATGTATCTAGACTTGGCAAAAAACAAACGCTTGGTAAATGTCACACCCATATTTTAAGAACAAAATAGGATGCATAAAAGACTCATATGTGCCCCAGAAAACAGTCGCACACATAAGTAGACAAATCTCAAATGTACCATTGCAGTGTTTATTACATAGCGGAATATAAAATATCACATAGTCTCATACAAAGATGATAACATAAAGTAAACAACGCTCTCGACG
>Ga0182004_10000193_pt1 | contig 30855 bp, 14 predicted proteins | sample Sormic07211540_1_FD_120479 | JGI IMG/M metagenome (GOLD analysis project Ga0182004, IMG submission 120479) | Endophyte microbial communities from Sorghum bicolor roots, Mead, Nebraska, USA - 072115-40_1 MetaG | ecosystem: Host-associated > Plants > Roots > Unclassified | place: USA: Nebraska...
ATCTGCGACTTGGCAAACACCGATCTGCCGCGTCCCTCTACATCGTCATGGCGCACGCGGGCCTCGCCACCGCGCTGCTCGTGCTCTACGGCCTCTATCTGCTCGCGTTGCCGCACGCCACGCTCCGGTCCTCGACCGCCACGCTCGTCGACGTACGCGCCGCGCTCCTGCGTCGCCCTCTCCTGGACTCGCCGGCATTCCCATGCCTTCTCCGCTGGCTCGTCTCCTTCTTCTTCTTTCTCGTCCTCTTCAAGCGCCTCAACGCAAGTGGCGGCAGACTGCCTTAACGCGAGGTGGTGGCCGACTTTCTGAACGCGCGAAGAAAGCCTGCGAACGGACCGAGACCACGCGTGAAAAGTTTCGGCAGTTGGGTCCACATTTTGGTAAATGGCAAGTTAGATTTGCAAAACTCTTGGAGATGTCTTATTTTTCTCCTTTCCATTTGTTTTCTAGAGTTGGCAAACTCCAACAAATGACAAAGAAAAAATGCAAAACTGTTAGAGATGCTCTAAAATTGCAGGTTGTTTTAGTTTTGTTTCAAGTTTTCTAGTTTTGATCAAGTCAGAATAACGTATAAACATATACGCGCATCAAACTAGATTGCTTTAGCTACAAGTGTATTTTTTTTGATATTATATGCAACCTATATTGTTGTATAAACTTGGACGGAATTAGAAGAGTTCGATTCAGAATAAATCTAAAACGACCTAGGCTTTGTTTAATTCTTTTTTTTTTGCAAAATTGACACCGTAGCATTTTTATTTGTATCTGAAAAATATTATCCAATGATAGACTAACTAGGCTAAAAAGATTCGTCTCATAAATTACAGGCAAACTGTATAATTAGTTATTATCTTTATCTATATTTAATATTTTATGTATGCGCTGCAAGATTCGATGTGATGAAGAATCTAAATTCTTTTGCAAGCCCTAGATGAAGTATTTTGGAATGGAGGCCAGCCAATGATGAGCCACGAGTGATGAGACGACCAGAAACCCAAGCTGCTGCTACATTTTTCCAACACCCAATACCAAGATTTTTGTGGGTGATGCGCGTCGATATCTCTGCTCTCAAGAACAAGCCATATATAAAATTATCTCCAAAACCTTAGCTAATAGAATAAAAGGTCACCTACCGAATTTCATTTCCAAGGCTCAATCTGCTTTTGTTCCGAACAGACATATTTCTTCAAACATTATCATTGTGCAGGAAATCATCCACTCTTTCAATTTAAATTCTTGGAAGGATCACTCTTTTATTCTTAAATTAGACCTTGCTAAGGCTTTTGACAGATTAGAATGGAACTTTATCTTAGCTGCTCTTCGAAAGATAGGCTTCAATAACCATTTTATTAATCTTGTTCATGCTTGCATATCCTCTCCCCCTTTTGCAGTTCTTGCTAATGGTTTACCTTCTGACTCCTTCGCTCCTCAGAGAGGTCTGAGACAGGGATGTCCTTTACCTCCCTATCTATTAGACTTCAACAGGCCCTCCAAGATAACAACCTCCATGGTATTTCTATGGGGCCCAACGCGCCTAGACTGCACTCCTTATTATTTGCAGACGACCTCATCATTTGTGGAAAAGCGGATGTTCGAGAGGCTCAGGTAATAAAAAACATCCTAGATGATTTTTGCCAAAATTCAGGTCAAACCCCCAATCTTAGTAAATCTTACATTTACTTCAGTAAGAATGTCCCTTCAATTATTAAGAACCAGGTTCATGGGGTGTTTCCAGTTCAAAACTTAAAACCGAATACCCTTCACTTGGGTCACCCCTTGATCTTTAGCCACAAGGACAAAAATAGGGCCTACAATTTTATTACAAATAAATTCTTTGCTAAGTTTGGAACTTTGAAAGCTAACACTCTCAATCATGCAGGAAGGCTACAATATATTAAATCAGTTCTCTCCTCTATCCCTATTTATTACACGTCCACTGTTCTTTTCTCCAAAACTTTTATTGAAAAACTTAACTCTATTATGAGAAAATTCTGGTGGGCAGGTGTGCAGGAAGAAAATCAGACCACTCCTATTCCCTTTCGTTCGTGGGAGGACATCTGCAAACCTACTCAGCAAGGTGGTCTTGGGATCAGGGATTTGGAACTGGTTAATCAGAGCCTTCTCATTAACTTGGCTTGGAACATTGCCACCGATAAAAACCCTTTGCTTTCTGATATTCTTAAGGCCAAATACTATCCTTCTACTTCCTTCTGGAAAGCCAGTGCTAATGTCTCCAAATCCATATATTGGTCTTCCATTCTCAAAGTCAGACACCATCTCAACTCCAATGTCATCTACCAGATTCACAATGGCAACACCTCTATATGGTCCCAGCCGTGGTGCTCCATTTGGAAAAATGTTCATGACTCCCTCTCCTTGCCTATTGTTAACAACCCTTTGCCGGCCAAAGTTTCTGATCTTTGGAATCAGAACACCCAAACCTGGAATCACCATCTTCTTAGCACCACTTTCAATGACCCGGCTGTTCATAATATTGAATCTACCCCTATTGTCCCTCATACTGATAATGATATTCTCAGGTGGGTTCCAACCAAAGATGGAATTTGTACCACTAAAGCTGCATACTCCCATCTATGTTCTTTGCAGACGCACCAGCTTCCAAACCAAGGACCCAGAAGCATATCGGAGCAAGCCAACAAAATTCTTCATAGCACCAGGAAATGTAAGTTAATCCCTCCAATTATCAAAACCTTTGCTTGGAAACTTATTAGAAGAGCTCTTGCCACTGCGGTAAGAGCTGGTACTTTCTCTATCCACAAAGATATGAACTGTGCTTACTGTGCACAGTAGGAGACAGACCAGCATCTCTTTTTCACATGTATTGTGCCAGCCCAGGTCTGGTCTTCAGCCAACCCTCCCTTCCTCTCTAATCAGATTCCAGAAGAAGAGGATGGGGTTCAAATATCTTTATCATTCTTTTTCCAAAATGATATAACAGAGCATGATTTATGTAATAAAATGTTTCTTCTCTGGTATATTTGGAAAGCTCGTAATGACAACAGGTTCCAAAGAAAAACTTGGAGTGCAAATCAGATCAAGCTAGCAGCAGCTGCCCACATGAATGCCCATTTGGAAGCTCTCCAAAATCCGGTTTCTCCTCCATTGCAAGATATCAGCCTCTACACTAACAACACTTCTGCAGGAACCGAGCAAAGGAGCTTTCAAACTACAGATCCTTTTCTGGTCTCTTTCCCTTCCTCCTTTGTAGGAACCAGGTGCTACACAGATGGGGCCACATTGCTAGATAATCATACTTCTGGCACTAGACAAGCAGGCCTCGGAGTTTTCATTATTATCACAGACGAAAACCCTCTAACAAGTATTTTTATTAAAGCTCTCGTGCAGGAATCATCCTCTGTTTTGATGGTAGAATCGGCAGCATTGGCCTTAGCAACCAATCTGTTAAACCAGATCCAGTGCAGGAGGTACACCATTTTTTCTGATAATCAGCAGCTGGTGCACTTTCTCAATAAATCCAATCTCTCAAACCCGTCGGACTGGAGAATCAAGCCGTACTCTCAAAGTGCAGCAAATTTGCTGGCAAATTACAATACACAGGTGCGCAAGGTTAAAAGAAGCCAAAACCAAATGGCGATTCTTTGGTAAGACAAGCTTTTCAAGCAATTACATCCAATCAGATTCAATATGACTACAGCTGTTCTAATCCTAGTCATGCAAATGATTGTCCCGTTCTTCGGACAATCAACTCTGTAACCATTACTTCTGTAAACGTTCTATCAGCCTCGTGCTGTTAATAAATTTGATTACTTGTCAAAAAAAAAAGCCAGGCCTCTTGGGTCAGCGACTATATTTTAGGACCGGATTTTGGGAGCTTAGAATCGTACAGGGAGATTCCTGTGAAGTTTCCATGGAATTAGGCAGCTCAGGAAAGCAGCATGACGTGCGTGCTCTGGTATTCGGGGAAATGGGGTTTGGCCATGAATCAATTATTTGGGGAGAACAAATAATTTATGTACTGTACTTCCCAGATCTTGACGGTGACGGGCAAGGCGCATCGGTTTGACTTTTATTAGTGTGCATCGTCCCTACAACTTGACTTTGGCCATGAATCAATCAATATACACGCACTACTTCCTCAGCTCATTATGTATGGCGATTGGCGAGGCCCATCCTTATAACTGATTTAAAATAATAACTTTTTTATATGAACTCAAACGACGACAAAGTCTACACTAAAACTGTAAAGCTCAGTGCGATCTGGAACTTTATAAACAATAAGTTTTAAATTAGAAACTATTTACAATCCCAAATATTTGTTTAAGTTCTTATATTTTGAAATTTAAAATATTTAAACAACCTCAAATGTTGATATGATGTACATCAAGTTGTAGTTCTCCGTAGAGTGAACTTTATAGTTAACAACTTTTGATTCGAAATTAGATTCCGAAATATATATTTTAATTCTAAGGTTTTGAAATTTAAAATTGAAGAATTCCAAATCACTTCAGATGTCAACATAATCTATATCAAAGTTATAGTTATGAATGCATTTTATAACTTTGCAGTTGATAAGTTTTTATTTGAAAATATTTAGACTCCTAGATATTTGTTTCAAAATTATCTGATTTTGAGATTCAAACTTTAAAAAATTTCAAGCTCGTATGGGGACACATACCGTACTAAAACTTTATAGTTTAATTTTTTAATTTAAATAATTTAGAGACTGAAATATTAAAAAAATAATTTTAAAAGCTAATATAAACAAGTGACTGCATACAGTGCACAATTTTGTTTTTTCATAATTTATTTACAGAGCCAGGTAAGATGCCCATCTCTATTAATGGAGACGGTGCTAGAAATGGCCTATTGGCATTGCTTATTTGACATGCAAGTGGTATATATGCAAATAACATATTAATAATATTGGTAGAGGGCCATTAGGCTGCCCGCCTTTGAACTTGAACTATCTCAAGGACTTACTGTCCTACCGTAGTCGCCGGAAGAGCTTGTTTGGAAGAGCTCCACTGGTATCAGACCCACCAAAACCAAATCAGATTCATTTTTTCTAGCTGAACACTTCCAGCTGTATTATGGATCTACTCCATCAAAAACATGGATCTATCCTAGATCCACCGAATCGGTGGAGTTGGGTAAAATTACTCATCATCCCACTCATTACACACCCAAAGTAAGTAATGGTTCGTTCTTCTTTCTCTTTCTCTCTCGGTTCCGATCGCCTGCACCGCCCCGTCCCCCGCCCACCCCGCAGCATTCACAAGGCGCGTGTGCTCCCTGCCGCAGCGAGGCAGCCCCATCGCCTGCCGGCGAACCCCCAACGCCACCCTCCTCAAATGCCCCGGACACATACCCGTTCGTGGCTCGACGTGCCCGGCTGCACGCGCTGTTCACACCCTGCCAGCCAACCGCCGCCGAGCCAGCCTCGCCTGACCGGTCGTGCCCGCCCGCCATCGGCTCGCCATATGCTCAACCCCAGCCAAGCAGCCGCCCCACTCCGGCTCTTGTGCACGTGTGCTTGTAACCTGTAGGAAGAACTTTTTTTTTTAAAAAAAAAGAAAATTGCCTCCTAACACGTTGGTCTAGGTTGACTGAGATAAAGAGAAACGTGGGTGGAAGTGGAAGCATACCAAACACATTCGATCTCATATCCACGGTGGACCCGGATGAATCTAGGTAGATTGGGAGTTGAGCCTTGTTTAGCTGCAATATTTTTTTAAAAATGGACAAGATAACACTTTCGTTTGTATTTAATAAATATTATCAAATCATAGATTAACTACGCTTAAAAAATTTGTCTCGCAATGTATAGTTAGTTGTTTTTTAATTTATATTTAATGTTTCGTATATATGTCGCAAGATTCGATGTGACGAGGAGTCTGAAAAATTTTGTAAAAATTCTTGGGAAGTAAAGGCCTCGGTGGAGCTCCGACAAACATGATATTAGTGGGCAACGATGCAACCTTAGGCCTTGTTTGGATGCGAAAAGATTTTGGATTTCGCTACTGTAGCATTTTCGTTTGTTTGTGGTAAATATTGTCCAATGGCTACCTTAGCTCCGACAAACAGGAGGTCCCGGAAGGATTATTAGGCAACAGCAGTGGTAAGTGAAGTGCTCCAGTGAACATACAACACTCAATCGATGGCGATAGGCTCAGCAGCCTTTGCGGTGGTGTTAGCGATCGCGGCGGCCGCGGCAGAGCCTCCAGCACCAGCAGCGCCGATAGGGCTGGCCGACTGCAACACCAGCTGCGGGGGCGTGAGCGTGCCGTACCCTTTCGGCTTCGGGCCGCCGCGCTGCTACTGGCCGGGGTTCAACCTCACCTGCGACAACAAGAGCAGCGGCGAGCTGCTCCTGCTGGGCGACGGCACGCTCCGTGTCGCCGAGATCTCCCTCCGGAACGCCACGGTGCGCGTGGTGCGCAGCGGCTCCATCATCGACAGCGCCAGCATCACCACCGACCGGAACGTCTCCTTCGGCGGCAGCTTCATGGACCACGGCTACATGCTGTCCAACGGCAACGAGCTGGTGCTCTCCGGCTGCAACCTGGTGGCGACGCTGGTGGAGGACCTCGTCGTCGGGCCCGGCAGGTCGGGCATCATCAGCGGCTGCGCGTCCTTCTGCTCGTTCCGCAACAAGAAGGTGGACAGCGTCGGGCAGACGCCGGGGGCCGCCGGCAACAACAACAAGTACTGCTCCGGCATGGCGTGCTGCCAGGCGCCCATCAACTACCACAGCTCGCCCACGGAGGTGCGCCTCCGGTGGCTGGACGCCGGGAACCACAGCGAGGCGCTGACGTTCCTGCCCACCTACGTGTTCGTGGCGGAGGAAGGGTGGTTCGACCAGAGGCCGCTGGCCGACGAGCTGCTCAGCGTGAAGCAGAGCCCGTCGAGGGCGGCGCTTGAGGTGCCGCTTGTCCTCCTGTGGGGGGTCAGGCAGGGCCTTCCGCCGCTGCCCAACTTGCCGGCCAACGCCACTACGGTATGCTCCGCCGACGCAGACCGCGCGCTCTGCAAGAGCGACCACAGCGTGTGCGCGGCCGGAAACTTGGGCTACACATGCCAGTGCCAACAAGGTTACGACGGCAATCCTTATCTCACCCATGGATGCCAAGGTTAGTTACATGTTACTCCAGCGCTCTTCTACTACTAACATGTGCCTGATAATGGTGGTTTCCACAAATGGCTTCTCAATCAATTAACTTTTTTGGTTCTCGGAATCGTCTCTAAGGGCCTGTTTAGGCCCTCCGTCTCATCGAATCTTTGGACGCATATATAGAGCATTAAATATGGATAAAAAAATAATTAATTGCATAGTTTGTCTATAATTTGCGAGACAAATCTTTTGAACTTAGTTAATCTATGATTGGACAATAATTATCAAATACAAACGAAGGCCTAGTTCTCTATGGAATGCAAAATACAAAATGTCAACTACATTGGAACGATGAAATGTAAAAGTCAAAAATTTCAGAGTTATACTTGGTTCCGTCCAAAATACAGAATTTATTGCTCTCATTATGACCTCTCGTGGCTCTTTTCGTTTTTTTGGCCTCTTAATGTTAAAATCTAAAATGCAGAATGATAACTATTTTGCCAAATTTTTTGCATGATATTTAGTTTCATTATATAAAATGATAGACCAAAGATCAAAATTTTTTAGAATAAGAGGAAAACTAAACACCCTCTAATAATCCTTCATCATCGTAATACGTTTTTTGTGCCCGAGTCATCCTGCTTGATGATGGCCTTTTTTATGGTGCCAATCCTGTGGTGCTGGTTAGTGGTTACCAAGTTTTGCCATACTTGTATCATACAACATTTATTTCAACTTTTTTTCTTCTACTGGAAAAAGTCAGTTTGGTTCTATTGAAAAAAAATTATCTTGCTTCTATAAATTGATTGTGACAATCAAGACCTAGTATCTTTTAGAAAAATCCATGATGTTGTCCGAAGTTGCTTCGCGAATCAAGGCCTATATCTTTTACTGAAAACCATGACGTTGTCTGAAACTGCTTTGTGAATCAAGATCTATCTTTTACTGAACTTCATGATCTTGTCTGAGGCTGCTTTGTCAACTCGGAAGGATCTATCCATGACGTCCCAATGACTGCCACTAGAGTCTAGATATATATATGACAGTCAACTAGTTGTCCTTGAAATTCGCCGAACTTAATTATATCCTTTGATATGCAACTGGGAGCCTGTTTATATGCACTTAAAAACCTATAAGTTTACAAATTTTCCATCACATCGAATCTTGCAGCACATGCATGTGGAGCATTATAAATATAGATAAAAATAACTAATTGCACGCGAGACAAATCTTTTAAGCCTATTTAACCCATGATTAAATAATGTTTGTCAAATACAAACAAAAATACTACAATGTCAAAATTCAAAAAAATTTACATCTAAACAAGCCCTGGGTCATATATATATGAATAGTAGCCAGATCTACCTAGACCGAGTGAAACGACGGGAGTAGTGGACTTGCACTAGGCGCATTATTAACTTGAAGTCGTCGTCGGTGGCACGTAGCAGTAGGTCAGGCTGAGACATGTGCGTGGGCTAGCAAACTTAGAGATCTGAGATCTCCACCGGAGCTTTCTAATAACTTATTAGTATTGTTTTTAAATATTAGCAAAGTTGCTACAGTATTAACATATTATATCTCCTCTAATATGCATGTGCAACATAGGTTCCACGGGTGATGTGTAGATGAAAAGATAGTTCAAAAGTGATAGATAGGGTGGTCCCCATACTATTTGAATAATATAATTATTTTTAATTGAGGGGAGATGAGAAAAATATTAGTGGACACCCTTATTATCGAAGAGAGCGTTGCCTATCAAGGCACAACGCCGTCAAATTATAGAAAATTCGCTCGCACGAGGACTCAAATCCAAGACCTAAGGTACTACCAAGGCTCTTGTTACAACTAAGCTATGTCCTTTTGTAAGTGTGCATTGTGCATGCATTCTGTACGGCTCCAAACTAATTATAAGACACAGTTGAAGCATATGCACGGTGTCACTAATTATGCAAGAGATCCAACTAATTATTAGATTATGAAAGATGAAGAAGAGAATCTGACAATTGACCCAGTTGTATGTCAGGCAATAGTGCAACAATACTCGATCAGACAAAAAGCTTTCAAGCAATGGCCGCTTCCTTCCGTGCCCGTAGTCAGTCCGCGTGGTGACGGTGTTTAGCCGACCGGATCTTTTTTAGGCCACGTTCGTTTCACGCTCCGGGAAGAATTCCTGGCCAGATCGTTCGTTTAAGGCCATTCCTAGCCAAGAATGGTTCTTGGTAAAAATTGACTATACAAATTACACTAGCATTCCTGGTAGTAATGATTCCTAGTCACCATTTCCTGTAAAACGAACGTAGTATATAAACTTTCACTACCAGATTGATTCCTGGCCTTTAAATGTTGTAACCGAACAAGCGCTTAGTGAGCCAGATAGTGCTCATGAAAACCCCATTGGCCTTGCCACGACGAGGGTCTTGATTCCGCTAGGAATGGAAATGGGTTGACCCACAGCCTTTGCTTTGAACCCAGCCCCGTGGCTTCAAGGTAAATTTTAAGGTTCATGGGTGAACCCATTTCACTTAGACTATGGCTTTCCTGTCTAAGTGGATAGAATTAGTCGAAGCAAATATTTGGTGCTTATTCTGAAACAAGAGAAGAAGATAAATAATTTTTTAAAAAGGTTGTTATGTAATGATTAGATCAATCCATCATGTTACCGTTTGGGTCAATAGGTTTTGACCCTAGCAACCTATTTTAGGCTTTGAGGTCAGCCCATGTGAGCCATTGGCCTTACTTTTATAAACCAGATCAACTACTTAATTGGCCCATTTCATTCCTACCACCTAGCATTCGAGCAAACTTGCTCATTTGGCGGACATCAACATTTAGCATATAGTGGCTCTTTTGGTTGCATTTGACTTCTAGCTCTCTCTAGTACTGAGCTTTTGAAGTTTCCTAGGACAAAGAGCACCAAAAGGAGGAATAGCTGTCCCTGCTACTGTCCATATCCAATCCATATTTGAGGATAGGAAGTCGTAACTTTTTAAACATACTGACCAGTCAAGATGCATCCTTGTTGATTGAAGACCTATGTACGAGGTGTATATCCAATTTTTTGGGCGTGATTTCATGGACAGCGGAAGCCAAGTTCTGCAGCCCAAATGAACGTCCGAGTGGGGAACATGGTAAAGACCATGTCGGCTAGTTGTGCATCAAGTCATGGAGGTGAGGTTTGCTAAACTTCTTGTCGATGATCAAGTCCAGTTTTCTAAGGTGGATGGTTTAGTACTTGGTGAAGATGGTCACAAGGGTAAGGTTGTTTCCCTTGATGGCAGTGAAGTTTAGTCTCCAAATGCAAAAAGCCCGGCTTAGAGAAAAATCGATGACGATCCATCTAGCTTTCATAGATCTATGCACACAGCCTCCTTTTTGCACATCAATCGTTGGTGTTTTGTCATTGGCAATATGGTTAAGGGGCATTGTCACGGGGTCGAAACCACGGCAAGCATGTTGTTTGAGTTAGTGTCAAAGCACGATGGATGTGGTGGCATGGGTGGACTCAAGAACACGAGAATCACATAGAAAAGACGCAACGGTTTATCCTGGTTCGGGCCAACTTGGTCCCCACATCCAGCAACTTATGATCCTCGTACTCAAGAGCACCCAAAATTTGGGGAATACAACAAAGTGTAGAGGAAGAAGAGTTTTGGTAGGGGGTTAGCTTGGTGCTAATCCTAAGGATTGTCTCACCGCCGGTGGGATCTCCCCCTCGTCGGAGAGGAAGAGGTTGGCAAATCATGGTGGAGGAACTCGCACAGTGCCTCCATGGGTTGCTCTGCTCTGTAGAGTAGAGAAGTGGAATAGACTTGTGGAGAATGATTTCTCTTCGCCCTCTCCCCTCTGGGTCCGACCCTATCCCTTATATATAATGAGATGGGTCAGGTATAAAGTGGTTTGAGGTTTCTAGTATGTAGTCTATGTGCGTCAGAGTCTAGGGAGGCCTTTGCAGTAGAGTGCCATGGACCATCGAGGAGACGTAGAGCCAAAGAAAGCCTGACGCTGCTTGGCTTCTCTATTCGGACACCCTACGTGTCACTGAGACCTTTTGGAGTCTTCTTGGTGGTGAAGGAGGTCAGCTCCAGGGGCTAACGCATGGGCTTGGAAGCCCTCAATCCCTTAGAGGCCGCTAGGAAGCTTTGTCTTCTTGTGTCATGCCTCGGATGTGAGCCTGTTGAAGGAATAGCTAGCAGGGGCATGCCTCAAGAGCGTTGCCGTAGAGCTCCTAGTCATCGATAGCCTAGGGGCTTGTCCTCTTGTGCCTGAGCCTTGTCTAGCATTGGTAGCCAAGCAGGAGCCAAGGGTCGAGCATGGAGATGTCATAGGTAGGATGCCATAGGCTTGAGAAATCCCTCGAGCCCCAATCAGAAGCCATAGCAGGGTCAGGCTCATCTGCATCCCTTCGCTAGAGGATACGCACGAGCGTCCCTGGTGGGCATAGCCCCTAAGCCCCTAGGCAATCTAGGAGGGATCGAACAAGGGTCTTTTGATGATCAGGAACCATTGAGTCTGAGGCTTAACAAACTTGGATGTTGTGATCTTGATAAACATTTTGTGTGAGGTAGAGTTAGATGGCGTCACAATACATGATAATTTATACAGGTTTTGGATGTCATGAGGACATAATACCCTATGTCATGTTTTGGTGGATTATATTGCTTGTGCCCAATATACATGGTGAATGATTGGATACTGATTGGGAGATAGCCAGTAGGATTACCAAGCTCTATTGTCCTCGATTATTAGTAGATATGTTTTCTAATTGGTTACAAGAGGATCTCCATGATATTCAAGATATGGTCAATCTATGTCTTATGTATCAAGTATATGTGAGTGATACTTAGACTCTATGAAGTGTCATAGCCCACTCTTTCTCTAGAGGGCTAGGTATGCACATCTTGGTTGTCATATCCTCCATAACCCCCATTATAGTATCTTCATGAAGGCCAATTCATCCAAGACAATTTCATATACATGTAGAGGACAGTTGAATCCCTCTACAATGGTCACCTAAACTACTCGTGAAGCTAGACATCACCAAGGCATACGTTTAACTATGTTCTTTAGTCTTTCGGTTGGACTCCCTAGACCATGGCTTTCTCCATATCTTAGTGAGTAGGGATTCTGATCATTATACCCATGGCTAGAACCATGGTCCTATCAGTGGTACCCTTGGTTGTCACATCTACCATGTCTGTGGTCTATGATGGGGGGTACAATCCCGCCATGTTCTTCCTTTTAGTAACTAATGCAACAGATGCAAGGGGGATTCTCCCACCAATTTCATTAGGCTTCTCTCTACATTGACATTTTGGTGTTCTTGACCCCCTAGATTGGACTTGACCTTCCTTAAGGAAGTTATTTTCTCTTAGGGGAACCTCATGAAGTTCTAGATTTTTCTAATCCACTATCTAGAGTAATAGATTCTACCTTGTGTGGTTTTTTCTCCTACAAATACAAGGGATCAAGGGTTGCCATCTCACTTTGCAATATCTCGGGCGAAGATTTCTAGCCCCTAGTTAATAAGGTTGCTGGTCATATCCCAAGCTTGACAAGCTACTTTCTTAATAAGAAGGCTAGGTTGATCCTCACATAGTACACTCTCTCCGACATCCCTATCTATGTTTCTGTTGACACCATCCTCTATTATTCCATCGATCGCCTTGGCAAGGCATTCCTTGGACTATATCTAATGTAGTTTCTAGCACAACTATGTAGTGTCTTAGCGACGGCTTGTTGCCTCCCCAAGGAGCTTGTTGCTAGCAAAACCAAATCTCAAGGTATTTAGCTAGGCTTTATACAACATGTGCTGGCTTTGTCTATGCATATGTGTAGAACTATTTGTCAAGGTAGATGCATGCAATCATCAAGACCATGTTCGAGACCTCCATCTCCATGGCCACCAAAGATGGGAGGTGTGCCCTCTTTTGCTTATACCACTAACTTGTCAGAGCATCATTGCTAGAAGTTTTCCTAACCTTTTGCTCCTCTATTTAGGACAAAATCATGGCCACCCAAATAGTTTGGTAGGCCATGTTTAATAATCTATCGATCAAAGATGTCAATGGCACTCTATCACTTCAAGGCTTGTTATAATATTTGTAGGTGTATGTATGACTCTGACACATCTATCTCTCATAGAGGGGGCATAGTTTTTGTTTGGACCTTGAAGTGGCCGTTTGATGGAAAATTTTCCTTATATTTAGCCTACTATACAAAGCTTTCTTCCTTTGTAAAATAGAGGTTAAGGGGATTTGAATTCTTTGGAAAATATGGGCACCCAACAAGTGATTATTTTTGTCTAGCTAGATTTTTTCATCATCCTTGGACGTTGAACCATGAGATATAGAGACATGACCCGCAAGAAGATAATATCAAGCCCTCTATGCTCAAGAGCCATAGAACGAAGATTTGTTTCTCTCCCTAGGTCTCTCGAGCTTATGTAGTTCATCGTGCCATCTACCACATATTTTCTCATCATAGTTTGGTGAGTTGATGGACATAGCTGTGAGTGCAAATCCTTTACAAAGGCTTTTGATACCATGGTTGTGTTGGTCATTTGGAGCCCCTATAAGGAGCCAAACATCTGGGTGTTCTACGCTCCACCTAGGACTTGGTTACCATACCCTTTCATAGGCCATCATGGAGGTGGCATCTACATGGGCGCGGACTGCTTCCAAGATGCTTGTGCTGCTCTTCTGGTGCCTAGGGCTCTTGTGATCTACTAATTTTGGTCCTTCTCCTTAGAGTTTTTTCTTGTTTTATGCCAGGCCACCAAGCTTTTCTGCTTTGTTTGGTGATTCTTTTGTATTGTGGTCACATGCTCATTTACATTAGTCTTCCTTTCTTCATAAGATATGATGTGCATTTTTTTTAAAAAAAAACGTCTGGCAGTAGAGACATAGAAGGGGTGAAGTTTTAGGCCACGATGGTGTCCAACCAATTAAAAACAGTTGGTGTGCTCAGGAAAATGTCAAAGTTAAAATAGAGACCGAGGAATTTATTATATACATCCACATCAAAATTCAGTCTACAAATCATTTTTGCCAAGCTACAATCTAGAATCAGTTTTTCCCTTCCAAAAAGGAAGTTCAAAGAAACAACTGCAATTTATGTTGTTAAGTTTACCAATCAGCATTGTTTTTTCACTATAAGAATCAGATGAGCCTAGTCATTGATCTGGCTATCCATGCATGTGGGTGGTGAGGCAAAAACGAACCACCATTTTTTACCAAATATAAATTGTTTTATAATATATAGTAGGCTATAGGAAATGAACATGCTACAAAATGAAGTGTATTCTGCAAATAATGAGATTATTTGAGAGATGTTTATGTTTATTAGGAAATAACAATGGATATAAAATTAGTGACTTCACTTATCATGGAAGAAAAAATAAGAAAGTAAAATAAACCAAATCACTTCTGATATTGTGCAAATGACTCGAATTTGTTGTAGCATGCGGATGTCTTAGAAAACATATATTTCTCAACTTGCTATTTGTAACAAAGGAAATCCACATTCCTTTCCAAAGAAAAGGCTAACTTTGTTTCACAAAAAATAGGAAAAAAAGCATCCAAGGAAACCCAAAGTAAAATTTCCCGCAATGTTAGTTCTGAAGCCTAATGAAACCTTGCTTCTTGGACACATGTGACATTTCTGTTTTCCTGCAATCCAAATTGCCCTATTCCTCTATTTTCCCAAAGTTGCTATTCTTGTGTTTTCAAATCCTGTAGTTTTCTACTTTTCACTCTATTCCATTCCAACAGTTTTTGTCATTCCTTTGTTTTGCATTCCTGTGTTCCAAACATGCCCTATATCGATTTTCAGTCTGCACATGTTCTCAAAATTCAGTTTGCAATGCAAATCAATTTTTCCAAGCTGTAATCAAGAATCAGTTTTTCTCCTCCAAAATGGAAGTTAAAATAGATGAGTGCAATTTATATTGTTAAATTGATCAATCAGCAATATTTTTTTTCCTATAGGAATCAGATGAGTCTAGACACTGATCTAGCTATGTATGCATATTTGGGTGGAGCGGCAAAAAGTGAACCACTAATTCTGTTTTAGCAAATATAATAAATTGTTATAAAATAGTAAGAGGCTATATGGGAAATGACCATGTTACTAATCAAATGTATTCTGTTAATAATCAAATTGCTTGAGAGATGTTTACATTTATTAGGAAATGAAAATTGATAGTATAAAATTAGTTACTTTACTTATCATGTAAGAAAAAACAGAAAGTAAAATAAACAAATCACTTATGATATTGTGCAAATGACTTGAATTTTTTGTAGCAAGTGAATGTGTAATTAAGAAGACATATTTGGAGTACAAGGCATTTGTTTCCATGAAAATGTATGTGTTATGTACTAATGTTGGAATAATCAAATTATGTCAATCATAGATATCAATGAATGTGAGCGGCCACAAGACCATGGGTGCTTCGGTGAGTGTATCAACACAATTGGAGGTTACAAATGCCAGTGCCCTCAGGGAACCCACGGCAACTACACTGTGAGAGATGGCTGCATCAAGTCTTCAACTACAGGTTAGTATATTTCATCTTCTTTTAACTTTATTGGTGCTACCTATTGGTACATTAGTACCCCATATGCTCGTCCTTAACTACCTCGACCGTGTTTAGTGATGGATTGCTTTCCATAGACATTTGTTTTCAATGGGCGAGCATTTTTTTTGCAAACAGAAAAAATGACCGTCCAACAATTTTGTATCTCAACTCCCTAAAATAAGTTGTCGATAAGTCTCTCCTCCAACTCCTAGATATACATGTGTTCCATACTACACCTCTTCCCAGCCCTCCTCTCAGTTATTATTGTGCCCTAGCCGGGGTAACTCTAGATGTCGGCACTCTGCCACGCTTGTCGTCCTAGACAGCTAGGAGGCTTCTATGGCTAGCTAGGCAGCAGCAGTGGTGGGTGAATTGCTAGGCCGTGGGCTGATTGGAGGTGGTGGTAGAGAAAGGAAAAAAATAGTTCCCTATGTAATTTGGGCACTTGGTATAATCTATGATTTGACAAGTGTTTTTAAGTAGCTTTGTAGATGTTCTTAGGCATTTGTTATTTTGTTTAGGAATACAGTAGGAAACTGCCACAATATATATATTTATATAATAATATAATGTGTTTGAAATGTTTATTACACATACAATGTTTGAAATGTTTTCATTCTATAAATAATATAATAACAATAACTTTATCAAAAGTTATAATAGTGATAAGAAAAAAAATCTAAATTACTACCAAGTTTGACCTATTTTCATATAATCCCTAAACTAACGTTTGCTTTGGTTTACTCCCTCAAACTATTTCAGTTGGTCTTACCCTTTAATAGGATTTGGGCCTTTTGCTTAATGCTTATCCATGTTCAAGCTAATTTTTAATTTCAAATTTTATGAGATTATAGGTGGCACCATAGTTTTTGTAAACAAAACACATCATAATTGTTTATCATTATTTTGATTGATGAAGTCTTCTAATAATAATTGACAGTTTGACTATAGAAGCACAAAATTGTATGAAACATAATGAGAAGTTCATAATGTATTTTTAAAAATGTGTTATGATGTCTTCTACCACTTCACAAATTTTAGAATTATAACTCAACTTGTATGTGGAGAAAATTTAAAAATTAAGTCTTGTTAATGGGTAAATTGATAATGGCCTCTAGAATAGTTGAGTGAGTAAATCGCATCGAACATTAGTCTAGGGTTACACACACATAGGTCATATTTGATGGAGTAAATTGGACTTTTAAAGATAAACATATATCTTTTTTCTTCTTTTTACTAGACTCCAAGAGCACAGACTAAAGGTACACAGTTCTCCAAGATGTAATTGTCTTTTGAACTTGTGTTCTACAATATGTTTCTGTTGCATCATATTATTCCATATATTTCAAGACACATTGTCATGGAAATTATATTTTGGCTTCAACTCTTGTATCAACTGGCTGAATGACCCACGCAAGGCTGTAGTCTTGTACCATAATGCAAAATATGTTCTTGTTACATTTCTAACTTTTTGAGATTACAGAATTATTGATCTAGCTTCTTTGTACAGCTTAGATGAGGTGGATAAGGTTTTAATTCTCGCTGCACAGTGCACACTAGCACTCAAGTATTACAATATGCTATTATAAAAAAACAATTACAATATGCTTGCTCCATCCGAAAACACATTTTGTTTTAGGATTTTAGGATAGATAGGTGCTCAAATTATGCATATACCCCTACTTATTAAAGGTAATACATGCTAATTAAGGAATAAGCTGCTAACTAAAAGAATTGCATGGAGCCATGAAGACCACAATCTGAAGCTAATATGACCGAACTAACGTAGTTCTAAGAGCTAAAACATCATTTTTTTTGGAACAAATTTTGAATTCTAAAACATCAAGTTTTTTGAACCGAGAGAGTAGAAGATGTTAGGAAAAATATACAAATACTTTGAGGTGAAATAAGAGTATAAGACTAATTTTAGAGCTGCGATAAGACTTGCATTGTATATATCCATTATTCATGGTTGTACTTGATGTTTTAATTTCATTTCATTGCCTTCTAAGATAGAAAACCTTGTAGTCCAAATATTGGATGCCATGACTTCAAGTTCTTGTTATCGATTAAGCGAGTAGTATTACTAATACTCTACACAAATACAGGAATAAGCATCGGTGTAGGAGTTGGCAGTGCAGCAGGATTTATGCTTCTAGTTTCCGCTGCAATCTTCGTGGCCCAAAGGATTAAACATAAGAGGCAATTAATGTTGAAACAAAAGTTCTTCAAGCAAAATCGTGGTCAACTGTTGCAACAATTGGTATCCCCAAGGGCAGACATTGCAGAAAGGATGATCATACCTGTAGTTGAACTTGCAAAGGCAACAAATAACTTTGATAAAGCTCGTGAGCTTGGTGGTGGAGGGCATGGTACCGTCTACAAAGGGATTTTATCAGATCTACACGTTGTCGCCATCAAGAAGTCAAAGATAGCAGTCCAGAAGGAGATCGATGAGTTCATAAATGAGGTGGCCATCCTCTCACAAATTAATCACAGGAACGTAGTGAAACTTCTTGGATGTTGCCTAGAGACGGAGGTTCCATTGTTGGTTTATGAATTTATTTCAAATGGAACGCTTTATGACCATCTCCATGTAGAAGGGCCAAAGTCCCTTTCTTGGGTCACTAGGTTGAGGATCGCAACTGAAACTGCAAGTGCTCTTGCCTATCTTCATTCATCAGTTTCAATTCCAATTATCCATAGAGATATCAAGTCTAGTAACATACTTTTGGAAGAAACTATGACATCCAAGGTGTCAGACTTTGGAGCCTCAAGATACATTCCAATGGATAAAACAGGACTAACAACAATGGTTCAAGGAACAATTGGATACTTGGACCCTATGTACTTCTATACAGGACGCCTCACAGAGAAAAGTGATGTGTATAGCTTTGGTGTCATTCTTGTGGAACTACTAACAAGGAAGAAACCATTTTCATATTTTTTCCATGAGGGAGATGGCCTTGTTTCCCATTTTGTCAACTTGCTTGCTACAGAAAATCTGGCTGAAATACTAGATCCTCAAGTCATTCATGAAGGAGGCAAAGAAGTTCATGAGGTCTCCATACTTGCAGCATCATGTATAAAGTTAAACGCTGAGGACCGGCCCACAATGCGACAGGTGGAACATGCACTCGAAGGTCTTGTATCCAAGAAGTATGTCCAAACTGATATGAATGTAGAGACAAATGAAGAGAATGACATTGTTATGATGAATTGCTCAGTGAAAATGGAAAGACAAAGCACGCAAGAGTGGAGCAGAAGATATAGCATGGAAGAAGAAATCTTGATGTCTGCAAGGTATCCTCGGTAGAGAGAAATTTTTTTTGCCAAGTATGTACATAAAAGCATCATAGCTAGAATATGCATCATGTATTGATATGTGCTAATCTTTCCTATAACCTTTGCTCCCGTAATTTTTATTTCATTACCATAAAAAGTCTTAATATCATATAAAAAAAGAAAACTAATTATATTTTCTTTTTTTTCTCCTGTAACTGAATTTCCTTAGTAAATAAACCACTAAATATATCTAGTGATATTTTTTGGATACACATTATGGATGATATTTTGTTACCACGTATATAGTATATATATTATTTACATGAAAAAACATCGAACAAATTCAGGAACTTTTTAATTAAATGACATTTGCTTGTATTTATGTACTCAACACTACTAATTCAGCCCTCTCTAAAATACCTGAGATTTTCAGAGGCAGACGTTTTATTTACAGAGCTGGTCAGAAAATATGTGTCTCACAAAGTTGACTTATAGATACGGTCATCTTATTTACAGAGGCGGTAAAAAATATCTGAAACTAGATTTTCAGAGGCGAACCTCTTAATGCATAATGCGTTGGCCTCTGAAAATGGGCCTACTTTTAGAGACAGACGCATCAAGAGGTCTGCCTATGTAAATCTTTTTACAAAGATGGTTTATAAGGTTCCTGTCTCTAAAAATCTGGCAGTGTTGCCACGCTGCACCAAACCATGATCTAGAGTGGCTTCAGGAACAACATCAACAACATTGAGATCGATCATCTTGGTCTATGATCCAGAATGAAAGGTTTAAATTGTGAAACATGAAACACATGATGCACCCAGTTGTCCTCCGATAGGTCCAGTTTGTGAGCCGACTCAATAAGGACCAAAATACTTGAAAGCTAATTTGGGATAAGGCTAATTCACCATACAACTTTTGTGCATATGGTTGGAGTTTCAGCAGGACTTGTCCACCAACTTGAAATGAGCTATCAGAGCATATGGTTGAGGATAGTGTTGGCGACTATTTTCCACCTCCGATTGGTGATTTATGAGAGGTTTTGATCCCACCTCATTGGGATACCAAAGTTGAGGGTTAAGCTTGGAGTTATTATTGTGCTTGATTCTTGCGACACCCAAGTTGAGGGTCAAGCTTGTAAGGATTGTTAGTGCGTGTATCATCACACTGAGACGCCACAATGAGGACATCGGTTGTCAGCAAGCAACCAAACCTTGTTCATCTCTTGCCCAGTCCGATATTGACCACTGCACTTGTGTTTACATTAACATATAGCTTGTATAGTGCTTGTTGGTTTTTAGTGTAGCTCTCTAGTTAGTTGTAGCTTTAGTAGTAGAATAGCTAGCTTTAGTTGCTCTCTTAGTTTAGCTAGCTAGAGTAGCCTTGTTTAGTTGCCAGCCTTGAGTCTTGAGTGGTTGTGTGCTCTAGTGATGCAAATCTTTTTCTATTAGAACTGTGTAGGGGCTTGCATTAGGGTGTAATAGAGCTAGGCAAACCAGTTGCTATTTGGGCTTATTATTTGTCTAACCACTTTTCTCTAGTGTTGTGCAATGGCTCCACAAAAATGTCCACCTCTATATGATCATATGGCTTGTCTCCTAAATTTCTTTTGTATTAGTGTCCAGTGCGTGTCTGCCCCTTAGCGGCCTGGAATGAGGAATGAAAACATCATGGAACATCATTCCATATGCAGTGGGCTCATCATGCATTTAGATTCTATGCTGCTTAAAGCAAGGGCAATGTGCATGCACAATTTAGCATAAGTTTAGGACCTTTTATTTGGCAACAACTAAAGCAACACCCACAATGTGGAATGCAATAAAGGTAGGCCCAACACAAGTAAAGAAATGCCTTTCTGCCTCCCGATGCCCACCCATTCTCTCACTTGATCTCTTCACCTCGTAGATACGGTCACCGCCTTGTCTACTAGTCGGTCGATACTACTGCCAAGTGCCGGTCTGGCGCGACTTGTCTTCCATCGATGCTGCTGCTAGGAGCATATGTGCTGGTCGGGCATGGTTGTATGCCGAAGCAAATATTCTCCTAAGGGGACCATTATCTCCCACTTCGCCCCTCATCCAAACACCTAGCAAAGGAGGTTCAACTCATCTAAGTCCATTTCAAGAAACCTGTTAATCCATGACGGATTTTAAGATCGTCACTGATAAGCGTAATATGTGATGGTCATCATATTTTCATGGTTGATGTGCACTAGTGGATATTTCCGGCCTGGTATAAATCATGATGGTTTTATTTGAATCATCATAGTGTATGATTTTAAATTTGTTGTACTCTAGTTAGCCCAAAACAATAGGCCTACTATCATATATATAGTGTAAAGAAAATGAAAAATATGATTGCAAAAAGAACCAACCCCAAAAGAAGATTTCTTAAATTACTTAAATTTAACTAAATAATTTTGTTACTTTGTTGCATGTATATGGTGGATATGGTAAAACTAATAATATTCTACATATGGTGCATATATGTGAATCTAAACCAACACCTGTAGCAAAATAGCAACATGCCTTACCATTTGTTGTAAATCAAAGTCTTCAACAGTGTATGAAAATGAGACTTTGAATGTGGCCAAATTTATGAATGAGGGAGATAAATTTCAAAGGTTTCAAACCCTATAGAAAATTTGTACTCATTCACAATGTCCCTATAGAAAATTTGTACTCATTCACAATATCCCTCTATAAATAGGGAGGGACTTTCAGTACATGGACATCTAGGAAAGAAAATGAAAGAAAGCAACCTCCCTCTTCCTCCATCCCTCTCTCTGTGTTCGTTCAGTGACTCGATTTCTAACACGTTATCAGCACGAGCCCTACCGAGAGGTAAATAGGTGAGAAAATCGATTCATTCGATGCTCCACATTTTGTTCATCAACAAACACGCACATGCCATCCTGAAGATGTGCATAGGAATCGAACCAACGCCGTCTTGAAGACCGTGCGAACGAAAATGTGCCGAGCGTCGCCACCGGCAGTACGTGCGTGGAACGACCGCCACGCCCACTAGGCCGGGTGTGAGCCACGCCCTGAACTGTGGGCCGCGCACCGCGTGCCGTGGCCGCAGGAGGGTCATGCCCCTGCCGGTCGAAAGGGGAAGGGTCGCGCGCCTAGCTAAGGCCGCGCCTGCTTAGCCTGGCCAAAAGCCACCTCCACGGTCACGGGTTAGGCAAGCCAGGTCGACCGCAGGTCATGCAGCATTAGGACGCGTCGGTCACCGATCGTCGGGGTTCCGTGCCGGGGGCCACACACCCCGTGGTCTAGGCCGCCACTCGCACGTCTGGCTGAGCAGGCCATCATGCCGGGAGCCGCACTCGCCTGGGTGCGGGCAGTACCCGCCGTGAGCCCCGCCGGCCCCATGGGCCGTGCCCGCCGCTCCGGTCACCATGGCCGTAGGCGCCACCCGGCCATTGGCCAGGCCACATCCACGCGCCCAGGGCACCAAGGGCCACGCGCCGCCGCAGTTGGGCCGCAAGGGAACCAGCCGCCGCGCCCAGGGGGTCGTGCGCCCCTGCCCAGCGGCACCCTCTGCTGTGCTCGCCAGGGGGCGGGGCGCCCTTGGTCGGCCGCGCCGCCATGGCCTCCATGGCTATTTCCTTCTCTCCCTATGTTTGTGTTCTGAGAAGGAAGAAGATAAGGATAAGGAGAGAGAAAGGAAAAGAGAAAATGGATAGGGTTAGAGTTTACCCTTCCCATTTATATCTCCTAGGCAAATCAATGGACGGTCACATTGATTAGGCTGATCCAGCCGGCTTATGAAAGATGAATTTGGCCTAGTAGCCCATTTAGGATGAGCAACGCATATTATTTATTATTTGCGCAAAATAGTAGCCCGATGTCTACTATAATACAAAAATACATGACCCGAAGTCCGTGAAATATGAGCGGCCTGAAGTCTGCCATATTTCTTTATTATTGTTATTACTGCTATTAATTATTTTTCATGGACGATCACGGTTGATTGGGCCGATCCAGCCAGCCCATGAAAGGTGAATTTGGCCCGCTAGCCCATTTAGGATGGACAGCGCATATTTTATTTATTATTTGCACAAAATAGTGCCCCAAAGTCCACTATAATACAAAAATACAAGACCCGAAGTCCATGAAACATGAGCGGCCCGAAGTCTGCCATATTTCTTTATTATTGTTATTACTGCTATTAATTATTTTCTACAATAATTTATTGCATTTAAATTCTACGTATTTACTTCATTGCAATATTAGCTAGAAAGTAATCCAGAAGATTACATGTGATAACCCTGAAGATTACAGTCGAGGGCTTTCTTATTTTGATCTATATGCACTAGAACACATATCTAGGCGGCCTAAAGCCAATAGACAAAAGGCCTAAAGCCTTGCTCACAAACTATTTGGTCCATGCATAGTGGCTAAAAAGCCACGCACATATGATCCGAAGCCCGCAAACAATAAAAGATGAACCTGTATTTCACCATGTCATACCACTGCATGGCTAGAATCCCGTAAAATCGTTAAGGCCCAAAATCCTTACATGGCATGACTGTTTACTTTATTGCAAGTTTTTTATATCACTGCAAGTCATATTTATTTACTGCAATTTACTTTCTTGCAATTATTTAATTTACGCATATTTATGCAAGCTTGTAGTTTTGATAACCGCATATGATCCTGAAGATTATATACATGAGATATTTGGGAAAATATTGTCCTGAAGACTATATAAGAATGTGTGATCCTAAAGATTACACATGGCTCTAATCCTGAAGATTACACATAACCAACATTCACCAATTACTGGTCGAACATTGCAAAAATGGAGATTCGCTATGCTAGCTATGAACGGCAGCAACTACCTCACTTGGGATATTGACGTTGAGAATTAAACTCGATGACAGGTGCCTCGATGATACCATTATTTAGCCTGAAGCTAACAATGGTGAGTGCACAATACTTGATAAAGTAGAGGCATTGCATTCTTTGCAATACCATTTACACTTAGACCTAAATTCTGAGAATATAAATGAGGACGATTCACTAGTTTTATGGCAATCCCTGAAGGACCGCTTCAATCAACAAAAGTCAATTGTGTTCTCCAAAACACATTGTGACTCGATCGCCTTACATTTCAAAACTGTACAGATCTGCTTTACATAGGATTGTGTCCACACTGCGTCTATGTGACCAGAAGATCACTAATGCAGATATGTTTGGGAAACTCTTTTTACCCTCCATCCCGACAATAGAGTACTACATCAGCAATGCACAAGTACCAGAAGTACTATGGGCTAATAACGGTACTACTGATTGCAAAAGAAATAGAATGAGGTTCTCACGAATGATCATTCTACACGACAACTGTGCCCGAAGCACATGTTAGTGTTGCTAGGAATTCTAGCAACCACAAGGACGGCCGTGAAAAGGGAAAATGGAAGGGAAAGAGGTGTCCTCCCAGGGGGTAATAGCGGATTCGAGAAGGTCACAGGTGAAATATCTCAGCAGCAGGATCACTATTCTAGACGAGGAGGCATGGGACATGGGTTCCATAATTGTCGTGCCCATAAAACACCTAGTTGATCTCTACCAATGTTCTTCCAGAAGCAAGAACAAGGAGAGTCAACATAAATCCCACCTCACCAGTGAGCATGAAGCTCAGAAATGTGGAAGACACATTTGTCACCGCGAAGAGAAATGGTGAAGACATCCAAGTGGATGTGAGTGTGGATGACCTTCTTCTGATATCTTTGATATATCTAGGGACCTGTAGTAATCCCTAAGATATCATTGAGTTTGGCCATTTATGATCCCAAAGAGCTTTTGTAGCATGTTGAGTGGTGGCCATGCATGCTCCTGTAGAGCATTTTCAATTAGTTATGAATGTTGGTTTCTAGCTTTTGAACATATGCCAAATCCCTAAATTCTCATACCTCGTGGGAGCCCATATGATTGAAGCAGAAACCTGTCCTGCAGACAGTGACACCACCAATATAATGTTAAGGGAAACTAGATATTTCCAAATATTGACTAAGAAAATGGAAATATTATGATCGTTGCCGGAAGCAATGCTCATGAGGGCACTTGAAGTGCCACAATAGTTCTCCCATGAGTATTCAAAATATGTGGTGGATATATTCCCTTCATTGCCACCAGACTTGTACTACACGTACATAATCCCACTAAGAGATATGTTGCGATAATAGCCATATTATTTTAGGAAAATATGGCATGCCCAATTCAGTCACCCTAAGTTGGATATGATGAGAAAAATCATCAGTAATTCTATTGGCCATAAAGACTTCCCTAATCCATAAAGACTTCCCTAAACCTGAGTTGGATATGATGAGAAAAATCCCCATTCTATTGGCAAAGGGAAGGTTAATCACTAGGCCATCCCTCCTGAAGATTAGGGATGAGTCACAAAATGGCTTAGTTGAGTCCTTGATCAAAAGGATCAAGTGGATTATGTGAATTGCATGGCCGTTGCTGCAAAACCAAAGACTGCCAACCAGTAGTTGGGGCCATGCAGCATTACATACTATAAGATTTATCCAACTCAGGCCAACTGCACATCCCCCTTATGGCTAGTGCATGAGGAAGAAAGTATTTTCCATCTGCGTATATTAAGTTGTGAGATATATGTGCCAGTATCACCATATCAGCATACACCAGAGAAACCCCACCAGAAGTTGGGATGTATGAGCCTATGACTGGAGATCTTCATGAGGCTTGGTACGCTGATTGTATTTCCTAGCATTAGGGGGAGATAGGCATCCAGAAGAATGCCGAGAAATTGCATGAAATGTAATGGTAGAATGCATTCCTCCTACCCAAGCACTAGTCAATCTGGACCATAAGTTTAAAGAGTTATGCATTTGCAAATTGCTGCAAATGAGGTGCCAAATGCCTTCATTGATTAGAAAAATAACAAGGCCGCATTTACCTATAGTAAATGCATCGAAGAGAGTTCAGGTATTTGTGAAGGCTACCAACTCTATTGTCTCCATCCTAATCCTAGGTTGAGGGGGAGACCTTTGGGTGCTCAGACAAGGTTTCACGGAGATGTCCTTGTAGATAAGGTCTTGAGCCATTTGCATCATTTAAAGAATCAGTTGAAGAAGCTTGACCTGAAGTCGAGAATGCCACTGAAGTGGGAACTCAACCTAAAGTTGAGGAGGTCCCTGAAGGACACCATCCTGAAGATGGAAATCCCAATGCATCGCACGCACAACTATCACATTGGAAGATTGGAACGCCCTAGCTCAGTCGTTATGGGAAATCACGATGAGTGGGAGGACGATCATGAAGAGATCGCCACTAATTATGTGGAATCAAGAGAGTCATACTATAGAAAGACCATTGTTGTCGACATATATTTTGCCTCAAAAATTACTAGCTCAATGGATCCGGATCTAAACCAATGTCCAGGGCACAGTGCCAGAAGCACTCAAATTGGGACAAATGGAAAGCCACAATGAAGGCAAAATTACACTCGCTTTATGAAAGGAGGGTTTTGGGCCTACAGTCCCAACACCTCCAAAGTCATCCCTTGCTCCTGAATAGGATTAAACATGGCACAAAGTGAGGCTGGTGGCATGAGGGTTCACGCAGAGACCCGACATCGATTATGATGAAACTTACTCTCCTATTATGAGTGGCATAATGTTCTGATATCTTATATCTATGGCAGCTAACCTAAATTTAAAAATGCAGTTGATGGATGTTGTGATCACATATTTGTATGGGCCACTTGATATGAGAATCCACATGAAAGTCCTTGAAGGACTCAAGATCCCTAGACCAAATCAAAATCACAGCATGTTTGGCGTCCACCTATAATGGTCGTTGTATGGGTTGAAATAATCCGGAAGGACATGGTTCAATCGACTGAGTAACTTTCTCCTGTAGAGAGGTTACATCAATAATGATGATTGTCCCAATGTTCATAAAGAAATCCAATGATGGATTTTGCATCATCTCCGTCTATGCTGATGATTTAAATATCATTAGGACTACAAGGGACATTAAGGAAGCGATGACTTACCTCAAGATGGAATTTGAGATGAAAGACTTGGGTAATACCAAGTTTTGTTTGGGCCTGCAGCTCGAACACCTCCCTGAAGGAGTGTTTGTACACCAGTCCACTTATAATAAGGGGGTACTTAAAAAGTTTAATAAGACCAAGTGCCACCCTCTTAAGATCCCCATGGTAGTCTGATCCCTAGAAGTGGATAAGGATCCATTCAGAACCAAGGGCAATGATGAGGAAGTATGGGGACCCAAAGTTCCATACTTAAGCGCCATTGGAGCATTGATGTACCTTGCAAAATGCACGAGATCTGATATTGCATTTGCAATGAATTTGCTGGCAAAGGTATAGTGCTGCCCTGACCAGGAGGCATAACCTTGGTCCATGGTTCCTGAAGAACCAAGCACCAACTATGGTAGGGTATGTGGATGTTGGCTATATGTTTGACCCACATAATGCCAGATCACAGACTGTTTTTTGCCTTGGTGCAGCCATCTCATGGTGATGTGTGAAGCAGACCTTGGTTGCCACATCGACCAAATTGCCCTATATGAGGCTGCACAAGAATATGTTTGGTTGCAACAAATCACATCCAGAAGTCATGTGATTAGAACGTCGCCAACACCCCCACCATTATCTACGAAGATAATGCAGCTTGTGTTGCACATATACACATGGGTTATGTCAAGAGCAATCTCATGAAGCACATTGCTCCAAAATTCTTTTATCCCCCATGAGCTCTAGAAGAGCGGGGAGATGAATATCCTGCAAGTAAGGTCATCCGAAAACTTCACAGATCTTTTCATGGAATCTCTACCCGCCTCTAGCTTCTATAGGTGCGTCCATGAAATTGGTATGAGGCGGCTTAGAGAGTTGCAAGGTTCAGGGGAAGCCCAGCCCCAAAGACATAATTCATGACCATGGTCCTGAAGATCACGAGTCGGTCCTGTAGACCGATCGGAACATCAACTGTTGTACTCTTTTTCCCTTAATGAGTTTTTCCCACTGGGTTTTCTCATGCAAGGTTTTTAACGAGGCAACAGGTGCAGCATAAGCGATGCATGTGATTTACTCTTTTCTCCTATCCTTTTTTCCCACTGGATTTTTGGGGGGAGTTTTTGACAAGGCATACACATAGCATTAATTTGGTCAAGGGGGAGTGTTGTAAATCAAAGTCTTCAACGGTGTATGAAAATGAGACTTTGAATGTGGCCAAATTTATGAAGGAGGGAGATGAATTTCAAAGGTTTCAAACCCTGTAGAAAGTTCGTACTCATTCACAATGTCCCTCTATAAATAGGGAGGGACTTTCATCTTTGTACATGGACATCCACGAAAGAAAATGAAAGAAAGCAACCTCCCTCTTCCTCCATCCCTTTGTGTTCGTTCTTGTGTGTGATTGTGAACAATCAGTGACTCGATTTCTAACACCATTGAGCTACTTCTTCTAGGTGACTAAATGTGGTTTAAATACTACTTTTATTTATTTGCTGCTGGTGTGTGCTCATGGCGTGGTCCATTCAGTCGGTGTGGCCCAGCATCCCATGCCATAATGCTGGTGAGAGCCCACGTCATGCCTTGTTTAGTTTTAAAAAATTTTTTAAAATAAATATTGTAATACTTTCGTAAACTGTGTAATTAGTTATTTCTTTTATCTATACAAGACTCGATGTGATGAAAAATCTGAAAATTTTTGTAATTTTTTTGAACTAAACAAGATCAGTATGGCCCAGCATCCCATTCGGTCATGCTGGTGAGTGCCCACAGTGTAGCCTATTCAGTCAACGTGGCCTAGCATCCCATTCAGTCGGCATGGCCCAGCATTTAAATGGTAAAATAAATAGAAAAAAAAGGTGTACTTACTGAGATCAAATGCAGTATTTGCCGGATGAAAACAACCAGACTTACCACTGCACTAGTTATTTAATTGTGGACAAGTAGCATTCTTTTTTCCCCTTTGTTCTATATATGTAGGAGTAAGTTTTCCTCACACCACCCATGGGTGGAGCCAAGGCCCGGCCACCCTGGGGGCCGGGCTCCTCCGTTGGCTACTGCAGATATAAATAGTTAGTCGTAGTTTAAAATAAAAAACAAAAAATGAAGCTGATATCCTACTAAAAAACAGAAGCTGCTTCTAATAAATAAACTAAAAAAGAAGCTACATACAGAGATGAGGTAGGGAGCAGACGTGCTAAAGACTCAGTGATTATTTTAGTTTAAAATTTAAGACTTGGTTGTCTAATTTTGTTTGTATATAATTATTATATGTCCTAGTTTATATAGCTTTGTTAGGCACTAACAATGCAATATTAAAAACCGTAGATAAATCTTGGAATATATTTTCATAATATTTTTTTGGTAATCTAAATATTGCTAATATTTTGTATAAAGCTAGCTAAATTTAAGAAAGTTTGGTCAACATGCATCTCGTAGTGTCTTTCTTTTCGTGACGGAGGGAGTATTCCTTTTGGATAGTTTCTGCACAATAATGTTTTCTCCAATAATATATCTTTTCTCTTACTCGTCTATTTATCACATCTCGTCATGTTTTAGTTCACATGTAGACATTGTTTTTATTTAAAAATAATTTTGTTATTTTGTAATTGCAGTGTCACATCATTTTTTAATTAATTGATATCCTAATTGATGAACATTAGAACCATGTGTTTTGTACGATAGGACTTAGGAGTGACCTTACTACTAGCATAGTATTTTATCTCGCCCAGGCTCTATGAAATTCCTCGCTCCGCCACTGCTCACCACCTAGCCGAGACTTCATTCATAAACTCAGGAAGACACTGGTGCCGCCAACAAGATTAGGCAGGAGCTAAGTTGCTGCTGCCGACCATTGCCGCGTAGTCCACCCGTGCCGCTTTGCTTGCCGTGTCATCCCGCATCACCGCTGCGCACCAGCCCATCACATACGCCACCCTCAAATGCCATCCTGTAGCTCTGCAGCACTGCTGCCCTCCATTGCCACACCAACGGGAGATGCCGAGTGTGGTGGTGCGTCCACTTGGTGACAAATCCAATTTTTGAGTGCATTACTACATCCTTCAGCACGCCTGAAATTGTCAATCACTGAGCACTTACCTCCTACCCAAGGAGATCCCCATCTGCCTCACCTAGACACCTACTAACACCCAAGGTATATCTCTTCTATTTTTTTGTTGATTTTGTTGGATGTAGCATTTGAAGGTATATCTCTTCTAGTTTTTTGTTGATTTTGTTGGATGTAGCATTTGGATCGGTGTAGTTTGTTTATTGTGGTTAATCTACAATGTTTGATTAGATGGATAAAAGTTGGATGCATAGAAGACTATTTTCCTCTGAATACATTGGTGGTGTCAAAGAATTTATGAGTTTCATTCAAGGAAAATTCAATTAGAAACCCTCTGACCCTGTAGCAGATGCTATAATCAGAAGTACCTAAGATAGGCTGTTGCGAAGAAGCACATATCGAATGGTATGGTAACTACTTATACACAGTGGATTTACCATGGAGAGAGCTTATTAGATGTTAGTATTATTGAGCATCCTATTGATATGCATTGTTGATAGTAGATAACTCTCATTTTAAACCGTCAACGAAATATGAGAAAGGACTTATAAGCAGTCATCATCTAGATATAGGGGGTATACTAACAGAATTCCACGAGTTTTCATCAATATCTATTTCTACAGGGGTGATCAGAAAATAACCAAAGATAGCCCATATGTCATGATCACATAGAGATAAAAGGCTCGTGTAACACTTCTAGTGTTAGCTTGCATGTTAACCATGAGCATTGCATCAATATAAGCATCATCATGATCACTCATGAGCATCATACCATGATCACATGCCATTTGCTACATGTACTATGTGATTAAATTGCTA